>Ga0302319_10022231_pt1 | contig 11386 bp, 11 predicted proteins | sample Bog_T0_2_FD_203319 | JGI IMG/M metagenome (GOLD analysis project Ga0302319, IMG submission 203319) | Peat permafrost microbial communities from Stordalen Mire near Abisko, Sweden - Bog_T0_2 | ecosystem: Environmental > Terrestrial > Soil > Wetlands > Peat | place: Sweden: Abisko, Stordalen Mire...
GGTTTCCTGCTGCAGCAGCATGATCTGGCCCATCGCCTTGGTCATCCGGCCGAAGGCCAGCGCCATATCGGTCCCGGCAAAGGCCTTGACCTCGCCCACGCTCACCGCCTGCGCCGTCGCCACCCGCCCCAGCGCACCCGCCATCGCCAGCCCGATCTCGAACAGCTGCGCCAGCCCTCGCAACTGCACGTCCATCAGCGCATCCTCGCCCGAACCCGGACGCGACTCCGCGGCCCGCCCGGTCGAGCGGTCATCCTGGTCGTCACCGGCAAGGCCGGCGTTTGGCGAAACGGAATTCATGAGGAATATAATGAGAACAAACAAGCACTGAGTCAAGGGACTTTTGAGTGGGCAGAAGGCGAAATCAGCAAATTTCAGCCCTCGAAAGGCGCTTCGCCCTCAACGGGGGAGTTTTATTGAAACCGAATCAAGGCATTTCAGGCTCCATCCCGGGGCCGCATCGCCTCCAAGGAACGCTCTAGGCGCCATGCACGAGCGCATTCGCGGCATGCAACCGCGCATTCATGACAAGGATCGCACCGAAGTCGGCGGCCGCAGACTCGCCAACTGCCCCCTTATTTGACTTTCACGCCGGCTTCATGGGTGCCGAACATCTGATCCCAGAACGGGAAGATCGAGGAATAATTGTTGCGGTTGTAATAATGATGCACGTCATGGGTGCGCGTCCAGAAATTGAGCAAGCGGGCCCAGGGCCGATCGAACACGAAATTGCTGTGCACCCAGATGTTGATGACGGTGAACAGGAAGTTGGCGATCAGAAACGATGCGGCGCTGACCGGCCCGATGATGACGACCGACAGCAGGAACAGGGCCGTGCCGGCGAAGGTTTCGAGCGGGTGAAGGTAAGAGCCGGACTCGGCCGTGACATAGCGCACCTTGTGATGCACCCCGTGGATCATCTGCATCCCCGTCCTGGTATGCATGGCGCGGTGCATGAAATAATAGAGGAAATCATACAGGATCAGCGCGCCGAGGGTTTCGCCCAGCAACGTCGTGAACGCCGGCATGCCGGCATGGATCGTGCGGTTGCCCAGGAAATAGAAGAACCCGCCATACATGATCCAGGGCAGCGAATAGTTCATCAGGATCGTCGGCGCCTTGAGCTTGTCGGCGATCGGGTTGTGGCCACTATGGATGCGCAGGCCGCGATATTTCTCGGACCGCGCCGCCCAGCCCAGCGTGCCGCCCATGATCGTGGCGAAAACGAAGATGCCGATAAAAAGCACGAAAAAAGTCGTATTCATGGCCTACCTCTGCCCCTTTTCCTGGAACATTATACCTTTGGCGCGAGCATCTCAAAATTGACCTATATCAACCGCAACCGTGGTGTTCGAAACCGATGAGCAAGCGCAGGATAGTTGCAATATGCCCTCTCAGGCGCGGCCGCCGGTCAAATTCCGTCTGTCGGCAATGCCATCATTGCATTCATTGCTGGCACATTTAAGATGATCATGCCATTCGCCGAGTTATTCGCATGAGCACGTTGACCATCCGCAACGTCGAACCGATCGTGAAAGAACGGCTGCGGGTGCGCGCCGCACGTAACGGCCGCTCCATGGAGGCTGAATTACGCCAGATACTGAGCGACGCCGTCGGCGGCGAGCCGAACCGTGAGCTCAACCTCGCCGAAGCCATCCGCCGCCGCTTCCAGCCGTTCGGCGGCGTCGACGATCTGGAACCGCACCCGCCGGTACCGGTGGGCGAGCCGCCCCGGTTCGACGGGTGATCGTCCTCGACACCAACGTCATCTCCGAATTGATGCGGTCAAAGCCGGACCCCGGGGTTGTAGCCTGGGCAGCGGAACAGCCGCGCGGCGCCCTCTACACGACCAGCGTCAACGAGGCCGAGCTGCTGAACGGCATTGCCGCTCTGCCCGAAGGCCGAAGGCGCACCGGTCTCGCCACGGCGGTCGAGGCCCTGTTCGCCGAAGAATTCGCCGGCCGGGTCCTGCTCTTCGGCAGCGCCGCCGCCCGGCGCTATGCCGAGATCGTCACCATCCGCGGCCTGGCCGGCCGCCCGATCGAGGCTTTCGACGCCATGATCGCCGCCACCGCGCTCACCGCCGGCGCAACCGTCGCGACGCGCGATATCGGCGGATTCACCGGCTGTGGCGTAACCTTGATCGACCCGTGGGGGGAGGCGTAAGGGTCGTGGTCGGGAAACTGGGAGTTAAGTGGACTGTCACCGAAATCCAGTGACGACGCCAATCTCCTTGACATTGTCCGTATATTTGCCGTACACTGCGAACCATAGGAGATTTGTCATGCAGCCTCACCCGCCTGCGCGCAGCGCCCGCCTCGAGGCCCGGATCACGCCAGAGGCGCTCGATATCGTCAAACGCGCTGCGGAGATCGAGGGGCGCAGCGTGAGCGATTTTGTCGTGACCGCCGTTCAGGAGGCTGCGCGCCGGACCATCGACGACACGCAGCTCATCCGGCTATCGGTCGAAGACCAGCGCGCGTTCGTCCAGGCGCTTCTGAGCCCGCCGCCGCTTGCGCCCGCGATGGAGAGGGCGAAGGAAGCGCACGCCCGGCTTATCGTCGAGTCCCGGTGAGCGCAAGCTTTCGGATCGAGCCTCTTTCCGGTCAGCACGATCGCACCGCATTCCGCTGCGGTGCCGAACCGCTTGATCAGTATTTTCGCGAGCAGGTCACGCAGGATATCCGCCGCCGGGCGACCCTGTGCTATGTCGGTCTGGAGGCGGACACCGGCAGGATTGGCGGATATTATACCCTGGCCGCCAGCGGCGTACCGCTCGCCGACATGCCTGGGCCGCTGATCAAACGTCTGCCGCGCTATCCGTTGGTTCCCGTCGCCCGGATGGGGCGTCTGGCCGTGGACGAGGGGTTTCGGGGCCAAAAGCTTGGGGCAGCCCTCCTATGGGACGCGGCGATCCGCGCCGCGCGGTCCGAAATCGCGGTCTTCGCCCTCGTCGTCGACGCGAAGGACGAAGCAGCCGAGGCGTTCTACGTGCATCACGGCTTTACCAGTTATGGCAGCCTTTCCAGGCAGCTTATCTTTCCGCTTGCCCGGCTTAAGCCGGCGGCGCCGTAACATCAGGCAAGGCGCTCGTGGCCGAACTCGCCCAGGCCCCAGCCCCCTCACCAAACCACCGCGTGCGTCTCCCCCGTCTGCACGTTGACGAACCCGTTCGGCGCCAGGTCGCAGGGCGCCACCAGCACCCAGCGCCAGGGGCTGCAGGTCAGCGTGGCGAAGATCAGGCGTTCGGGGAAGCCGGGTTTCCAGCCTTCGGACGTGTCGCTGGGCTCATACATCCAGTCGATGCCGGCCGCCGCCAGGTAAAGCGCCTGGGTTTCGGCGTCGAGTTCCTGGTGCGGGCGGGCGGTCATCAGGCCGCCCACTTCATAGCGCACATCGGCGATGATCCGGCCGCCGGAGGCCAGCGCCCAGCCCCCGTCGATCTCGCGCAGCCGGTTGACGGCCAGCGCCATGGCTTCGTCGGATGAGCCCACCACCCAGATATTGTGCTTGTCATGCGCCACCGAGCAGGCGAGCGCCGTATCGGGCGTGCGCGGGCCGCAGCCGAGCCAGAACATGGTCGACAGCTGCCCATCGCCCTCGAAGCGGTCGACGATGGCGAACTTGGTGACGTTGCGGGTGCTGTCGCGCTGGACCGCGCCGTCCGCCACCGGCAGCTCCATGCGGATGAATTCGTCGTGGTACCAGAACGGGCGCAGCAGGGCCGCGGTCATCGTCTCCCGGCCGGGTTCGGCCGGAATGCGGAAATCGTCCGGCTGGATGACGCGGTCGATCTTGATGGTCTTGGTCGCCCATTCCGGCCAGATGATCCGCGGCACCGGCGCCAGATAACGGCCTTTGTCGCAGACCAGCGCGCCATCGGAATAGACCGCCGCGATCTCGATCGAAGGCACGTCGCTCAGCAGCACGATATCGGCGAAACGGCCGGGCGCCAGGCTGCCGACCCAGGCGTCGATCCGCATATGGCGGGCCGGGTTGATGGTCAGGCACTGGAACGCCACCTCGGGTGACAACCCATACCTTATCGCCTGGCGCCCGTTATACTCGGTCGAGCCGGTGGCCAGCGTCTCGCTGGCGCTGCGGTCGTCGGTGGTGAGCGCGATGTTGGACCAGTCGGTCAGGCCGCGCGCCAGCAGCCCGGTGATCACCGTGTCATAGCACTGGGGCCTGAGCTCCAGGAAAATGCCGCGCGACAGCTTGTTCCAGGCCTCGTCCACGTTGCGGATTTCGTGGTCGGACGAAAGGCTGGAGGCCGCGAAGGCGTTGACCTCAGGCAAGCTGTTCAGACCGGCGCCATGGCCCTCGATGACGCCGCGCGCCTCGAAGCTGGCCTCGATCATGCCCCACAGCCGGTCATAGGACGGGTTGTCGGGGTTGGATACTGCCGGCCAGTCCATCACCTCGTCCAGCCCGGCCACCATCAGGCTGGACTCCAGGAACCGTTTCTGGTCGGCATAGTCGAAGCGGCCGCCGCCATGCTCATAGGCGCTGGGCGGCACCGCCGAGCCGGGCAGGACGAAGATCTTCAAGGGCGAGCCCTTCTTGCGGGCTTCGAACCACAGATCGAGATTGCGCTCGCCGTTGACGTTGGCGAATTCGTGGCTCGCCTCGCAGGTCCAGGTGTTGCCGCGCGGCACCACCAGGGCCGCCTCCCATTCCGGCGTCAGATGCGAGCTTTCGATATGCTTGTGCACCTCGCCGAAGCCGGGAACGGCGGATAGATGGGGATAATGGACGCGCCGCGCCACCGTGCCGGTGTATTGCCCAGCCGGCCCGACCCAGGCGATGCGGCGGCCCTGAATGATAATCTCCTGGTCCTCCGCCCAGGTGCGGGTGAAGACGCAGAACAGGCGCCCGACCCGCACCGCCAGATCGGCCGGCCTGCGGCCCAGCGCCACCAGCGTCAGGTGCTTGCGAATGCGCACCTCGCTGGCGGCGGTGATCATCAGGCCGTCGGTGTCGCTTCCGTCCGTTGTCGCAATGCCATCCATGACCAAACCCTCAGAACAGGCGCGTGGACACCACGAAATAAAGCGCGAAGACCAAATCAATGCCGATCAGCATCGGCGAGACCTTCTTCCACTGCCGCTGCGCCAACACCATCAGCGTGTAGACGAAGCAGCCCGATCCCATCCCCGCCATCAGATCGGCGGTGCAGACGGTGACCAATAGGGTCAGGATCGGCGGGAAACAGGTTTCGGGAATCGCGGGGTCGATGTCGCGGATGCCCTCCATCATCAGCACGCCGACCACGACCAGGGCTGGCGCAGTCGCCTGGGGCGGGATGATGGCGATGACCGGCCACAGGAACAGCGCGACCGCGAACAGCCCGGCGATGACCAGCGCGGTCAGCCCGGTGCGCCCGCCGGCCTCGACGCCGGTCACCGATTCGATATAGCCGGTGACGGTCGGCGTACCCAGCGCCGCGCCGACGATGCTGCCCAGCGCGTCGGAGGAAAAGGCCTCGCGCGCATTGGGGATTTTGCCTTCCGGCGTCATCAGCTTGCCGCGCCGCGTGACCCCGATCAGCGTGCTCGTGGCCGAGAAGAAGTCCGACAGGAAGAAATAGAGCAGCACCGGCAGCAGAACGAAGAAGTTCTTGAGCAGGCCCGGAAAGTCGAACTGCAGGAACAGGTCGCTCGGCGCCTTGGGCAGCGCCAGGATCTGCGACGGCAGCGGTGTTACATAGGTGCCCGGGTCGGCGCCCGGGACGACGAAGCCGATGATCGTGATGGCGATGATCGACACCAGCAGCGCGCCCGGAACCTTGAGCACCATCAGAACCGGCGCGGCGAGGATGCCGATGAAGGTCAGCAGCGTAGCCGGAGTCGACAGGTTTCCGAACCCGATCGGCGAGGTCCCTTTCGAAACGATGATGCCGCCGTTCTTGAGGCCGATATAGGCGATGAACAACCCCAGCCCGCATTGGATGCCGAGCTTGATCGGGTCGGGAAAGCCATCGACCAGTTTTTCCCTGAGCCCGCTCAGCGCGAGCAGCAGGAAGATGACCGCGTCCAGCAAAATGACCGAGAGCGCGATATGCCAGGAGATGCCGAGCTGCAGCACCACCACCTGGGCGAAGATCACGTTGTTGCCCATGCCGGGCGCGAGCCCGATCGGCAGGTTCGCCAGCAGCGCCATCATCACCGTGCCGAAGATCGAGGCCAGGATGGTGGTGATGATCAGTTCGCCCCGGTCCATCCCGGTGGCCGAAACGATGGCCGGATTGACCACGATGACATAGCTCATCGCCGCGAAGGTGGTGAGCCCGGCCACGACCTCCCGCGACACGGTCGAACCTCTTGCGCCGATCTTGAAATACCGGTCGAGAAAGCTGGCGGTGGGAACTGGTGCAAGGGCTTCACTGGTCAATGGCGGCCGCCTTTCAGGGGTTTGGAAGGGCTTCAATTCGAGTCCCTCCCCCTCGATGGGGGAGGGTTGGGTGGGCGTGATGCCGCAGCAGGCGCGAATGCCGGCCTATGCCGCAACGTTGAACTCCGCCGGGTCGCGATAGGAGCGGCTGAGGCGGGATTCGACATATTCGCCGGCCTTGACCTCGGGATATTTGGGCGTCGCGCCGGCTTCCAGGCAACTGGGCAGGCAAGCGATCGGGGTGTCGTAATCCAGGCAGAAGAAGGTCGGCACCGAGTAGCGCTCCTTCCCGGTGCGGTTGATCACCCGGTGCGGTGTCGAGATGTAGAGGTCGTTGGTCCAGACCCGGAACAGGTCGCCGATATTGATCACGAAGGTGCCGGGGATATAGGGCGCACCGACCCACTCCCCGTCCCGCTTCTGCAATTCCAGCCCGCCGATCGGATCCTGGTTCAAGAGCGTCAGCATGCCGAGATCGGCATGGGGGCGGACGCCGAACAGCAGGTCGCTGTCGCCGGCCGGCTGCGGCGGGTAATGGAACAGCCGCATATGCATCATCGGTTTGTTGCAGAACTTGAGGAAATAGTCGTGGTCGAGCCCGAGGCTGACCGCGAACACCGCCAGCAGCCTGCGGCCCAGATCCATCGTGGCGTCGAAATAGGGCTCGGCCGCCGCCCTCAGCCAGGGTTGCCGCTCCGGCCAATGGTTGGGACCATGCAGCAGCCGTCCTTTCACGACATCCGGGTCGTCGAGCGGCAGGTCGAGCGCCAGCTCATAGCTTTCCTTGAGGTCCGGGTCATATCCCGGCGAATGGCTGAGCCCGTGCGGCATGAATCCGCGCTTGAAGCGCTGATCCATCAGGTCCGCCATGCGCTCCTCCAGCGGCAGCGCGAAATAGCGCCTCATTGCGGCGAACATCCCGTCGGTCAGGGACTGCGGAACCCCATGATTGGCGACATAGAAGAACCCCAGGCCGAGACAGGCCTGCCGCAACTCCGCGGCGATCCTTTCGAGCCCGCCGGGCTGATCCAGCCCGGAAAGATCGAGAACCGGTACTTCTTCGCGCAAAGCCGCGCGGGGCGCCTCGATCGTCATGATTTCACCTCACGCAACCGCATAGCTGTCCAACCGCGCCAGAAACCCGTCCTTGGTCGCGCGCGGCAGCCAGGCGGCCTCGAAGGCGTTGCGGGACAGCTGAACCAGTTCGGCCTTGCTCAAATTCGCATCGTGCTGGGTCAGGACGAAGTTCTCGTCCATGTAGCCGGCGAAATAGGCCGGATCGTCGGAATTGACCGTCGGCCGCATGCCGAGATCGAGCATCCGCTTGATGATCGGCGCCTGGGAGCCGTCGGTGCAAAAGCCATTCGATACCGGGCAGATGGTCAGCGCCAGCCCGCGCGCCTTGATCTCCGCGCACAATGCCGGGTCCTCGATCGAGTTCACGCCGTGATCGATGCGCTGAACCCCGATGGTCTCGACGCAATCGCGGATGTGGGCGACCGAGTCTTCCTGGTTGACGTCGCAATGCATGGTGAGGAAATAGCCCTCCTCCCGCGCCCGGGCGAAAACCTTCTGGAATTTGAGCGGCGGATTGTTTTTCTCGTCGGAATCGAGCCCGACGCCGATGATCCATTCCTTGTAGGGCAGGGACTGCACCAGCGTGGTCATCGCGAACTCGGCGCTCCAGTCCCTGAGGAAACACAGGATCAGCTGCGAGCGGATGCCCAAAGCGGTTTCCGCGTCCAGCTGGGCGCGCCGGATGCCACGGATCACGGTGTCGAAGGCGACGCCGCGCGCCGTGTGGGCCTGCGGATCGAAGAAGACCTCGGCGTAGAGCACGTTCTGGGAGTGCGCCTTGGTCAGGTAGGCGGTGGTCAGGTCATAGAAGTCCTGCTCCTTCACCAGCACGTTCATGCCTTCGTAGTAAATCTTCAGGAACGAGGGCAGGTCGTTGAACGTATAGGCCGCCCGGAGCTCGCCGACATCGGCATAGGGCAGTGTGATGGCGTTGCGAGCGGCGAGCGCGAACTTCATCTCGGGCTCCAGCGTCCCCTCGATATGGACGTGCAGCTCGCATTTCGGCATGCCGTGGATAAACTCCTTGATATCGCTCATGACAGCGTCCTTCTCACGCGGTTGATGCGGCCCGGCGCCTTGACGCCTGGGGCCGTCCTCGAAACGCCAGCAGCGCCAGCGATGCCACGTAGGGCGCCGCCAGCAGGATTTGATACGGCAGCTTGATGCCGACTCCCTGGCCGTGCAACTGCAGGGAATCGAGCAGCGCGAAACCGAAGGTCGCCGCCAGCACGCCCGCCGGCCGCCATGACGCCGCGACCACGGCGATGATCGCGAGCCAGCCGCGCCCATTCACCATTTCCGGTACGAAGCGTACCGCCGAGCCTGCCGTCAGGAAAGCGCCGCCCAGCCCGGCGAGCGCGCCACAGGCGAACACCGCCGCCGCCTGCCGCGCCTTCACGCTGAGGCCGCGCGATCCGAGCACCAGCGGGTTTTCGCGGATGCTGCGCAGCTCCAGGCCGATGCGGGTCCGGTAGAGCAGGACGCCGATGGCCGGAACCAGCAGCAAAGCCAGATAGGTCAGCGCTTTCTGCTGGAACAGGATGGGTCCGATCCAAGGCAGGTCCGACAGGACCGGAATCGAGACCGGCGCCATGATCGCGATCGAAGGCGGACTGGCCGACGGGAACGACACTTTATAGAGGAAGGCGCAAAGTCCCGTCGCCAGCAGATTGATCGCAAGGCCGGAGATAATCTGTTCGACGTCGAGGAAGATCGCCAGCCCCACCAAAATCCCGGAAGCCAGAAGACCCCCGCCTGCGCCCGCGAGCGCGCCGATCCAGGGTGAACCCGTCCACCAGGTCGCCATGAACGCGACGAAGGCGCCGATCATCATGGTGCCCTCGAGCCCCATGTTCTTGACGCCCCCGCACTCCGAGATCGTCTCGCCCAGGGCCGCCAGCAGGATCGGCGTCGTGTTCTGGATCGCCCCCGCGACGACGCTGATCAATATCGCCTGGGTGATCAGGTCACTCCACATGACCCCTCCCTCCCTGGTGCCGCTCCCAGGCCGCCCCGGCAACCAGAAACGCCAACAGGATCAGAGCCTGGATCAAATAGCTCGCCGCCGATGGCACGCCCGCCAATATCTGCATCTTGATCGCGGCGCTGACGATGCCGCCGAACAGGATCGACCCTATGACGATGCCCAGCTGATTGAGGCGCACCAGTATCGCGAGACTGATCCCGGTATAGCCATAGCCGGCCGAAATCCCGGACAGCAGCCGGTGATGCGTTCCGAACACCTCGCCGACGCCAGCCAGTCCCGCCAGACCGCCGCTGATCGCCATGACGATCAGAACCAGGCGGCTGGAGTTTCCCATTTTCGCAGCAAAGGCGGTCGGGTTCAGGCCGAAAGCCCTGATGTCGTACCCCAGGCTGGTGCGCCCGATGATGAAGTGAATCGCAGCGCAGGCCGCCAACGCTACCAGCAGCCCGGCATGCAGATGGCTGTGCGCCGCCAGCAGCGGGAATTCGGTCGCCTTGGGCACGAGCGCGGTCTGCTCGTAAGCCGATCCGGGATCGCTCCACGGGCCGTTCAGCAGCAGCAGCGACAGGACCAGCAGCGCGATGTAGTTCAGCATGACGGTGGAGATGACCTCGCTGACGCCGCGCCTCACCTTCAGAACGCCGGCGAGGCCGGCATAGGCCGCTCCGCCCGCGAAGCCGGCGAACAGGATCATTGGAAAAGCAATCCAGCCTGGCGCCGGCACAGTGCGCGCCATGGCGTAACCGGCGATGGCGCCGGCGAAAAGCTGCCCTTCCGCCCCGATGTTCCAGAGCCTGGCGCGGGCCGCGAAGGCGACCGACGCTCCGGTCAGCATCAGCGGAATCGCGCGTGTCAGCGTTTCCAGTATCGCGTGCTGTGAGCCGAAAGCGCCCTCGGCCAGGGCAGCGAACGCGGCCGGTATATCGGCGCCCGCGATCCAGAAGACACCCGCGATACTCGTAACGGCAAGCAGCAGGGTCAGAGCCGGCACGCGCAACGCCAACCTGCCCCAGGTTGCCATTTCCCGAATGCGCGATCGCTCCGATGCCAATGCTGCTTCCACCGTCATTGCAGGCGCTGCCCGGCCATCATCAGGCCCAAGGCTTCGCGGCTGACGCTCGCGGCATCGACGATGCCCATGATCTGTCCGCGAAACAACACCATGATGCGATCGCAAAGTGCGAGCAACTCGTCCAACTCCTCCGATGCCAGCAGGATGGCGCAACCGGCGTCCCGCTTGGCCAGGATCAGCTGATGGACGAAGGCGATGATCGCGACGTCGAGGCCGCGGGTCGGCTGATGGCAGAGCAGGCATTTGGTGGCCCGCTCGAACTCGCGGGCCAGAACCAGCTTCTGCGCGTTGCCACCGGACAGTCGCCCCGCCGCCAGGTCGATGGAATTGGCGGCGATCTCGAATTTCGCCACGCAGTCACGGGCGAAATTGCCCGCACGGGCGCGGTCGAGGATGCCATGCCGGGAAAACACGGCCTCATGCTGCTGACCCAGGATCAGATTGTCGGCAAGCGAAAAAGACCCGACCAGTGCGTCGCGATAGCGGTCGCTCGGCACATAGCCCACGCCCAGGCGGGCGACCGCGGGCGGCGTCAGCCCGGTGGCATCGATCCCGTCGACCAGAACCGTGCCCGACGCTGGCGCACGGCAACCGGCCAGGGTCTCGAACAAGGCATCCTGGCCGTTGCCCGAGACGCCGGCGACGCCCATGATCTCGCCACCGCGAACGATGAAGGAAGACGCGACACTCCCGGGCCTTCCCAGCACCAGATTCTGAACCTCCAGCATCGGCGCCACCGAGATGCTGTGCGGCAAGCGTTCCGGCAGGAAATTCACGGACCGGCCGACCATCAGCCGGGCAAGCTCCTGCTTGCTGGTCTGCCCGACCTCGACGGTCGCCACCACCCGGCCCCGCCT
>Ga0302319_10022232_pt1 | contig 11385 bp, 10 predicted proteins | sample Bog_T0_2_FD_203319 | JGI IMG/M metagenome (GOLD analysis project Ga0302319, IMG submission 203319) | Peat permafrost microbial communities from Stordalen Mire near Abisko, Sweden - Bog_T0_2 | ecosystem: Environmental > Terrestrial > Soil > Wetlands > Peat | place: Sweden: Abisko, Stordalen Mire...
ACACCGCCGGCCTCGGCGCGGTGGGCGGCTATGCGGGTCTGGCCTCCTATACGTCGCTGGGTGGAACGTTGACGGTGTTCGCTCTGCCGAGCGAATAGCAGCGGCGTTGCGGTGAGACCAACCTGCATCGGCGCGCGGCTGTGTTTGCTGCGCGCCGATTTTTACCTTCCACAAAGCGCATGGGGACGCATCGTTGAATATCAATCCTGCAAGTACAAAGCTTTGGAAATTTGTGCTCGTCGTGTTCGTATACATCCTCGCGGCCGGCGCCGCGTCGGCCGATGGCGCGGGCGATCCGACGGTGGCGACATCGGACAACGGCAAATATGCCGACAAGGACGGCAATCCGACCTACCGGATCAGCGCCGACGGCACCGTCGACTGGTACACTTTTTCCGGCTTTCGCCGCTACCATTCGGATTGCCACGTCTGCCATGGCCCCAATGGCGAAGGCTCGAGCTACGCACCGGCCTTGGCGGACTCACTGAAGACGATGAGCTACACCGATTTTACAGGGGTCGTGACCAATGGCCGCAACCATGTCGATGCCGCCAACGACAAGGTGATGCCGTCGTTCGCCTCGAATGTGAATGTGATGTGCTACATCGACGATATCTATGTCTATTTGCGCGCCCGCGCCAACGACGCCATTCCGGGTGGCCGCCCTCCCAAACGCGAAGACAAGCCGGAAGCGGCCAAACAGACCGAAGCCAGCTGCACGGGTATCCAATAAAGGCGCGGCATGCACAAGCGCCGCCGGGTCGATGATAAATTATTTGCGCCGTCGAAGCGCGCGACGGGACGATAGGGAGGATAGGATGAAGACACGCGCCGCAGTCGCGTTCGAAGCCAACAAGCCGCTTGAAATCGCTGAACTCGATCTCGAGGGTCCGAAGTCCGGCGAAGTGCTGGTCGAGATCAAAGCGAGCGGAATCTGCCATACCGACGCCTATACGCTGGACGGCTTCGACAGCGAGGGAATTTTTCCCTCGATCCTCGGCCATGAAGGCGCTGGCATCGTCCGCGACATCGGCGCGGGCGTCAGTTCGGTCAAGCCGGGCGACCATGTGATCCCGCTCTACACGCCCGAATGCCGCCAATGCAAGAGCTGCCTGAGCCAGAAGACCAATCTCTGCACCGCGATCCGCGCCACCCAGGGCAGGGGCCTGATGCCCGACGGCACGTCGCGTTTCAGCTACCAGGGCCGGCCGGTGTTCCATTACATGGGCTGCTCGACATTTTCCAACTTCACGGTGCTGCCGGAAATCGCGGTCGCCAAAATCCGCGAGGACGCGCCGTTCAACACCAGCTGCTATATCGGCTGCGGCGTCACCACCGGTGTCGGCGCCGTGGTCAATACCGCCAAGGTCACGCCGGGCGCCAATATCATCGTATTCGGCCTCGGCGGTATCGGGCTTAATGTCATCCAGGGCGCCCGCATGGTCGGGGCCGACAGAATCGTCGGCGTCGATATCAATGATTCCAAGGAAGACTGGGGCCGCCGTTTCGGCATGACGCATTTCGTCAACCCCAAAAAGGTCGATGGCGACATCGTCCAGCATCTGGTCGGCCTGACCGATGGCGGCGCCGATTACACCTTCGACTGCACCGGCAATACCACGGTCATGCGGCAGGCGTTGGAAGCCTGCCATCGCGGCTGGGGCGTCTCGGTCGTGATCGGGGTCGCCGAATCCGGCAAGGAGATTTCTACAAGGCCGTTCCAGCTTGTGACCGGGCGGATCTGGAAAGGCACCGCCTTCGGCGGCGCGCGCGGCCGCACCGATGTACCGAAGATCGTGGACTGGTACATGGATGGCAAGATTCAGATCGACCCGATGATCACCCATGTCCTCAAGCTGGAGGAGATCAACCACGGGTTTGATCTGATGCATGAAGGAAAATCGATCCGTTCGGTGGTCGTGTTCTAGAGGTTCATCGACAACCCGCATGGCACTCGAACAGGCCATTCCAACGCCGACGCCGCTTCAAGATCGCGGATGTGCGTTGCAACATCGTGGGAGGACCAGCTTGGCCAAAACAACAGCTCTCATTGTGTTCCTGATTGCCGGTATCCCGAGCGTCGCATCGGCCAAGGATATCAGATTCTGGAATTTGACGGCCAATACCATCACCTCGCTGCAGCTGTCGCCGGCCGGCCAGAACGAATGGGGCCATAACCAGACCAGCAATGATCCTGATCGTACCGTTGATCATGACGAGCGGCTGAAGATAACCGACACCGCCCCCGGCCTCTACGACGTCAAGCTGGTCGACAAAAGCGGTCGCACCTGCGTGGTGGCGAACATTCAGCTCGCGGCAGGGGCGATCTTTTCGATCGAGGAAAAAAACCTGAAGGATTGTACCAGATAGCCCTGTCGAACCGGCCGGCGCGATGCAGGCCGGCAACCAGGCCACATCGCTCAAAAACTGACGCCGAACAGCAGCCTAATTTGCCGATGCTCGAAATTGATCAGGTCCAGCGCGCCGGCCGAGATCGCTGTATGACCGGCGACCTGCTCGCTCCACGCCACCGCCATCCAGGCCTGTTGCGAGAGCTTGACATAGACCGTGGGACCAACGAAAAGCCCCTGGCCGGACAGCGTATCCAGCGCCAGACCGTCGTAGCGGCGCAGATAGCGCGCCTCGCCGCCGACGAAAATCCCATCATGAATTTGCGCCATCACCCCGATCGCCAGACCGCCTTCGGATTCGTGCGACCAGATGCCGGTCGATTGCGCCCGCATCGACTCCGGCTGATAGATGAGATTGAACGCAGCCACGATGCGCTCGGGTACAATCTCGATATCGGCGGCCGCGACGAAATCGATGCCAAACTGGTTGCCCGGCTCACCGGTCATCTCATCGGCCCGGCCCCAATGCGGCTCGGCGCCCAGCGCAAACCCGAACGGCGCGCTGGCGCGGTCGAGGAAGCGGTAGCGGAAATCGGCGGCCAGTCCACCGAAGGCCGTGTAACGCTGATCGGCAAAGCCGCTGACGCCCCCAACCTGGTAGGAAACCAACGCACCGGAATATTCGGTCCGCAGATTGGCGATCGGTACAAATTCAGCCGACAACGTCGTGTCGGTCGCTTGATAGGACCCGGTTCGCTTGGCGAATCGTCCGGTCAGCGATCCCTCGATCTCACGGTCGCCGACGTCGCCGATATCGCTGCCGATGGTGAAGCCGAACAGATGTTCGGTCTCAATCGGTTCGGCGCGGGTGACGACCGGGCTTATCGCAACTGCGAACAGCAGGCAGGCCCGCGCCGCCCTTGTCCTTCCCGCAACAAAAGCCATCCATGCTGTTGGCGCCATCATGGCTCCATCCTAGCCACACTTCACGCGACTCGCGCTGGTTATTGCCGGCGCGAGATCGTAAAATCCGCGGGTGATCCCGGCCCAGACCGGTTTCCGACTTGTGGTTGTAGACAAATTCTCGCATGAAGGCATGGATGAGAACGGAGCTCGGACCGCGAGCCCAAGCCCATCGCTCGGACCTCGGATGACCTGTGCATGCTCCGCTTGATCTTGACCATCTGTCTCGTGGTTGGCGCCACTTCAACCTGGGCGAGCGAGACCCTGCGCATCGGCCTGCAGAAGACCGGCACGTTCGCCTGGCAGCTGGATGTGATCCGCCGCCATGGCCTCGCCGAGAAGGTCGGGCTTGATCTGCAGATCAGCGAATTCGCCGCGCCGGAAGCCGGCAAGCTCGCCCTCAACAGCGGCTCGGTCGATCTCGCCGTTGTCGACTGGCTCTGGGTGGCCCGCGCCCGCGCGCTCGGCGCCCGCTTGCTGTTCTATCCCTATTCCAGTTCGGTCGGCTCCATCATGGTGAAAACCGATTCGCCGCTGCGGGAAATCGGCGACCTCAAAGGGCGGGTGCTGGCGGTGGCCGGCGGCGCGCTGGACAAGAGCTGGCTCATTGTTCAGGCGGCGGCGCTGCGCCAGGGCGTCGATCTGAAGCGCGAAGCCACGCTCGAATATGGCGCGCCGCCGCTGCTGTCGCAAAAACTGCAGCAGGGCGAGGCTGACGCCAATCTCAACTTCTGGAATTTTTGTGCGCGGCTGGAAGCGCTGGGCTATCGCCGGATGCTCGACGTGCGGGACGCCGAGGCCGCGCTGGGAATCAAGCAGCCGGTCGCACTGATCGGCTATGGCTTTTCTGAGGAATTTGCCGCTGCGCATAAGAGCGCGATTGATCGCTTCATCGCGGTGGCGCGGGCTGCCAATGACATCATGCTGAAATCCGACGCGGAATGGGAGGCGCTGCGGCCGCTGATGAGCGCCGAGGACGAATGGACCTTCCAGGCCTACCGCGATCGGACCCGGGAGGGAATCCCGCAGCGCCCGATCGCGGCGGAAGCAGCGGACGCCAGCGCCCTGTTCAAGGCGCTGGCGGGCATCGGCGGCCCGGATCTGGTCGGTCCGGCGCAGGAACTCGATCCGGGCCTTTACTACCAGCCTGCCGCGCGCGGAGACTGACGCGTTGCAACGGGCCTATTCGCTGGCCGCGCTGCTTGCGGTCTGGGCCGTCACCGCGGCCATGGTTCATTCCCGGCTGCTGCCAGGGCCGCTCGCGGTCGCAAACACTATCCTCGTCGACATCCGCAGCGGCGATTTACCGTTTCAGATGGCCTGCACACTGGCCCGGGTGATCGCCTCGTTTTCAATCGCGATGTTGCTTGGCATCGCCGCCGGCTATGCGATGGGCCGTCTGAAGGCGATCGATCGCTATGGCGATGCGTGGCTGATCGTACTGATCAACATGCCAGCGCTGGTAACCATCATTTTCGTCTATGTCTGGATCGGCCTCAACGAAACCGCCGCGATCCTGGCGGTAGCGATCAACAAGCTGCCGAACGTGATTGTCGTCATGCGCGAGGGCGCCCGCGCGCTCGATCCCGAACTGGATGAGATGGCCAAAGCCTTCCGCTTCACCTGGCCTTCCAGAATCCGCCACGTCGTGGTCCCGCAATTGGCGCCCTATCTGGCCGCCTGTTCGCGCTCCGGGCTTTCAATTGTCTGGAAGATCGTGCTGGTGGTCGAATTGATCGGACGGCCGAATGGCGTCGGTTTCGTGCTCAACACCGCCTATCAGCTGTTCGACATGGCCAAGATACTCGGCTATTCGATCTCCTTCATCGTGCTCATGCTCCTGGTCGAGAGCCTCCTGGTACAACCCCTTGAACGACGCGCAATCCGTTGGCGACGCCGCCCCGCTTGAACTCCGCATCGATGCGAAGGCCCATCGCTCGGCCGACGGCACACGGGTTCCGGTTATTGCGGACCTGAGGCTGCGGCTTGAAGCCGGGGACTTTGGCGTGCTGATCGGGCCATCGGGCTGCGGCAAGACCACGATCCTGCGGATCGCCGCCGGACTCGATCGGGATTTCCAAGGTGAATTGCGCGCTCCAGGCTCGGGGCGTCTTGGCATGGTGTTTCAGGAGCCGCGCTTGTTGCCCTGGCGAACCGTCGAGCAGAATATCCGGCTGGCGATGCCGATCGGCGAGGCCACCGCCGATTTGAGGGACCTGATCGCAACGCTGGGCCTCGGCGCGCATATGGCCCGCTATCCCGGCGAATTGTCGCTCGGGCTGGCCCGCCGCGCGGCGATCGCCCGCGCCTTTGCGCTGCGTCCGGACTTCCTGCTGCTCGATGAGCCGTTTGTCTCGCTCGACGAAGCGGTTGCCGACCGGCTGCGCGGTGAACTGGTCGAATTGACAACCAGGACCCCGGTGACGACCCTGATGGTCACCCACGATCTGACAGAGGCCGTCCAACTGGCGGATCGCCTGTTTTTCCTGTCCGACCGGCCGACCCGCATCATCCTGGAAAAATCGCTGCCGCCGCCGCGGGGAAGCCGCAGCAGAGCGCTCGTTGCGGCCATCGTCGATGAGATGCGCGCGGCGGTCGCGCGCGCCGCGACCGACACCAGGGCAGGCCAGGTCAGCTGATCAGGCGAGACCGCTGTCGATCGCAAATCGCAAGAGTTCAGCGGATGAGCGCAAGCCGAGCTTCTGGCGCATGATGGATGACGTATTGGCGATGGTCTTGTAGGACACGCTGATCAGCCAGGCGATCTCGGAGAGGCTTTTACCGGCGCCCAGCAGGCGCAGAATTTCGATTTCGCGTGGCGTCAATTTTGCCAGGCGGCTTTCGGCGAAGCCCGGTCCGGCAAAGGCCAGGCTTTGGGCGATGGCGGCCGGCAGGAACACCCCGCCGCAGCCGACCCGGCGAATGGCTTCGACGAGATCGGCGGGGTCGCCAGATTTTGAGACATACCCCTTGGCGCCCGCCTCGATGGCGCGGGCGGCGAAGATCGGATCGTCGTTCATGCTGAACATGATGATCCGCGCGGCTTCATCACGCACCAGCAGTCGCCGCGCCAGTTCGAAGCCCGAGACGCCCGGCAGATTGATATCGAGCACGCAGATGTCGGGCCGCCGTGTGACAAACACGTCCTCGCCACTGGCGGCGTCGGAGGCCTCCAGGATGTCGACACAGGGATCACCGGCCAGCAGCGCGCGGCAGCCGGAGGCAACAATGGGGTGATCGTCGACGATCAATATACGCATCAATGTCGATCCGAGGGCCTCAAGGCCGGCTCGCAGGCCAGTTCCGGCGGATACCATGCCTGACCCGCGGGCGCCACAGTCGCGCGCTGGCTTTGCCGACCAAATGCGCTACCGTTCAGCAGGATGGATGCTGTCTGGCGCTGACGCTGGACGGCTCGGGCCGGAGTTCAGGGCAATGTGGCAGAAGCTTTCCTTGCGGGCGCGGCTGAATCTGCTGGTGGCCTGCATCATGCTGCTCGGGCTCGCCATCAATATCGCCAGGCTGCTGCTGGAGGCCTCGCCGCGGGTCATTGCCGAAGATCAGAGCGTGGTCCGGCTGGCGCGCGGCTTTGTCGAAACGTTGGTTTCCGATCTCAATGACGCGCCCGACCCCGAAACCCGTCTGAACCAGTTCGTCGAGGGCCTCAAGCAATTGCGTCATGTCAGTATTACACGTGGTCAGGATCTTGGGCGCGATCTTGGGCGCGATGGGGCCGCGGGCGGCGCTGGCATCGGACCGCCTGTCGGCGGCGAACGGCAGGCTCCCGAATGGTTTGTGACCCTGATCCACCCCGAACAGACCACCGTCGAGGTGCCGATCCCGGTCAACGGCCGATCGCTGGGATCGCTTGTCATTACCTCCCACCCTACCGACGAGATCGCCGAGATCTGGGACGGCGTCTTGAGCCAGGTCGAGATCGGATCCGCGATCGCGGCCGCGCTGCTGCTGATCACGATGAGCGTCGTGAACCGCGCGCTGCGGCCGCTCGATTCGCTGGCCTCTGCGATGACCAGGATCGAGGCCGGCCGCTATGAAACCCGGGTCCAGCCCGGCGGATCGCCTGAGTTGGCCGCGATCTGCCGGAAACTAAACCATCTCGCCGCCGTGCTCGGGACCTCGATTGAGCAGAAGCGGCAGCTGGCCGAGCGCGTGGTCTCGCTGCAGGACGCCGAACGCAAGGAGATCGCACGCGATCTGCATGATGAGTTCGGGCCCTATCTGTTCGCGCTGCGGGCCCACGCCACCTCGCTCCGGCAATTATCCGACCAGGCAGCGCCGGACCTCAGCATCTTGCATCGCAATATCGGCGCGATGTTCGATCAGGTGAATGCCCTGCAGCAATCCAATCGGCGCGTGCTGGAGCGGCTGCGCCCGGCCGGTCTTGCCGAGCTCGGGCTGAGCGATGCACTGGCCGCCCTGCTGCAGCACTGGCGCGAAACCCATCCCGGCGTCTCGATCGAGATGACGATTTCCGAAGGCCTTGGAGCGAGCAGCGAAACCGCCGAATTGACGATCTATCGGATCATTCAGGAAGCCCTGACCAACGTGTTCCGCCACGCCGGCGCTACCCGCGTTGATATCCGGGTCGCACCCGTGGCATCGCCCGGCAGTTCAAGCGGCGAACCAGAGCCGATCCTGGTCCGCGTGCGGGATAACGGCGCCGGCCTGCCCAGCGGCCACAAGCAGGGGTTCGGCATGATCGGCATGCATGAGCGGGTGCTGGCGCTCGGCGGCAGCATGACCGTGGCTTCGACCAGCGACGGCTTGACCGTGGAAGCCACGGTGCCAAGCGGCGAACTGCAGCCTCATCTGCTGCCGGCGACCTAGCGCTTGTCGCCAGGCGTCGGGATTTTTTCCCGACCGCGCGACTGAATTTTCCCGCCCTGATCCGGCGCTTTGGGGATGCCGGCCGTCGAGCGATCTCCTAACATGGCCAGCGGATTGGCGGGCGCGACAGCAACGAGAACCTGCCGGCCGTGTGAGGAATGAGCTGAATGAACGCACGATCCGCATGCCTCGTATCGGTCTGCATGCTGGCTTCGGGCGGTGGCGCGGTCGCCCAGGAGGTGGAAACCATCCCACCGCCGTCTTCGACCACGGTATTGCCAGCGATCACGGTGGTCGCCCCGCCTCATCGATCCGCCTCCCGTCCCGCGCAAAGCATCGCGCCAGCGCCGTCGGATGTCCCGACCACGCGGCTGAATGTCGTTGCCACCACCCCATTGGCCGGGACCGGCATCGATGCCGACAAGGTGCCGGCCGGCGTGACCACGGTTTCGGCCGGCGACCTCGACCGCAACCGGTCGCTCAACGTCACCGACACGCTGCAGCAGCGGGTGCCCGGCATCATCATCAATGAAGTTGCCGGCAATCCCTTCCAGCCGGACGTCCAGTTCCGCGGCTTCGTCGCCTCCCCGGTGTCCGGCACGCCGCAGGGGCTCGCGGTTTACCAGAACGGCGTGCGTATCAACGAAGCCTTCGGCGATACGGTGAACTGGGATCTGATTCCGACCGCGGCGATCCGCTCGATCGGCGTCAGCTCCAACAACCCCGCCTTCGGTCTGAACGCGCTGGGCGGCGCGCTGAATATCCAGATGAAGGACGGCTTCCGCTATCATGGCGTCGAGATCGACACCATGGGCGGCTCGTACGGGCGGCTGCAGAGCTCCCTGCAATGGGGCAAACAGATCGATGATTTCGCGGTCTATGGTGCGCTCGAAGGATTGCACGACGACGGATTCCGCAACTTCTCCGCATCGAACGTTCGAAGATTCTATGGCGATGTCGGCGCCAAGAACGACCAGTCTGAATTCCATGTCAATATGGGGGCCGCCGACAACAGCTTCGGTGCGACCGCGACGGTTCCGATCGAGCTGTTGCAGCCCTATTACGGAGCGACCTACACCACGCCGCAGACCTCAGAAAATCGCGTCGGCTATGTCAATCTGACCGGAAAAGTCGTGGCCACGCCGACCTGGACCATTGAGGGAGTGGTCCATGCCAGGGTGTTCGACCAGAACACCCAGGATGGCAATCCGACCGGCACCCAGCCTTGCGCGGCCGATGCTACTCTCTTGTGTTACGGCGATGGCGTGACGCCGGCAAACGGCCTGAACGGGGTTCAACTCGCCAATCCCTTCGCTGCCAACGCCGTGTTGGGAGAGAACGATCGGACCTCGACGCATTCGACCACGACGGGCCTGTCCATGCAGGCGACCAACACCGATCGTCTGTTCGGCCACACCAACCATTTCGTTGTCGGGGCCAGCCTCGATTACAGCGTGACCAACTTCTTGGCCAGCGCCGAGCTCGGCACCTTCAGTTCAAATTACGCGCTCAGCGGCAGCGGAATCTTTCTCGGCCAGTCGGGCAGCCCGATTTCGATCGGCCCGGTTTCACTGCGTACCACCAATCAATATACCGGACTTTACGTGCTCGACACCTTCGACGTCACCCATGCCTTCTCCATCACCGGCGGCGGCCGGTTCAATGTCGCCAACATCAATTTGCTGGACCAGATCGGGACCGCGCTCAACGGCAGTGATACCTACACGCGCTTCAATCCAATCATCGGCGGCACCTACAAGATCACACCTGGCTTGACCGTCTATGCGAGCTATTCCGAGGCCAACCGCGCGCCGACGCCCCTGGAACTTGGTTGCGCCAATCCCGCGCAGCCCTGCGTCATCGGCGCATTCCTGGTGTCCGATCCACCGCTCAAGCAGGTGGAGTCCCATACCATCGAGGCCGGCTTGCGCGGCGCCCAAGACCTTAACCTCGGCACGCTTGGATGGAAGATCGGCGTTTACCGCGCCGACAACACGGACGATATCCTGGCCATTCCCAGCCCGGTCGTGCAGGGATTTGGCTATTTTCAGAATGTCGGTGCGACCCGCCGACAGGGCATCGAAGCCGAAGTCGATCTCAAGTCCTCAACGACAAGTGTCTACGCCAGTTATACCCTGGTGGACGCCCGGTTCCTGGATGCCTTGCAGGTCGGCTCCAATAGCCCCTTTGCCGACGCCAATGGCAACATCCAGATCCTGCCGGGCGATCGGATTCCGGCGATCCCGCGCAACAGGATCAAGGCCGGCATCGACTATTCCGTCACTGATGCGTTCAAGGTCGGAGGCGATGCGCTCTACGCCAGCAGCCAGTACTATGTCGGTGACGGCTCCAATCAGGCCCCGAGGCTACCGTCCTATGCCGTGTTCAATCTCCACGCCTCCTACCAGATCAACAAGACGTTCCAGATTTACGCCCGTGCCGACAACATTTTCGACAATCGCTATGCGACCTATGGCACGTTTTTCGACACTGCCGCGCTGCCCAATTTTGCCAATGGCGGCGCGCCTTTCAGCGATCCGCGCTCGGTAAGTCCGGCGCGGCCGCGCGCCTTGTATGCCGGCATGAAGGTGACGTTCTGACCGGGCGAAGAAGTCTCTCAGCCCCCGGGTCCGCCGCGGCGCGCCAGAAAACCGCGCGCCGGGTCGTAGGCCAGGATCGCGCCGACCAGAAAACCCACGGTGCAGCCAAGCACGACAGCAAACGAGACCCAGGAGATCTTGTCGTAGAGCGCAAATCGGATCAGCTCGGTCGCGTGGGTGAACGGATTGAGTTCGCAGATATAATAGAGGAGCGGGCTGGATTCCTGGACCCGCCACAGCGGGTAGAGCGCCGAGGACGCGAAAAACATCGGAAAGATCACGAAATTCATGATGCCGGCAAAATTCTCCAGCTGCTTGACCACCGATGAGACCAGCATTCCGAGCGCGCCCAGCATGAAACCGGTCAGCAGCAGCACCGGCAAAAGCGTCAGATAGCCGAGCGCGGGCGCTTCGATATCCCAGAACCAGGCGATCAACAGGAAGGCATAGGCCTGCAGCACCGACACCAGCGTCCCGGCAAGCAGCTTCGATGTCAAAAGCCACCAGCGCGGGAATGGGCTGACCAGCAGCGTTCGCATGCCGCCGGTTTCGCGGTCGTAGACCATGGTCAGCGAGGATTGCATGCCGTTGAACAGCTGGATCATCGCGATCAGCCCCGGCGC
>Ga0302319_10022233_pt1 | contig 11385 bp, 8 predicted proteins | sample Bog_T0_2_FD_203319 | JGI IMG/M metagenome (GOLD analysis project Ga0302319, IMG submission 203319) | Peat permafrost microbial communities from Stordalen Mire near Abisko, Sweden - Bog_T0_2 | ecosystem: Environmental > Terrestrial > Soil > Wetlands > Peat | place: Sweden: Abisko, Stordalen Mire...
TCCAGGCCCGCCTCGCGGAGCCGCTTGAGGAGCTGGTCCCGGTAGGCCGGGACGACCAGGGGAGCCCGCGCGGCCGCGGCCTCCACGAGGCGCCGCAGAGACGCGACCCTGGAGAGAAAATCCACGAGCAGGGCCTCGCCCTCCTTGGCCCTCATCACGGCCAGGGAATGAAGGGCCGCGTCCAGGGCCGAAAACACCGGGGTCCTCGCCGCATCGGGAGCGGGCCTGCCGGGAACCTGGCGCTGGGAGTTGGCGATCTGCCAGAGAAGCTCGGGACTCGGGCGAAAGGGGACGCCCTGGGAGGCCGCGAGCGCCGCGAGCCGCTCCAGCGCGGAGGCGACGGCCCCCTCGTCCCAGTACGGCTCGGAGGCGGAGCCAGGCGCCGAGAATTCCACCTGCACGTGAACCTTGCCCCTCAGCACCGACCGGCGGACCAGGCCGACCACCTCCTGCTCGAGCGTTTCCCAATCCTCGGGCAGGGACACCGTAATATCGAGCACCTTCCTGTTCACGGAGCTCACCTGCACCGCAAGCGTGGCGCCATCCACCGATCCCGCCGCCCGCCCGTATCCGGTCATGCTTTTCATGTTCCGGTCATTTTGCCAGGAGCGCCGCGGCCTCCTGGACGTCCTTGTCCCCCCGGCCCGAGAGGCTCATGATGATGACCTTGCCCGGCCCCAGTGCGCGGGCCCGGTCCAGCGTGTGGACGAGGGCATGCGTGCTTTCAAGGGCGGGGAGGATTCCCTCGAGCCGCGAGCAGAGCTGGAAGGCCTCGAGCACACGGTTGTCGCCGGCATGCGTGAATTCAATCCTCCCGCGCTCGCGGTAGAAGGCGTGCTCGGGCCCGACGGCGGCGTAGTCCAGTCCCGCGGAAACCGAGTGGGTGAGCTCGATCTGCCCGTCGGAATCCTGGAGTATGAAGGTCTTGCATCCCTGGAGGACGCCCAGCCTGCCGTCGGCGAAGCGCGCCGCGTGGCTTCCGCGCTGGAGGCCCGTCCCGCCCGCCTCCACGCCGATGAGCCGGACGCCGGGTTCCTCGAGAAACTCGAAGAACAGGCCCATGGCGTTGCTGCCGCCGCCCACGCAGGCAATGAGCTCGTCGGGCAGCCGCCCTTCCCTGTCCAGTATCTGCGCCTTCGCCTCAAGTCCGATGACCCTGTGAAAATCCCTCACCATCATGGGATAGGGATGGGCCCCATAGACGGTCCCCAACACGTAGTGGGTCGTGCGCACGTTCGTGACCCAATCGCGCATCGCCTCGTTGATCGCCTCCTTGAGCGTCCTCTGGCCGGCTTCGACGCCCCTGACCTCGGCGCCCATCAGCCGCATCCTGAAGACGTTCAGCGCCTGGCGGCGCATGTCGACCTCGCCCATGTAGATGACGCATTCCAGGCCGAACTTGGCGCAGGTGGCCGCCGTCGCGACACCGTGCTGGCCGGCGCCCGTCTCGGCGATGATGCGTTTCTTGCCCATCCGGCGCGCAAGGAGCACCTGGCCGAGGGCGTTGTTGATCTTGTGGGCGCCCGTGTGCAGCAGGTCCTCGCGTTTGAAATAGATCCTGGCGCCGCCGCAGTGCCGTGTGAGCCGCTCCGCAAAGTACAGCTCCGTGGGCCTGCCCGCAAACTCCGAGAGGTGGCGGCTCAGTTCGGTCTGGAAGGACGGGTCGGCCTTTGCCGCCGCGTAGGACTCCCCGAGCTCCTTGAGCGCCGTCATCAGCGTCTCGGGCACGAAGACCCCGCCGAAGGCGCCAAAATGCCCGGACGAATCCGGGAGGCTGAAGCGGTCGAGCGTCGGGGCGGCGGTCGGCATGGTTCCGTCTCTGTCAGACCCTCTTGACGGTGACAAGGGTGAGGTCGTCGCGCTGCGGCGTGTCGCAGGCGAACCGGCGGACGCTCTCCAGGAGCCCGTCGTTGATCTCGCGGGCGCTGCGGCGGTGCGTTGCCCGAACGGAGTCGGCGAGGCGGGCGCCCGAGAACTCCCTCTCATCCTGGTTCGGCGCCTCGGTCACGCCGTCCGTGTAGAGCATGAGCACGTCGTCGGGGCCGAAGGGCTCCGTATGGTCGGCAAGCACCTCGGAGAAGAGCTCGTCCGGCACCATCCCCACCGACATTCCCTCGGAGCCGACAAAGTGGGTGGCGTAGGCGCCGGTCGCGGGATCGCGCCGCGCGAAAAGCGGGAGTTCGTGGCCGGCGCGCGCAAAGACCACCGTGTTGTTCCCCACGTCCACGACGGCGTAGAGGATCGTGATATAGAGGCCGCCCTGGATCTCCGACGAGATGGTGCGGTTGAGCTCGGCAAGCGCCTTCGCCGGAGACACGTGGCGCGGGGCTATCTGGCGGAGGTTGGTGCGGCAGATCGCCATGAGGAGCGATGCCGGGATGCCCTTGCCGGAGACATCCGCCACCACGAGGCCCACGCGGGTCTCCGAAAGCACGATGATGTCGTAGAGGTCTCCCCCGACCTTCTGGGCCGGGAGATAGCGGGCGTCGAGGTCCAGCCCGGGAAGGGTTGCCACGGAACGGGGAAGTAGCATCTGCTGGATTCCGCTGGCCAGCGACAGGTCGAGATCGAGCTGCTTCCGTTCGATCTGCAGCGTGAGGAATTCGGCGTTGTGCAGGGCCAGCGCCGCCTGCTCGGCGAGCGACTGCATGAGCGAGAGCTCCGTGGCGGTGAATTCCCTGCCGTCCGCAGGATTTGCGACTGCGAGGACGCCGAAGAACCGGTCGCGGAACGCCAGGGGCACGGCGATCACCGACCGTATGACCAGCGCCGGGTCGTCGTGCTTGACGATGCGGGGGTCCGCGGCGGCATTGGCTATGAATTCGCCATGCCTGGTCCGGGCCACGCCGCCCACGATCCCCTCTCCGACCGCGAACTCCTCCGCCTTGAGCACCTCCTGGATGAACTTGGCGCGGGTGGTCAGCTTGTCCTTGACCGCCTCCGGGAGGCGGCGGTGGGGCGGGAAAAGGCCCTCGACCGCCACGCCGCGCATGGTGTTCGCGGGTGTCTGCTCAAAGATGCACGCGCTGAGCGCGCCGGTGCAGAGGATCGAGGCGTGAACGATGCGCTGGTGGAGTTCCTGCCGCCCAAAGCCCTCGCCGAGGGCCTCGGACATCAGGTGCATGAAGTCTATGACGCGCTGCCTGTCCTGGATCGCCCTCGCCTTCTCGTCCGCCTCGCGCGCGGCCGCCTTGCGCGCCCACAGGAGCGGACCAACCATCAGCAGGGCGGCGACCAGGAGTCCAATGAGGAAAAAGAGGAACATGCGCGGCTGGCTGTCAGCGCCCCTCGAGCCGGTTCTTCAGGAATACCAGCACATCCTGGAATTTGGTCGCATTGCCGCCATCCGCCGTAACCAGGTTTTCATGGGCCTCGAGGACGAGCCGCGCATTCTCCAGTTCGGTGTGCTCGGGCCCTGCGATTGCGGCCCCTCCCTTCTCAAAATTCATCGAAAAGTCCCCGGAATCGACGGTCAGGAGCCTGTGGAGCCCCAGATTCCTTATGAGCTCCAGGTTCCTGGGGCCCACCCGGACGAGGACCAGGCTGTTGGAGCCCGGCTTCTTGCGCAGTTCGATGGCCGCCCCCGCGAGAACGCCCAGGAAGGTGCTGTCCATTCCGGTGCATCGCAGGAAATCGACGACGAACGCCCCCTTCCCCTGCCGGATCATTTCGGAGATGAAATCCTTCAGCCCGGCGCTGTTCTGAAACGAAGCGCGGCCCTCGATCCGCACCAGGACAGGTTCGGAATAGGCATTGACGAAATAAACCGGCTTGCTCGCGCTCTCGGACATGATCGCTCTGCTGATTCGGTCAAACCTAGCAATTTCGGCGCAGTCAGCAAGCTTGCAGGAAACCGCAGGCCCGTCGGCGACGCGTCAGCCCCGCGCGAAGATCTGCCTGAGCACGAAGGGCAGGATGCCGCCATGCCGGTAGTACTCGATCTCTATCGGGGTGTCTATGCGGCAGCGGACGGCGACCTCCAGCCTTTCGCCGCCCCGGCGGACGATTTCCAGGATGAGATCCTGCTGCGGCTTCAGCCCGGCGCCGACACCCAGCACGGAATAAGTCTCGGTTCCGTCCAACCCCAGGGATTGGGCCGCGGTGCCCTCCTTGAACTGCAGGGGAAGCACGCCCATTCCGACGAGGTTCGACCGGTGGATCCTCTCAAAGCTCTGGGCGACGACCGCATTCACGCCAAGCAGCCTCGTTCCCTTCGCGGCCCAGTCGCGGGAGGAACCCGTGCCGTATTCCTGCCCGGCGATCACGACGAGCGGAACGCCACGCTTCCGGTACTCCGCCGCGGCGTCGGAGATCGCGAGCCTGGTCCCCTCGGGCTGGAGCAGGGTGTTGCCCCCCTCCTCCCCGCCAAGCATGAGATTCTTGATGCGGACGTTCGCGAACGTGCCCCGGGTCATGACCCGGTCGTTGCCCCGGCGGGATCCGTAGCTGTTGAAATCCTCGAAGGACACACCGGCCCCGAGCAGGTACTGGCCCGCCGGCGAGGTCTTCTTGATGGCGCCCGCCGGCGAAATGTGGTCGGTGGTGACCGAGTCTCCAAAAATGCCGAGCGGGCGGGCCCCGCGGATTTCGACCAGGGGCCCCGGCTCCATCGAGAAATCCTGGAAGAACGGGGGCTCCTGGATGTAGGTGGATCCCCTGTCGAATCCATAGGTTTCGCCCGCCGTGGACGGAATCTCGTTCCACTTCGGATTCTGCGCCGCAAAGTCCGCGTAGAGCCGGCGGAAGACCTCCGGATTCAGGGCGGCCTGCAACTGGTCGCGAACCTCCGCCTGCGTCGGCCAGAGGTCCCTCAGGTAGACGTCCGCGCCGTCGGCGCCCCTGCCGATCGGCTCGGTCGCAAGGTCGATATCGACTCGCCCAGCCAGCGCAAACGCCACGACAAGAGGGGGCGACATCAGGAAATTGGCCTTGATGTTCTGGTGGACCCGCGCCTCAAAATTCCGGTTTCCGGAAAGCACGGAGGCTGCGATGAGTTCGCCCTTCACCACGGCCTCCTCGAAAGCAGGCGCCAGCGGGCCCGAATTGCCGATGCACGTCGTGCATCCGTAGCCCACCGTCTGGAAACCAAGCTGGTCCAGGTAGGGCTGGAGCCCCGTCTTCACGAGGTATTCAGTGACGACCCGCGAACCCGGGGCGAGCGACGATTTCACGGTGGGCCGGGGCTTCAGCCCCCTTTCGACGGCCTTCCTGGCAAGCAACCCCGCGGCGAGCATCACGGAGGGATTCGACGTGTTCGTGCAGCTCGTTATCGCGGCGATGAGAACCGAGCCGTTCCCTATCTGGGCGCGGCCGCCGCCATCGACGGCGACCTCCGTCCGCCCGGCATCGTAACCTTCGGTCTTCCTGCCGAATCCGTTCTCGGCCACCGGCCTGGAATATGAGCTCAGGAACTCCTTCTTGAGCGCATCGAGCTCAATCCGGTCCTGGGGGCGCTTCGGCCCCGCGACGCTGGGCACGACCGAGCCGAGGTCGAACTCGATGTCCTGGGAATACCCGATCTGGCCCTTCTGCGGCATGCCCCACAGCCCCTGGGCACGATAGTAAGCCTCGTGCAGCGCGACGAGCTCCCGCGGCCGGCCAGTGGCCGCAAGGTACGCCGAGCATTCGCCGTCCATGGGGAAGAAGCCCATGGTCGCTCCGTACTCGGGGGCCATGTTGGCGATGGTCGCCCGGTCGACGACGGGAAGGGCTGCGGCCCCCGGGCCGTAAAACTCGACGAACTTCCCCACGACCTTGGCCTTGCGAAGGATCTGGGTGAGGGTGAGGGCAAGATCCGTGGCCGTGACGCCCTCGCGAAGAGCGCCCGTCAGATGCACTCCTACCACGTCCGGCGTAAGGAAATAAACCGGCTGGCCCAGCATTCCGGCCTCTGCCTCGATTCCGCCCACTCCCCAGCCGACAATGCCGAGGCCGTTGATCATCGTCGTGTGGGAGTCGGTGCCCACCAGGGTGTCGGGGTAGACCACGGCCGGGCGTCCGGCCTCCGTCGAGTCCTGGACGAGGATCCCCTTGGCGAGATACTCCAGGTTCACCTGGTGGACAATGCCTATCCCTGGCGGCACCACCTTGAAAGTGTCGAACGCCTGCATCCCCCATTTGAGGAACTTGTAGCGCTCGCGGTTGCGGCTGAATTCCAGCTCGAGATTCCGCCCGAGGGCCTCCGCGCTTCCCGCAAAATCGACCTGCACCGAATGGTCGACCACCAGGTCGACGGGCACGAGCGGCTCGATGACCTTCGGATTCCGTCCCATCCTCACCGCGGCGGAACGCATCGCCGCAAGGTCGACAAGCAGGGGCACGCCGGTGAAATCCTGGAGCACGATCCTCGCGACCACAAACGGTATCTCCTCGGTCCGCGGCGCATTCGGAGCCCAGGACGCCAGGGCGCGAACGGCGGGCTCGGACACCCGCTCCCCATCGCAATTGCGCAGGAGCGACTCAAGCACGAGGCGTATCGATACCGGCAGACGCGCGACATCCAGCCCCGAACCCGCCAGCGCGGGCAGCGAGTAATAGGCATGCGGGACGCCGTTGGCGTTGAACGACTGGAGGGTGTCGAAGGGATTCGGCTGGCCCATGTTGGTTCGGGGACGCGGAGGGCTCGCTGGATTACCCGGCGAGGGCGGCCTTGACGGCCGCAAAATTCGGGAGGTCCTTAGGCGTGGCCGTCTGCTCGGAATACTTCACGATCCCGTCGATTCCGATCACAAAGGCGGCGCGCGCCGCCGTGTCGCCCACGCCGGCAAGCATCGGGAACACCACATCGTACGCCTTGATCACGGTCTTGTTAAGGTCGGAGAGCAGGGTCACTCCGATCTTGTTCTGCCGCGCCCAGGCCTCCTGGGAGAACGGGCTGTCGACGCTGATCGCATAGACCTCCGCATTGAGGCCCGAATAGGCGCCCAGGCCCGAGGTGACATCGCACAGCTCCTGGGTGCAGACGCCGGTGTAGGCCAGGGGGAAAAACAGAAGCACGGTCTGCTTCCTGCCGAAGTTGCCGCTCAGCTTGACGTCGACAAGGCCATCGGCGGTCTTGGTCTTGAGGGTGAAGTCCGGGGCTTTGGTACCTGCGGGAATGGGCATGTCGAACGCTGGGTTTAAGGTTGTGGATTGTGCTCCGCCGGTCCGCCCGGCGGGCGATGGCGGCGCGTAACGGACGCGAAACCGTAACGATTGGCAGCAGATCTTCAAGGACAGGATGACGGGGGCCGGTCTTAGAAGGCGTTTTTATTTCCCCGGGGCGGGCCCCATTAGGCGCTTGCGCGCCCCACCTCCCGATCCGTTAATTTTCAGCCCCGGCCATGAACATCATCGAAGACCTCCAGGCTCGCGGCCTTTGCGCCGACTGCACCGACACCGAAGCCCTTGCCCGGCGCGTCAAGGAGGGGCCCATCGGCGTCTACGCAGGTTTCGATCCGTCGGCTGACAGCCTGCATTTCGGCAACCTCGTGCCTCTCCTGGCCCTGCGCCGGTTTCAGCTTGCCGGACATCACCCGATCGCGCTGGCGGGTGGAGCCACCGGGATGATCGGCGATCCCTCGGGCAAGTCGGACGAGAGGAATCTCCAGACACCCGAGCAGGTCGCCCACAACATCGAGTGCCAGAAGGCCCAGCTGGCGAGATTCCTCGACTTTGGGGTGAAGGGCAATCCCGCAAGGCTGGTCAACAATGCCGACTGGACCTCGGGAGTGTCCTACCTCGGGTTCCTGAGGGACATCGGCAAGCACTTCACTGTCAATTCGATGGTCGCAAAGGAGTCCGTGCGGGCACGAATGGAGGACCGGGAGGCGGGCATCAGCTATACGGAGTTCAGCTACATGCTCCTCCAGGCGTTCGATTTCTATCATTTGCGCAAGACAGCCGCATGCGAACTCCAGATCGGCGCGACCGACCAGTGGGGAAACATCACGGCGGGCACCGAGCTGATCCGCCGGAAGCTCGGGGTGGCGGCCTACGGGTTGGTGTTCCCGCTGCTCACAAAGCCCGACGGGACGAAGTACGGCAAGACGGCCTCTGGAACGGTCTGGCTGGACCCGAAACGGACCTCCCCCTACCGTTTCTACCAGTTTTTTGTGCAAACCGAGGATGCCGAGGTTTCGAAGCTGCTCGGCGCCCTGACCTTTGTCCCGACGGAACGGATCGCCGAGCTCGAGCTCGCCACGAAGTCCGACCCGGGGGCGCGGGCGGCCCAGAAGGCCTTGGCCCGCGAACTGACCGAACTCGTGCACGGCGGGACGGCCTGCGCGGACGCAGTCCGCGCGAGCGAAATCATGTTTGGCGGCGGACTCGACGGGATAGCTGAGGAGGTCTTCAGGGACGCCGTGGGGGAGGTTCCGACCAGGGACATCGAACGCTCGAGGCTCGAGGGTTCCGGAGCCCCGCTGACGGACCTGCTGGTGCATGCGGGCCTTTGCCCCTCCAAGGGACAGGCGCGCAAGGACATCGAGGGCGGGGGGATCTACGTCAACAATGTCCGGGTCGCCGCGGTCGCGAAAACCGCCGCCCTGGGCGACCTGCTCTTCGGCCGTTATCTCCTCCTCAGAAAGGGAAAGCGGACCTATGCGGTCCTCAACGCCGTCTGACGGCGGCGCGGGCATCCTTCACTTTTCCTGCCAGGAGTGGCCGTTCCTGGCGAGGAGGGCGTCGGCGCTGGAAGGGCCCCACGATCCCGCGGGGTAGCTGTCCATGCCCTTCCGTCCCTGCTCGTTCCAGAAATTGAGCAGGGGAGTGTAAAGCTGCCAGGAGGTCTCGGTCTCGTCGCCGCGAATGAAGAGCGTGCCGTCGCCGAGCATCGCGTCGAGCACCAGCCGCTCGTACGCCTCGGGCGTGTTCGAACCGAATGTCGTAGCGTAGCGGAAATCCATTTTGACCGGCTGGGTCCGGGTCTCGAGGCCGGGAATCTTTCCGTTGAGCACCAGTGTCAACCCCTCGTCCGGCTGGATCTGGAATGAAAGTGTGTTCGCCGCGAGATCGAAGCGCCCGTCCTGAGCGAAGATCGTCCCGGGCGGGCGCCTGAACTGCACGGCGATCTCCGTGAATCGCTTCGCCAGGCGCTTGCCCGACCTCAGGTAGAAGGGAACCCCCTGCCAGCGCCAGTTGTTGATCGAGAGGTGGACCGCCGCATAGGTTTCGGTCGCCGACTTTGGATTGATCCCCTGCTCCTGCAGGTAGCCGGGCACCGGCTTGCCGCCTATAGTTCCCGCGTCGTACTGGGCACGGGCGACATCCCCCCCCGCGGCCACATTGAGCGGCTGGATGGCCTTCAGGACCTTCACCTTCTCATCGCGCACGGACTCGGGATCGAGCGACCCGGGCGGCTCCATGGCCATCAGCGCCACGAGCTGCATCGTATGGTTCTGGATCATGTCCCGCAGGCATCCGCTCTGCTCGTAATAACCTCCCCGCGTGCCGACCCCGAACTCCTCGGCGACGGTGATCTGGACCTTTTCGATGAAATTTCGGTTCCAAAGAGGCTCAAAGATCGCGTTGGCGAAGCGCTGGACCAGAAGGTCCTGGACAGTCTCCTTTCCGAGATAGTGGTCGATCCGAAAGACCTGGCGCTCGGAGAATTCAGCGCGGAGCGCGGCATTCAGGGCCCGGGCCGAATCGAGGTCGTGGCCAAAGGGCTTTTCGATGACAACCTTGGAGATGTGCGGCAGCCCCAGGTACTTGGTGGCCAGACCGCTCGCGCCCAGATTGGCGATGATCGGCGTGAACACCGACGGCGGCGTGGAGATGTAAAAAAGCGATTGGAGATCCCGGCCAGCCGTTTTCTCAATGGAAGCCATGTGGTCGGCGAGGCGCCGGAACGCCTCGGGATCATCGTATCCGCCCGCAACATAGGAGGTGTTCCCGGCTATCCTGTCCCAAACCTTGGGGTCGAGGCCGCGGCGCGAAAAATCCTTGATCGCCTCGGCGGCAATTGCACGAAATTCATTGTCCGGTATCGGCTTGCGTCCAAATCCGACCAGATAAAAATCGTGCGGAAGAAGGTTGTCGTAGCTCAGATTATAGACCGCCGGAATCAGCTTGCGGGCGGTCAGGTCGCCCGAGGCGCCGAATATGACCACGATCGTGGGAGGCGGGCATCGCGAAGCTCCTGAGGCAACGGTTGACTGGGCGGTCGTGGCGATGACTGGGTCTGCCATTTGATTTTGAGCCCCAGTGAATTCACGCCCGGCCAATAATCAACAAACAATGCCCGGATTTCCGGCGGGATTGCCCGCCCCTCATGGCCGGTAATGCTTGGAAAAAAGTTCGACATTCCGGAAGTGAAGCACCCTGCCTCCGGTCTCCACCTCCACAACGTCGAGGCGAAAAGTCTTCGGTTTGGCCGGCGCCAGGGCCAGGAAGGACCTGATCGCCCGACCGAGGGCCCTGCGCTTGCGACGGTCGACCGCGTGGAACCCGGACACAAGGGCGCCCTCCGCCCGGGTCTTCACCTCGACGAAGACAAGGGCCCCCTTGTCGCGGCAAACGAGGTCGATCTCCTCGCGCCGGTTGCCCGGATTGCGCCAGTTGCGGTGGACGATCTCAAACCCGAGCTTCCGCCGGAGATGTCGCCCGGCCCGAGCCTCCCCGTACCGTCCGATGCGTGCCGAAAGGTGGGCCGACCCGGCCCCGAACAGGCTTTGCACCGGGCGGAAGATGTGGAAGCGTCGGGCCATGGACTCCGCCCCAATATGACAACCGCGCCGACAGCCGGCCTGGATTACAAGATCGCCGTCCTGGTTTTCCTTGAGAACCGGGTCGGCGAGCACCTTCTGCTTCTCAGGGCGAAGGCGCCCAATCTCGGTGTCTGGAGCCCGATCGGGGGTAAACTCGAGACGGGGTCGGGCGAATCGCCCTTTGAATGTGCAAGGCGGGAGACGCTTGAGGAGACCGGCCTCGCCGTCGAGATCTCGGACCTGCACCTTTTTGCAATGATCGCCGAGAAGGCCTACGAGGGCCGCAATCACTGGCTCATGTTCCTCTTCCGATGCCGGAGGCCGGTGCCGGCGCTGCCGCCTGACATCAAGGAGGGCCGTTTCGGGTTCTTTTCCAGGCCGGAAGTCGCAAAGCTGGACATCCCGGAAACGGATCGCAGCGCCCTCTGGCCGATCTACGACCGGTATCGCGACGGGTTCGTGGCATTGAGGGCGGATTGCGCCCCGGGAAGCCCGGTGACGGTCACGATCGAGCAGATCCTGTAATCAAGCCGATAAACAACGCTTGATTTTCAGGGTTTCTGCCAGACACTTTGGCTCTAACCGTGACCAAAAAATCGAGCGCCACCGCCGACAAGCAGGAGACCGATGGGGTTGCCAAGCCTGCAGCCTCGAGCGCTGCCGTGAACGCCCGCCTTTCGCCGGAGGAGAAAATCGG
>Ga0302319_10022234_pt1 | contig 11385 bp, 9 predicted proteins | sample Bog_T0_2_FD_203319 | JGI IMG/M metagenome (GOLD analysis project Ga0302319, IMG submission 203319) | Peat permafrost microbial communities from Stordalen Mire near Abisko, Sweden - Bog_T0_2 | ecosystem: Environmental > Terrestrial > Soil > Wetlands > Peat | place: Sweden: Abisko, Stordalen Mire...
GCGAGCCCCGTCTTTGGCCCCCGAGCGCGGCGAAAGGTCCTCGCCGGGGATCCGGGTGGTCGCGTCCAGGCCGATCTTGCCGCCCTGGTCCTGCCGTCCGGCGTGGTCCAGGGTGTCCGCGGGCCCGGTGGAGAGGACGGTGTCCCGCACGGCATGCCAGTTCCTGTCCAGTGCGGAAAGGATGGCGCCGGGATCGCGCAGATCCACGCCTTCGTCCACGGCGACGACCGACTTCGTGAACATCATCTGGCCCGTCCCCCAGACGGCGTGGAAGGACTTGTGCGCGTGGGCCGGGAACCTCTTGCGCACGGCCACCAGCGCCAGGTTGTGGAAAACACCCTCCGGCGGCAGGCGCAGGTCGCGGATCTCCCCATGGACCCGCCGGATCAGCGGAAGGAAGAGCCTCTCGGTGGCCAGCCCCATGAATCCGTCTTCCTTGGGCGGAATGCCCACCAGGGTGGCCGGGTAGATGGCGTCGCGCCGACGCGTGGTGCGCTCCACCCGGAACACGGGATAGTCGCCCGCCTGGGAGTAGTAGCCGGTGTGGTCCCCGAACGGACCCTCGCGGCGGGTCTGGGCGGGGTCCACCCAGCCTTCCAGGACGAAATCCGCCTCGGCGGGCACCAGCAGGTCGTGGATGCCGCAGCGGACCATGGGCACCCGGCGCCTCTGGAGGAATCCCGCCAGGAGCATCTCGAAGATGTCCGGTGGAAGCGGGGCGGAAGCCGCCCAAGCCAACACTGGAGGTCCCCCGAAGGCCACCGCGACGGGGATCGGCTTCGCGGCCTCGTCCACGTGCCGACGGCCGTCCTTCTGGCGTTGCCAGTGCATGCCGGTCGTGGTCGCGTCGAAGACCTGCATCCGGTACATCCCGCAATTGGCCTTGCCGGACGGGGAACGCGAAAAGACCATGGGAAGGGTGATGAAGGGACCGGCATCCTCCGGCCAGGTGGTGAGCACCGGAATGCGGCTAAGGTCCACGGCCGGTTCGACCACTTCCTGGCAGGGCCCGGAGCGCACCGTTCGCGGTGGGATATGGCGAAGGCCCGCGAGGGTCCGCGCCGCGCGCCAGACCTCCCCCAGGGATCCGGGAGGTTCCAACTCGGCGAGGGCCGCGATCCGGGCCTGGGCCGCCGCCAAGGTCTCCTCGCCCAATGCCCAAGCCATGCGCTTTTCGGAGCCCAGGATGTTGATCGCCACGGGAAAGTCGGATCCGCGCACCCGAGTGAACAGGAGAGCCTTGCCCCCATCGGGAGCGCGCATCGCTCGATCGGCGATCTCGGCGATCTCCAGGTGGCGATCCACCTCCCGATCCACGACGGTCAACTCTCCCCTGGTCCGGCAGAATTCCAGGAAAGCCCTCGTGGATCGGAATGTCGGCAACACAGGGGACAAGATACCTTGTGGGTGAACCTCCTCCCTGTCCGGACGCGACCAAGCGAGCCATGCCAGCAGCATCCAGCCCCAAACCGTCCCCGAACCCGCGATCCCCGTGGAGGAGCCTGTGGACGGCACCCACCCGGAACACCCGTTTCCTCATCACGACCGGCGGATTCTGGACTCTCCTCCAGGCGGCCACCGATCCCTACAAGGCGCTGTTCTACAACCGGCTTGGGCTTTCCGCAGCTGCCATCGGTCTCCTCGTCGGCTTCGACCTGGTCGTGCGCGCCTCCGGATTGCTGCTCTCCGGCTGGGCCCAGCGGCGGTTCGGGGCCAAGCGCATGCTGGTGCTGGGGGATGCCGTTTCCTGGGTGCTCCCCTACCTGGTCCTGTCCATGGCCTCGCGCCCCTGGCACGTGGTCCTCGCGGTGCTGCTCACGTCCCTGAACTCCTTCGCCTCCACACCCTACAACTGCCTGATGGCCGCGGGCATGCCCGCCGACCGCCGCACCCGGGCCTACACCCTCCTGCATCTTTGGAACATCGCTCCATCGCTCCTCGTCCCCTGGTGCTCGGGCCTGCTGCTCGCGCACCATTCCTTCCTGCCGACATTGCGCGTCCTGTTCCTGGTCCAGGCGTTCTCCATGTCCATCGGCATCGGTTGGCGTGCGCTCCGTTTGGAGGACCTCTCCGGACCCGGACCCGAGGAGGGGATCGGAATGGGCTCGGTCCTTGGACGGCTGCTTTCGAACCCCGCGTTCCTGGCCGCATGGTTCGCCGTCGCCACCCAAGGCGTCTTCTCGCAGATCTGGGGCAATTTTTCCGCCATCTTCCTGGTCCGCCACCTGCACCTTTCCGACCAGCTTCCCGCTTGGGCCGCCGAGGCAGGGGCGGTCGGATTCGGTCTCGGAAGCATCCTGCTGCAACCGAGGCTCGGCGAAAGAGCGGCCTTGCGCGCAGCTCCTTGGGGACTCGGCATCCAAGCCGCGGGAACGCTTGTCCTGCTGTTCCACCCCACCGCCTGGACCATCGTGCTTCTCGCGCTCGCGGGGGGCGTCTGTTCGAGCCTGTACACCGCTGCCACCAGTTCCATCATCGCCTCGGTCCTGCCGGAAGCGATCCGGGACCACGGTTTCGCGCTGAGCTTCGTGGGCGTCCAACTGACCGGAGCTGTCCTGATGCCCTTGGCCGGGCGGGCGCTGTTGTCGGACATGGGTTCGTTCCCCTGGATCGCGGCGGGATCCATGGGCGCCTGGGCGGTTGCGGTCGCCAGCGCCGGAAGACGACTCGGCCGTCCACCGGAAGGAACGCCGGAAGTTTTCCATCCGGTCGTCCAACGGCCTTCGCCCCGGGCACCTGAGGCCCTATCGTAGGACATGCGAAAATCCTCCCATACCCCACCTCCCCTCGCGACCATCGCACTCGCGGTGCTCCGTTCCCTCGGCTCGGCGCACGCCGTCGACCTCAAGGTGGCCTGCGTGGGAAACTCCATCACCTACGGCTACGGCCTGTCGGACCCTTCCACCCAAAGCTACCCGACCCAGCTCGACAGCCTGATGGGCGCGGGCTACGCCGTTTCCAACTTCGGGGTCAGCAGCAAGACCATGATCAAGGCCGTGTCCGACGCCTACTGGACCCAATCCGCCTTCACCCAGGCCCTGGCGTCCCAGCCGGACGTGGTCGTCGTAGAGCTGGGCACCAACGATTCCAAGGACTACATCTGGCCCTACTACAAGCAGGATTTCCAGCCCGACTACGTCTCCATGATCGACACCTTCCGGAATCTGTCGTCCCATCCGCAGGTCTGGGCCATCCTCCCGCCACCCGCCCAGAACTCCGGCTGGAGCATGTACGACACCACCATCGTCCGCCAGGTGGATCCCGCCATCCTGGCGGTCGCGCTGCAGCACGCCGCGCCGGTCGTCGATCTCCACACGGCGATGTCGGGCCATCCGGAGTGGTTCCAAAGCGACACCGTCCATCCGACGGCTGCGGGCGCGAAGGAGCTGGCGAAGTTCGTGGCCGCGATGTTGCTCCACGCCCCGGTCTCCGTTTCCTCCTCCTCCGGGATCCTGACCGCCACCAGGGGGTACGGATACCAGTGGTACCGGAACGACTCGGCGCTCTCGGGGGCCACGGGCCAGAGCCTGGGGGTGAAAGTCGCCGGATCGTACCGGGTATCCGTGAAGATCGACTCGGCGAGCCAATCGCGCCTGGTGTCCGCCGCGCTTTTGGAAACCCCCACGGGCCTGTCCGCAACCGCTCCCACCCGCCAGAGGGTACGGGTCTTCGTCGCCTCTTCCGGCCGGATCGCCATCGAGGCCCTTTCCTCGTCGGGTCCCCTGACGCTCCGAGTTTGGGACGCGCGCGGCAGGCCGGTCCCCACGGACCATCCGGCTTCCGGAGTCTACCTGTGCCGGATTTCAGGCCCCGGGATGACCGAGCAGGACGCGCTCGTCGCCGTCCCCTGACCGTTCCCGGAGATCAGCCTACTCGACCACCTCCGGTTTGCCGGGAACCATTTCCGGGACGAAGACCAGGCAAGCCAGCGGCGGCAAATCCAGGGACAGGTGCGCGGGCTGTCCCTGCCAGCTCTCCGGCACGGCCTCGACTCCGCCGAGGTTTCCGATTCCTGATCCTCCGTAGATCTCCGCGTCGGAGTTCAGCCTTTCGCGCCAGAATCCCGCCCAGGGCGCGCCCACGCGGTAGTTCCTGCGCGGGACCGGGGTGTAGTTGTACACGAACAGCGCCGGTGGCGAGTCGGGGTCGGAGGAGATGCGCAGGAAGCTGATCACGGAGTTCTCGCTGTCTGAGCAGTCGACCCATCGGAAACCGCGGGAATCCGCGTCCTGGTCGTGCATGGCAGGCATCCCGCGATAGAGGGCATTCAGGTCCGAGACCCAGCGCTTGAGGCCCGCATGGGTCGGGAAGTCCAGGAGGTGCCAATCCAGGGACCTCGCTTCGCTCCACTCCCTCCACTGCCCGAATTCGCAACCCATGAACAGCAGCTTCTTGCCGGGATTCCCCCACTGGTTGGCGAACAGCAGGCGCAGATTTGCCATTTTCTGCCACCAATCGCCGGGCATCTTCCCGATCAGGTTCCCCTTCATGTGCACGACTTCGTCGTGGGAGAGGGGGAGGACGAAGTTCTCCGACCAGGCGTACATCATGCGGAAGGTGAGCTGGTCGTGGTGCCACTTGCGGTGGATGGGCTCGCGGGACATGTAGGACAGGGTGTCGTGCATCCAGCCCATGTCCCATTTGAAGGTGAAGCCCAGCCCCCCCACGTAGGTGGGGCGGCTCACCCCCGCCCAGGCGGTGCTCTCCTCGGCCAGCGTGAAGGCACCGGGGAAGAGCGCGTGGACGCGGGCGTTCAGGTTGCGCAGGAATTCGATGGCCTCGATGTTCTCGCGGCCGCCGTACTGGTTGGCCACCCACTGCCCGTCCTGGCGCGAATAGTCCAGGTAGAGCATGGAGGCCACGGCGTCGAAGCGCAGTCCGTCGATGTGGTAGTTCTCCAACCAGAAGAGCGCGGAGGCGAGGAGGAAGTTCGCCACCTCGTTGCGCCCGAAGTTGAAGATCAGGGTGCTCCAGTCCCGGTGCTCGCCCTGGCGCGGGTCCGCGTGCTCGTAGAGGTGCGTGCCGTCGAAGAAGGCGAGCCCGGGGAAATCCTTGGGGAAGTGCGCCGGCACCCAGTCCAGGATCACGCCGATGCCTTCCGCGTGGAGATGGTCCACGAAGGCCATGAAGTCCTGCGCCGAGCCGTAGCGGCTGGTGGGCGCGAAATAGCCCGTGGCCTGGTATCCCCAGGAGCCGTCGAACGGGTGCTCGGTGATGGGCATCAGCTCCACGTGGGTGAACCCGAGTTCCTTCACGTAGGAAGCGAGTCTCGGAGCCAGCTCCCGATAGGACAGGAATCGCCCTTCGTCCTCCGGGACCCTCGCCCAGGATCCCAGATGAACCTCGTAGATGCTGACCGGCCGCTTCAGCGGATCCTGCGCTCCGCGCAGGCGCATCCATTCCGAATCGCTCCAGTCGAAGACGGAGAGATCCGCGATCCTGGAGGCGGTTCCGGGACGGACCTCGGCCTGGAAGGCGAAGGGGTCCGCCTTCTCCACCCAGTAGCCCTCGATTTCGGAAACCAGATGGTACTTGTAGGTCTGGTCCACCCGGGCACCGACCACGAAGCACTGCCATATGCCGCCGTCGAGGCGTTCCATCGTGTGGGCGTCGGGATTCCAACCGTTGAATTCGCCGATCACGGCGACCCTTCGCGCGTTGGGCGCCCATACCGCGAAGGCGATGCCCTCCACCCCGTGCTGGGAACAGCGGTGGGCCCCCAGCTTCTCCCAGATGCGCTCGTGGCGTCCTTCGCCGTAGAGATGAAGGTCCAATGATCCCAAAAGAGGGTATTCGAGCATGCTCACCGCGGAAGTTCCTCCCGATAATCGCGATCGACCGGATCGACTCGCACCGGACAGCATCTTAGCATCGCGACGGATTCCTGTCGATTGGAGGACTGTTCATTTTCGCTTGGGACGACTGGAGGGTTCCAAGGCCTGGAGAAGTTCGGGGCCGCATTTGCCGTTGTGGAACAGGAGGCTCGAGCTTCGACATGTGGCTTCGGACCCGTCCTGGCCCACCAGGGCACCTCCCGCTTCCCGGAGGATGGCCCAGCCGGCGAGGACGTCGTACTCGTGGAACTGGTCGATCAGGTAGGCGTCGATCTGGCCTTCCGCGACCAGGCACAAGTCCCTCACGGCGGCACCCGTGATGCGCCATCGGAAGACCTTCTCGAACAAGGGAAGGTGCGCCTTGAGGATCCTGCGCTGGAACTGCGCGGGGGATTCCGTGCGACAGATGTCCGTTTCATGGACGATGAACCGATCGAGGCGATCGGTGGAGCTGACTTGGAGCTGCCGACCATCGCAGAAGGCTCCGGCGCCTCGGCTGGCCCAATAGGTCTTGTTCAGCGCCGGGAAGCGGATCACCCCGAGCTCGGCTTCGCCGTCGGGACCGCGCAACCCCACGCTCACGCCGTATTCGGCCATCCCCCGGGAGAAGTTCACCGTGCCGTCGATGGGATCGACCACCCAGACCAGCCCGGAGGTTCCGGTCACCTCGCCGGTTTCCTCTCCCAGGAATCCATCGTCGGGAAACTTGCCGAGAAGGAAATCGCGGATGAGGGCTTCCGCCGCTTCGTCGGCTTCGGTGACCAGGTCGAGGGGTCCCTTCTCGCGCACGAAAAATCCCTCCTTCTGGAACGCGAGCACGAGATCGCCGGCGGCTTGCGCAACCTCCAGCGCGGCGGAGAGGTGGGCGTCCAGAACGATGGGCTGTCGGGAAGACATCTGCGACAAACCTAACCCACCGGACCACCACAGTGCCCCGTACCTAGTTTGGGAAGCGAAAATGAAGACCATCGCGATCCTCGCCCCCATGCAGGAAGAACTCGACGCCCTGGTTCGACTCCTTCCTCCAGCCGCCACGATCGTCCACCACGGCCTGGACCTCTTGCAGACCGATTTCCAGGGGACCCACCTGATCCTGGGGCGTACTGGAGTGGGGAAAGTCAACACGGCCATGAACCTCGCTCTCCTCCTGGGCGGATTCCCGATCGACGAGGTGGTGAACATCGGATCCGCGGGTGGCTTGCGCGAAGGCCAGAGCATCCTGGATCTCGTCGTTCCCGACGAAGTCGTGGCCGTCGACGTGGACGTGACCCCGCTGGGGTTCGCTTTCGGTCAGATGCTGGGAGAACCGACATCGTATCGGCCCGATGCGGCGATGCGCCTTCGTTTCCGCGAAGCTGTCGCCGCGTGGCCGGAAATGCCCGTCGTCCACGAGGGAGCCGTCGGGTCGGGGGACTCCTTCGTGTACCTGCCCAGCCAGATCCGGCAGATCCGGGATCGGTTCGGCGAAGGCAGGGTGACCTGCGTGGAGATGGAAGGCGCGGCCATCGCCCAGGTCTGCCTCCGCTTCGGGGTGCCGTTCCTGATCGTGCGCAGCCTCTCCGACGTTCCCGCCGCCGGTGAAGGCAACCACCTCGATTTCCCGGTATTCCTGGAACGAGCCGCGCACAACGCGGCGCGTCTGGTGGTGGAGATGCTGAAGAGTCATGTATGTTAATCGGGTCGCTTTGACACTAGTTCTCAATCCACCCTTCAAGGAGAATCCATGCCGCACACCGTTCCCGCCCTGCCCTATTCCGCCAGTGCCTTGGCCCCGGTCCTATCCGAGGAAACGATCTCCTTCCACTACGGGAAGCACCACGCCGCCTACGCCACCAACCTCAACGGCTTGCTGGAAGGAACGGGTCTGGAGAACCTCTCCCTGGACGAACTCCTCGCCTCGCCGGCCAAGTGGCCGGAAGCGAAGAAGGTGGGCATCTACAACAATGCCGCCCAGGTCTGGAACCACACCTTCTACTGGGAATCCCTGACCCCGAAGGGCTCCAAGCCCACCTCCGACCTCGCCTCGGCCATCGACGCTTCCTTCGGGTCCTTCGACGAATTCAAGAAGAAGTTCCTGGCGGATTCCGTGGGGAATTTCGGGTCCGGATGGACCTGGCTGGTGAAGAAGGCCGACGGCGCCCTGGCCATCGAAAAGACCTCCAACGCCGCCATCGCCTCCACGGGGAAGCCGCTGATCGTCATCGACGTCTGGGAACACGCCTACTACATCGACTACCGCAACCTGCGCCCGAAATACGCCGAAAGCCTGTTCGAGATCTGGAACTGGGCCAAGGCCTCGGAAAGGTTCGCCAAGGTCTGATCGACACCCCCCCCGCGCGATGGATGACCCCACCGTGGGCGCGAAAAGTTTTTCGCCCCTACGTGGGTGGTCCGACCGGGCGCGGGGGGCGTGCCTAAATTCACGTTCGATGCCCTCCGATCCCACCTTCCGCGACCCGTTGCCAGAGATCTGCGACTTCCTGGTGATCGGGGCCGGGCCCGCGGGTCTCGTGGCGGCGTACACGTTGGTTTCGCGCAGGGCGGGTTCGGTGGTCCTGATCGATCGCCGCGACCCTTGGCGGGAGCCTGTCGCCTGTGGCGAAGGGGTGCACCTCAAGCCCTTCCGCGAGGTCTGCCCGCTTCCTGTGGAATCATGGATCCGCCAATACATCGACCGCTGCAAGCTGGCCACGCCGGAGGCATCCTTCGTCTGGCAGTCGCCCGGCGACGGCGCCATCATCGACCGTGCCCGGATGCAGTCGGACTTTTCCCATGAGATCGCCCGCCTGGGCGGGCTGTGCCATTTCCGCTGCCGGGCAGTGGAGCTTTCGAAGCTGGTCGACGGCTTGCGCACCGTCCGTTGCGAGGGGGAATTCCAAGGAAGCCTGCAGGCGCGCTGCGTGATCGATGCCAGCGGACCAGCATCCTCGTTGGGCAAGGAAGAGGGTCTGACACCCGCGAAATCCGACGTGGAACCCGCCGTCTTCGCCCTGGTGGACGGCCTGGACTTCGATCCGGGCGCGATCGAGATGTGGTATGGAAGCACCTTCGCACCGGGCGGTTACGCGTGGCTGTTCCCCAGCGGCGACGGCAGGGCGAACGTGGGTGTGGTGTGCGGCCGCGGGTCCGGCCTGGCTCCCCGCGAAGGATTGAAGCGATTCCTGTCCCACCTCAAGCCCGGCTTGGAGCCAGCGGCCGTGCATGGCGGCGCCATTCCCTGCGGGAGCGGAGCGGGACCACTGGCGCGCGACCTCCTATTCAAGGCGGGGGACTCGGCCGCCATGGTCCATCCCATGGACCGCTCCGGCATCGTGGAAGCCATGCTTGCGGGCCGGATGTCGGCGGAAAACGCGGTGGCCGCCCTTGCCGAGCCCGACGAATCCCGCCGGGAAGTCCACTACGGCCGCTATCGCCGTTCCTGGAGATCCGCCTGGGGACGCAACTACGCATTCGTGGCGCGGATCAAACCTCTCTTCGCCAGGCTGGACGACGGCGTCTGGACCGCGGTGTTCCGCGACCTCGCGAAGATCCCCATCGGGAAGCACCGTTGGAGGCACGCGGCATGGTCGGGGCTCAAGGTCCTGCCGCGGGTGGCGTGGAGCTTGGCGCGATCCAGGGGTCGCTGAGCGACCTTTGTTCTCTTTGGGGCAGTGGACCTCTTCGAACCCGAATTCGCCGGCAAGTCGCGGGAAACCGCCAAGCCATTGGCCGAGCGCATGCGTCCGGAGAGCTTCGAGGGCCTGGTCGGATCGTCGGACCTGTTCGGACCGGGGGCGCCATTGCGCAAGGGGATCGAGGACGACTCCCTGGGGTCTGCCATCCTGTGGGGGCCGCCCGGATGCGGAAAGACTTCCGTGGCGCACCTCCTGCGTCGCCACTCGAAGATGCCGTTTCGCACCATCTCCGCCGTCCAGTCGGGCTTGCCGGAATTGCGAGGTCTGCTGGAAGAAGGGACCAAGAGGGTCCGGGCGGGTCTGGGACCGTTGCGGCTGTTCATCGACGAGATCCACCGCTACAACAAGGGGCAGCAGGACGCGCTCCTGCCCGCCGTGGAAGCGGGATCGGTGCGCCTCCTGGGCGCGACCACCGAAAATCCGTCCTATTCGCTGAATCCGGCCCTGTTGAGCCGCTGCCAGGTCTTCCGGCTGGAGGCGCCTTCGGGCGCGGACCTTCTCCCGCTCCTGCGCCGCGCCTTGACGGATCCTGTTCAAGGCCTGGGCCGCGAAGATCTGGCGCCGTGCGACGACGCCCTGCTCGCCCTGGTCCAGGCCGCCGACGGCGACTTGCGCGCCGCCCTGAACCTCCTGGAGTGGACCGTCGCCTCGCTGCCGGACGGGGAGCCGTTGACGCCGGAATCCGTCGGTCGCGCCGCCGGACGCAGGCCTCCCGCCTACGACCGCACCGGCGACGGCCGCTACCAGGCCATCTCCGCCCTGCACAAGGCGGTGCGAGGCTCCGACCCGAACGCCGCCCTCTATTGGCTGGCCCGCATGGTGGACGGCGGAGAAGATCCCGTCTACCTCGCACGCCGTCTGATCCGCATGGCCAGCGAGGACGTGGGTCTGGCGGACCCGCAGGCGCTCGTCCAGGCGTTGGCCGCCCGCGACGCCTGCGAACACCTGGGGCTTCCGGAATGCAACCTCGCCTTGGCGCAGGCCACCCTGTACCTGGCCATGGCCCCCAAGAGCAACAGTCTCTACACCGCCTGGAAGTCCGCCGAGGGGGCCGTCAAGGAACACGGCCAGCTTCCCGTCCCCGCCACATTCCAGAACGCGGTCACCGCCTTCGACAGAAAACGCGACGTGGGGAGCGGGTACCGCTACGACCACGACAGCCCGGACGCCTACTCGGGACAGGACCACCTTCCGGAATCCCTGCGCGGAACCAGCTTCTGGCAGCCGGTGGAGCGTGGATTCGAACGCGAATTGAAGAAGCGGTTGGAGTGGTTCGAGGCGCGGCGGGAGAAGCCGGAGAGGGAGTGAGCCGCATCGGCGTTCAGGGACCTCTCTTGCCGTAGGCCCTCACGACCTTCGCCACCCTCAGCTCGTAGTGCTCGTACCACCCCCGCTTTCCCTTTTCCTGGGCGACAAGATGCTCGGATTGCGCCTTCCAACCAGCGATGGCCGCCTCCGATTCCCAGTAGGACACCGTGATCCCGAATCCGTCGGTGTCGCGGACGCTCTCGACTCCCAAAAATCCCGGCTGGTCGGAGGCGAGCTCCACCATGCGGTCGGCCACGACGCCGTATCCGTTCTCACCCGTGGTGCGTTGGGAAGTGAAGACGACGACGTAGTAGGGCGGCTCGGGGGTGGAAGCGATTCTGTTCGCAGCCGACGGACGCACGGTGGATGTTTCGCCCACCAAGACGGGCTGGAATTGGAAGGGCGTTTCCTGATCCATCGCCAAAACCTAGGAAGTCAGGACCTTGCCGCGTACCCGCAGTCGCGGCAGCGCAAAACCCGTGTCCGGAAGCAGAACCGGCTCAGACCGCGGACCAGCGGATTCCCCGGAAGGCCCCAGTACGTCCGGGACCGGACCCGCTTGGAATGGC
>Ga0302319_10022235_pt1 | contig 11385 bp, 10 predicted proteins | sample Bog_T0_2_FD_203319 | JGI IMG/M metagenome (GOLD analysis project Ga0302319, IMG submission 203319) | Peat permafrost microbial communities from Stordalen Mire near Abisko, Sweden - Bog_T0_2 | ecosystem: Environmental > Terrestrial > Soil > Wetlands > Peat | place: Sweden: Abisko, Stordalen Mire...
ATTCCAGCATCGAACATTACGCCCTCGAACAGCAGCCGGCGCCGCCGATTTAAGCGCGCCAGCAGGAGAGTCCCAGGCATGTGCGATGACAAATAGCCCCGAAGCCGCTCTGTTGGCCGACGGCATTCTCGCCACCGCGCAACGCGCGGAGCGCCGCCTGTCGCTGCAGACTTATTTTGGCTTCAGCCTGGGAATGATAGGCGATCGCATCTTCCGCGATGCGCCGGCCTTGCTGCTGCTGGTATTCATGACCGATTATCTGGCCATTCCGCCGGCGATGGCGGGTCTGGCGATTTTTGTTCCCAAGATTCTTATCATGTTCATCGACCCGACGGTCGGCACGCTGTCGGATCGGCTGCAGACCCGCTGGGGTCGACGGCGCCCGCTGATGCTGGTCGGCGCGCTACTCGCCAGCGCCAGTTTCGTGATGTTCTTTCATGTGCCGCGCTTCGCCACGCCGGTGGCCGAGGCCGCCACTATCAGCGCCATCATTTTATTGGGGTTCACCGGCTATTCGCTCTATTCGGTGCCCTATTTGACGATGGCCTCCGAGATCGCCGGCACTGACCTCGAGCGCCGCAAGATCATGTCGTGGCGTGTCATGTTCATGGCGGCCGGCCTCGCTATCAGCGCCTTCGCCGGCGGCTTCGTGCAAGCGGTTGGCGGCGGTACCGGCGGCTACCAGCTGATGTCCTGGTGCTATGGCGTCGTGTGCCTGGTGACCATGCTGGCCACCGTCTTCACCACCGGCGGAATCGCGCCTTCCGCGCCGATGTCGGTGACTCTGTCGCTGTCGCGTCAATTCCGGCTGGTTGCCGCCAACCGCCGCTATCTGCGCCTGCTGCTGGTCGGCTTCTTGCAGAAACTGGGCGAGGGAGTCGGCTATGGCTCGTTTGCCTATTTCTGCATCTATGTGGTGCAGCAGCCGCTGAGCGGAATCGGTCTGGTGGTGCTGGCCAGCACGGCGGGACAGGTGCTGGCGCAGCCCTTTTGGCTGAAAGCCAGCCGGCGCTGGTCGCCGGCAACGCTCTATAGCGCCGGTGTGCTCGGCTGGTGCGTCAATCTGGCGCTGTGGCTGGCGATGAAGGGGCTATCACCGCTTTGGCTGATTCCGCTGGGTCTGCAAGCCGGCGCGGTCGCCGGCGGCTTTCTGATGGTGACGCTGTCCATGCTGTCCAACCAGATGGCGGCGGATTCGGCGGCGACCGGCATGAACTATGAGGGCGTCTATAGCGGAATCTGGCTGGCGGCGGAGAAATTGGCCTTTGCGGCGGGCGCGCTCATCGTCGGCGCGGTGATCGGCGCGTTCGGCTTCGTCGAAAGCACCGACGGCGTGCAGCTGGTGCAGTCGCCTTCCGCAATTCTCGGTATCGCCGTGACCTATAGCGGCATCAATACGCTGATCTATTTGAGCAGCATCCTGGCGATGCTGCGTTTCGAGAGGGTGAATAAAAGCTGAAGTCGAAACGATCCACAGGGGATCACGCTTACATTGTATCTAGATTCTTTATTGGGCGCTCCCGCGGACACTTTTCGCGCAGCGGAAAGTATCCCCGGGAGCGTAACCGAGAGCATGAGAGCGGGCTCTCGTTTCGCCGTCAGGCGAATACTTCCCGCAACGGAGTCTGTTCTTCCGGCTGTTGATCGCCTTACGGCGAGCGAGAGACTCTCTCGCGCGCTCTCTTGTGCGCCCGCTCGCGACTCGCAAGGGCGAAATCATCCCGAGCGGTCGCCTGAATAAAGGAATTCCGCTCAGTTGATCGGCGATTGAGGGCAATAGTCGAACCTCGACGTCGCCAAGACTCGAACACCATTCCGTCCGCATGTCGGATGGCGCGGTTTGCCCGCGTCGCTGGCGCCTGAAGTTCGCTATCCTGCGCGGGCGCCTTTTACGATAGAGGAAGCCGGTCATGATGGCCCAGCACTCCCATGCATTGCTGCCCCAGTCAAGCTGCGACCAGCGGGGGCGGGAAGAATTTATTGCGGCAATGCGCCGTTTCATTCTAACAGATCTCTATCCGGGTAATGAAATTGTCTATAACCAAAAACTGAAACCCGATTTCATTAAAGTCAATGGACGCGAACCGAGCAGCGCTCAAGAAGCGCGCCGGCTGATGCAGAGTTCATTTTTCTATAATATGTTTGGCTTTATCAATCGGGGAACGCAAGAACTGCTGTGGGACACGGTCGGCGAGAGCGTCGAGCGGCAGATCAATGATTTGCAGACCGCCGCCGCGAAGGTCGCACCCGCCGGCGGCAGTCTTCGGCTGGAGCCCGGCTTCGCGCTGCCGAACTATGCCCGCCAGGTCGATATCCACGTCATGCCGGGCAGTTTTCATAACGAGTTGGGCGCCGACGACCTTTATGCCGGCGCGCTCTATGACCGCGGCGTCTATCTCTATGCCTATGGCAGCCTGGGTCCCGACAATGACGGTTTGGGCCATTCCACCACTGCCTTTCTCCAGACCAACTTTCCTGATTTGCGGCCGAAGCGGGTGCTCGAACTCGGCTGCGGTATCGGCACCGCCACGCTTCCGCTGGCGACCGCTTTTCCGGACGCCGTGATCTTCGCCGTCGATATCGCCGCGCCGATGCTGCGCTATGGTCACGCCCGTGCCGAGGCCTACGGCGTGCCGATCCATTTTTCCCAGCAAAATGCCGAGCACACCGATTTTCCCGACGGCAGTTTCGATCTGGTGGTCTCGAACCTGTTGCTGCATGAAATTCCGCAGGCGTCGTCCAAGCGCATCCTCGCCGAATCCTTCCGCCTGTTGCGGGCGGGCGGCCTGTCGCTGCATAACGACATGGTTGGCTGGCCGACCGACCCCTTCCAGGTGGTGATGGCCGAATGGAACGTCTTCAATAACAACGAACCGTTCGAACGCGGCAGCGGCACCTTGCCGTGGCGTGACGTCTGTGTCGAGGCCGGCTTTGCAGCCGACGATCTCTTCGTCAAGCCGATGACCGCCGCCTATATGCAGGAACAATTGTCCTTTGTCGGGTTCCGCGGCGCCCTGAAACAGTAAATCATCCGCTTGCGGTCGATAGATGAGAGAGTGGTCACCAAGAAAGATGGTAATGATGTCTTCAACGGCGCATGGCGATCGTGATATTACTTCGCTGCGTTCGGCGCTGGTAGAAATACTTTCACCGGAGAATGTTTTCTCAGATGAGGATGCTCTCGTTTTCTATTCGACCGATGTATATCGTCGTGCCGACCACGACGCCGTCCTGGTCATCCGGCCGCCAACCGCCGAAAGCTTGGCCCAGGCGGTAAGTCTATGCGCATCGCGCGGCCATGCGGTGGTGCCGCGCGGGGCGGGGCTGTCCTATACCGCAGGTTTCTTGCCGATCGAACCAGGCAGCGTGATCGTCGATCTGGGCGGCCTCGACAAGATACTGGGCATCAATCAGCAGGATATGTATGTAACCGTCGAGTCGGGCTGCAGCTGGCGCAGTCTTTACGAAGCGTTGCGTCCCTTGGGTCTGCGGACGCCTTATTTCGGTCCGATGTCGGGCTATGCGTCGACTGTTGGCGGCGCCTTATCGCAGGGCAGCATTTTTTTAGGGTCGACGCAATTTGGTACCACGGCCGAGTCGACGCTCGGGCTCGAAGTCGTTCTGGCCGACGGATCCCGTCTGACCACTGGTTCGGCGGGTGGACAAGCCTGCGACAATCCCTTCTTCCGGACCTATGGGCCCGATTTGACGGGGCTGTTCCTGAACGATTGCGGTGCTTTTGGAATCAAGACCAAGGCGACCTTGCGCCTGATCAAGAACCCGGACTATTCCGGCTTTCTGACCTTCACCTTCGACAGTCATCGCGACCTGCTCGCCGCGATGTCCGAGATTTCCCGCCAAGCGCTGGCGGCGGAATGCTATGGCGCCGATCCCTATGTCTGGGGCATGCGGCTGTGGGACAGCGACATCGGCACCGACCTGACCAGGCTGTCTGGTGTGGTGAAATCCAATCGCAGCGTGGTCGATGGGCTCAAACAGGCATTGCGCATGGCGGCTACCGGGCGTCGCGCCCTCAAGTCGGTAGAATTCGCCATGAATGTCGCCATCGACGGCGCCAGCCAGGGTGAGATCGATGCGGCGATTCAGGCCATCCGCACGATTGCCAAGCATGGCCGTGAAGTCGAGGCCTCGACTCCGAAAGCGGTGCGTGGCACGCCGTTTCTGCCGCCTGACGATCTGCTGGGCCCGCGTGGTCAACGCTGGGCGCCGATCCATGGGATCGCGCCGCATTCGCGGGCCGTGGAAGTCGTCGAGGCGGTGCTGCAATGCTTCGCCCGTCATGACGAAGCGATCGTGCGTCTCGGCATCGAGTGGGGCTATGTCCTGTTCGCGATCTCGACCAGCGCGATCCTGATCGAGCCGATGCTGTATTGGCCGGGCAAGCGCGAACGCTACCACGACCGCATGATTTCGCCAAAGCGACTGGCCAAGCTCGAGACCTTTCCGGACTCGGCGGAGGTGCAGGCGATGGTGGAACAGATCAGGCAGGAACTGATTGCGCTTTATACGCGATGCGGCTGCGCCCATTTCCAGATCGGCAAGACCTACGAATTTTTGCCGAGCCGCCGGCCCGAAACAAAAAAGCTGCTGATCGGATTGAAAAAGCTTGTCGATCCCGACGGGCGCATCAATCCGGGCAGCATAGGGTTCGACTAGGACATGGCGGACAAAATGGCAGGACGGCGCGCGCGTCCCCGCAAAGCGGCCGGTCCGCCGCGCCCCACTTTTCTGCGGGGCGAAGACACCGATAGGGTAATGGCGATCCTGCTGGCGCTGATGTCGGAAGTGGCGGCGCTGCGCGACCGGGTCGACACGCATGAACGCCTGGCGCTGGTGGATGCGCTACCGACACCGGCGGCGGTGGAGGGTTATCGACCCGACGAAGCAGTAGATCAGGAACGCGAAAGCCGTCGCGACGCCATGCTCAAGCGCCTTTTGCGCGTGGTGCTGGAAGAACTCGAACCGGTGGCGTCGTCATGACCGAGGTGATGATCACCTGTGCGGTGACCGGCGCCGGTGACACGGCGGACAAAAGTCCGCATGTTCCGGTGACGCCGTCGCAGATCGCGCAATCGGCCATTGCCGCGGCACGCGCCGGCGCCACCACCGTGCATCTGCATGTGCGCGATCCGGCGACGGGATTGAATGCCCGCGCGCCGTCGCTCTATCGCGAGGCGGTGGAACGAATTCGCGACTCCGGCGTCGATGTGATCCTCAACATTACCGCCGGTATGGGTGGCATAGTGCATCGGCCCTATGACGACCCCAACCTGGACGGGCCGCGTTCCGATCTGGTCGGATCGGAGGAGCGCTTTTGCCATATTGTCGAATTGCTGCCGGAAATCTGCACCATCGATTGCGGTACGATGAATTTCGGCCCCGACAACATCGTCGTCAATCGGCCGCGCGACTTGGCCTGGATGGCGCGCCGCGCCCAGCAACTCGGCGTCAAGCCGGAGCTGGAATGTTTCGACATGGGGCAGGTCGGCCACGCTCTGGATCTGATCGCGGCCGGGCTGATCCTATCGCCGCCCTTGTTTCAATTCGTGCTCGGCGCCGCCGGCGGTGCCCCGGCGACGGCGCAATCGATGATGGCCCTGCGCGCCATGCTGCCGCCCGGAGCACATTGGGCCGCCTTCGGCATTTCCCGGCATGCGTTTCCCATGGTGGCGCAAGCGGCGTTGCTGGGCGGCTGGGTTCGCATCGGTCTTGAGGACAATCTCTATCTGCAGCGCGGCCAGCTGGCAACCAATGCGCAGCTGGTCGAAAAGACGGTCCAGATTCTCGATTCGCTCGATTTTCAACCGATGCCGGCCGCCGCCGCGCGGCGCCTGTTGGGCTTGCGACAGACGTAAAAGGAGACGAAAATGACCACCCTGATCAATCCGGCGCCCAGTCCGCATGTTCTGCGCCCGGTGCCTGCCACCGCTCTCTCACTCGCCGGCTATGGCTGGACCATCGGCACCCCGGCGGGGATCGAGCGCGACAAGATCGATTTCTATGGCCGCGAGGTGCGCGTCACCCACCCGGCCGAGTTTCGCTCAAACGACGATACCTGCCTCAATCTGGTCAGTTTTACCAAGCGGGCTTTGGAAGTGCGATGGATGGAATATCACTCCAAACACACCCAGACCTTCATTCCGCTCGATGGCCGACCCTTCTATATGGTGCTGGGCAAGCCGACCCAGCGCCGGCCGGACGGCAGCTTCGATCCATCGCAGTCGCCAGTGCCGGATTTGAACGATGTCACCGCCTTCCATTTCGACGGTTCCGCCGGCATCGTCATGCAGGTCGGGACCTGGCACGAAGTGCCGTTTCCGATTGACGGCGACACCCATTTCGTCTGCGTCTGCACCAACGAGACCAATAGCAATCTTGAGCAGCAGGGGCCGGACGGTGAGGCGCGCGGCGGCGATCTGGAGAAGGTCAGGATCGCCAAGCGCTTCGGACAGAATTTCGTCATCTGCCCATGATCGAACTGTTCACCGCCCCCACGCCCAATGGCCGCAAAATCTCGATCGCGCTTGAGGAGATGGCGCTGCCCTACCGGGTTCAGGTGCTTAATCTGAAAAATCATGAGCAGAAGCAACCCGATTTTCTGAGGGTCAATCCGAATGGCCGCATTCCGGCGATGATCGACCATGACGACGGCGCGTTCGCGGTGTTCGAGTCGGGTGCGATCCTGGTTTACCTGGCGGAAAAGACCGGAAGCTTCTTCGGCAGTGACAAAGCGCGGCGTTCGGTGGTGCTGCAGTGGCTGATGTGGCAGGTCGGTGGCCTGGGACCGATGCAAGGCCAAGCCAATGTGTTCTTCCGCTATTTTCCGATGCAGATCCCCGAAGTGATCGCCCGCTATCAAAACGAGACGGCCCGGCTTTACGGCGTGATGGATCGGCGGCTGGCCGAACAATGTTATTTGGCCGACGATTATTCGATCGCCGACATGGCCTGTTTCCCCTGGGTGGCGCAGCATGACTGGTCCGGCCTCACACTCGAGGGTTACCCGCATCTCGCGCGCTGGTTCGCGGAGGTCGGCAGTCGCCCGGCCGTGCAACGCGGTATGCGGGTTCCGGGACCGGCGCGGCCCGCCCACGATATCGTTGCCGCCGCCCGCGCCATGCTGGTTAAGGATAACACCGCGCCATGAGCTATCGATGGCCGGGTGATGCCGGCCTGGCCCTGTCGCTGGTCGTCAATGTCGAGGAAGGCGCTGAACAGAACATTGACGATGGCGACGCCGGACCGGACCCCGTCGACGAACTCCAGGCGGTGCCGAGAAAGCCAATTCGCGCCCATGCTGCCGCCAGCAATTATCGCTATGGCCTGCAGGAAGGCGCGCCGCGCGTGCTATCGCTGCTCGATGCATACCGTGTCCCCGCCACCTGGACGGCGGCCGGGCTGGCTTTGCTGCGGGCTCCCGACCTGGCCGGTGCCATCGCGGCGCGCGGCGACGAAGTGTGCAGCCACGGCTTTCGCTGGGTGCCGCAATACGATATGACCGAATCGGAAGAACGGGACTTCATTGCCAGCGCCACCGCGGCTATTCTGCAGGCGACCGGGCGGCGGCCGCTGGGTTGGCTTTCGCGCTATCTCTATACCGATCGCACGCGCCGTCTGTTGCTCGAGCAGGGCTATCGCTACCACATGGATGATTTCAGCGCCGACGCGCCGTTCTGGCACCAGGTCGAATTGGAAGACGGTTTGCTGCGACCGCTCATCATTCTGCCCTATGCGCTCGACACCAACGATATGAAATTCTGGCTCGATCCCAGTTACCGGCCCGCCGATTGGCTGGACTACGCCATCGCCAGCTTCGACTGGCTGCTGGCGGAATCGGCGGTTCGGCCACGGCTGATGTCACTTGGCGTGCATCTGCGCATCATCGGCCGACCCGGACGGATCGGCGCGCTGAAGCAATTCCTCGATTATGTCGCCGCCAAGCCCGGCACGTGGATCGCCACCAGAGCGCAGATCGCCGACCATTTCGCGTCCCAAGTGCCGGCCCCCGCATGAGCACGCAAGAGGGGCCGCTGCGTCTCACGCGCATTGGGCCGATCGGCATGCTGCGGCTGGCGCGGCCGGACAAGCGCAATGCCTTGAACGCGGCGATGCTCGAGGCTTGGCCGATGCTGCTCCATGCTGCCGCCCGAGACGACAAATTGCAGGTTCTGCTGGTCAGCGGCGGCGCCGGCCTCCCCTTCAGCGCCGGTGCCGACATCGAGGAATTTCAACGCCTGCCAGGTGATCCCGCGGCGATCTTAGGCTTTTCCGAGCGCTTCGCCACGGCCCAGGAGGCGATGGCCGGCTTCGCCAAGCCGACCATCGCCATGATTTCCGGCGCCTGTGTCGGTGGCGGCTGCGGTTTGGCGCTGGGCTGCGACCTGCGTTTTGCCGACCAAACCGCGAAATTCGGCGTGACCCCCGCCAAATTGGGTCTCGACTATTCGATCGCCGACACCAGGCGGCTGGTCGATGCGGTCGGCTATGCCCCTGCCGCCGACCTGCTGCTGTCTGGCCGTCTGATCGGCGCCGAGGAGGCGCTGACCCTCGGGCTCGTCACCAGGGTGTTTGAGCCGGCCAAACTCGAAGCCGAGTGCAGGACGTTTGCGCTGGCGATCGCCGCCAACGCGCCCTCCACTCTGCGTTCGGTCAAAGCGGCGCTGCGCGCCCTCAAATCCGGAGCCAAGGGCGACGACCCGGCCAGTCGCCAGGCCTTTCTGGACGCCTTCAATGGACCCGACTTCGCCGAGGGTCTGGCGGCCTTCCGGGAAAAGCGCCCGCCCCAATTCGGTCGGTCCCGCGATCCCCTGCCATGATCCGCATCGTCATCATCGGTGCCGGCTTGGGCGGACTCACCTTGGGCATCGCGCTGCGCCGCTTCGGCTTTGATGTCGAAATTTGCGAGCAGGCCGCGGAACTGGTCGAAGCCGGCGCCGGACTCAGCCTGAGCCAGGCCGTGCTGTCGGTGTTCCGCTGGCTCGATCTCGATGCCGAAATCGCGCGGGCCTCCGCCATCACCGCCGGCATGGCTTTTCTACATTATCGCAGCGGCGCGCTGCTGGCCGGACGGATGGATCTGGGGGAGGGCTCGGGCGATCCGCAAGCACCGCTCGCCGCGCGCCAGATCCATCGCGCCGATTTGCAGCAGCTGCTGGTGGCGGCCTATTTGCGCCGCGGAGGCATTCTGCGTCTCGGCCGCCGCCTGGTCGCGTTCGAGCGTGCAAGCAGTGGCCTGACCGCTCATTTCAGCGACGGCAGCGTCACAGAGGGCGACCTCCTGATCGGCGCCGACGGATTGAAGTCCCGCGTCCGCAGCCTGCTGTGGGGCGAGCAGGCGGCCCGCTTTACCGGTCAGGTCGCCTATCGTTTTCTGGTGCCGATCGAGCTCGGGCGACCCTTCCTGCAATTCGGGCGCAGCGCCGTGTTCCAGGGACCGGGCTGCGTCTTCAATCGTTATACCATCCGGCAAGGCCGGCTGATCAACTGTGTCGGCATCGTGGCGACCGATGACTGGCAGGATGAGGGATGGTCGATCGCGGCCGCACGGGAAGAGGTGCTGGCCTTCTATCAGGGCTGGCATTCGGACGTCACCGGCTTGATCGGGCTGGGCAATCAGATGATCAAATGGGGCTTGTTCGATCGACCGCCGCTGCCGCGCTGGAGCCTGGATCGCGTCACCCTGCTGGGGGATGCCGCCCATCCGATGCTGCCCTTTCTAGGTCTGGGCGCCGCCATGGCGATCGAGGACGCCATGATCCTGGCGCGCAGTTTGCGTCGGGAAAGCGCGCCCGCCGCCGCCTTCGCGCGCTATGAATCGGCGCGCCTGCCGCGCACGCGGTTGGTTCAGCAACAATCCAACCATCAGGGCGCGCTGGTACAAAGCGGTGACCCGGATCGCTTCGACGCCGCCACCGCGCCCTCGCATGATCCGGTGTTCTATGCCTATGACCCGGTCACCGCGGAGATCTGAAAAAGCGCCGCACTGGCTGGTCAATCTCGCCGCTTTGTGCCAGCCTCTTTGTCATGTCGGCTCCCTCCCCCTGTTCCGCGAGAGTGTCATGCGCCGTTCTGCCCGACCCCTGCCGCTGCTGGCGATATCCTTGATGCTGGCGAGCGGGTTGCCAAACTCGGTCGCCGCCGCGCAGCTCCCCGCCGAAAATCCTTTTGCCCATCCGTCGGCGCTGCCCTATGGCGCCGAGCCGATGGACCGCATCCGGGACGCCGATTTCGAGGCCGCACTGGATGCCGGGATGGCGCAGGAATTGGCGGAGGTAAAAGCGATCGCCGACAATGGCCAGGCACCGACCTTAGACAACACCATCGTCGCGCTGGAGCGCAGCGGCCAATTGCTCGGTCGCGTCAATAATCTGTTCCAGCAATTGGTGGGGGCCAATACCAACGATGTGCTGGACAAGATCAATGAGGTCGAGACGCCCAAATTGCAGGCCCACGCCGACGCCATACTGCTGGACGCCAAATTGTTCGCCCGGATTCGCACCTTGTACGAGGCGCGGGATCGGCTTGGGCTGGACGATCCGCAAAAATTCCTGCTGAGCGAGACCTATCGCCGCTTCGTTCATGCCGGCGCCTTGCTGTCCTCGGCGCGCAAGGCGGAATTGGCGGCTTTGAATGGTAAAATCGCCAAATTGTCGAACGATTATCGCACCAAATTGTTGGCCGCCAATCGTGCAGGGGCGGTGCTGGTGGCCGACAAGGCCGAACTCGATGGGCTGAGCGAGGCCGACATCGCTGCCGCCGCCGAGGCCGCCGCCAAGCGCAAACAGGACGGAAAATATCTGCTGGTGCTGCGCAACACGACGCAGCAACCGCTGCTGGCGAGCCTCAAGGATCGCGCCTTGCGCCAGAAATTGTTGCAGGCCTCGGAGACGCGCGGGGAACATCCCGGCGCCAACGATGTGCGGGTCCTGATCGCCACGATCGCGCAGTTGCGCGCGCAAAAGGCCAAGCTGATGGGTTATCCCAGCTATGCCGCCTTCACCGTCGCCCTGCAGATGGCCAGGACTCCTGAGGCCGCGCAGAGTCTGCTGCGCGATCTGGTGCCGGCGGCGGTCCGCAAAGCGAAACAGGAGGCGGCGGAAATCCAGGCCGTGATCGACCAGCAGGACGGCGGCTTCGCGTTGACCGCCGCAGACTGGGAGCTTTATGCCGAACAGGTGCGCAAGGCCAAATATGACGTCGATTCGGAACTTGTGCGCCCCTATTTTGAATTGGATCGCGTGCTGCAGGACGGGGTCTTCTTCGCGGCCCATCAAATGTACGGACTGACCTTCACCGAGCGCCACGACATTCCCACCTACCACCCCGATATGCGGGTTTTCGAGGTGTTCGATGCCGATGGCAGCG
>Ga0302319_10022239_pt1 | contig 11382 bp, 10 predicted proteins | sample Bog_T0_2_FD_203319 | JGI IMG/M metagenome (GOLD analysis project Ga0302319, IMG submission 203319) | Peat permafrost microbial communities from Stordalen Mire near Abisko, Sweden - Bog_T0_2 | ecosystem: Environmental > Terrestrial > Soil > Wetlands > Peat | place: Sweden: Abisko, Stordalen Mire...
AGGTGGTCGATGAGATCGAGACGCTGTTCAAGACATACGATGTTCGGTTCTTCATTCTGGCCGACGAGGAGCCGACGATCAACCGCAAGAAGTTCATCCAGTTCTGTGAGGAACTGATCGCGCGCGGCCTGCCGAAGAATGTGCTGTGGGGGATCAATACGCGGGTGACTGATATCCTGCGTGATGAGGAATATCTGCCGCTGTACCGCAAGGCGGGGCTGATCCATGTCTCGCTGGGCACCGAGGCGGCGGCGCAACTGAAGCTGGACCGGTTCAACAAGGAGACGAAGGTCGCGGACAACAAGCGGGCGATCCAGTTGCTGCGCAAGGCGGGCATTGTCGTCGAAGCGCAGTTCATCGTCGGGCTGGAGAACGAGACGGCGGAGACGCTGGAAGAGACTTACCGGATGGCGATGGACTGGAAGCCTGATCTGGCGAACTGGTCGATGTACACGCCGTGGCCGTTCACCTCATTGTTCCAGGAGCTGAGCGACAAGGTCGAGGTGTTCGACTTCGAGAAGTACAACTTCGTGACGCCGATCCTGAAGCCGGAGGCGATGGAGCGCGGCGAACTGCTCGATCGGGTGATGAACAATTATCGCCGGTTCTACATGTACAAGGCGCTGTTTTCGTATCCCTGGTGGGGCACCGGGCAGCGCCGGCGGTATCTGCTGGGGTGCCTGAAGGCGTTCCTGAAGGCCGGGTTCGAACGGAAATTCTACGATTTGGGCCGGGTCGGATACTGGGGTCCGCAGTCGAAGAAGAAGGTGGATTTCCATTTCGACAAGGATCGGATCATGGCGCCGGCGCAGGCCGGCGAGTGGGAAGCGGCCGCCGATCGCACGCGCAAGGCGAAAGAACGGATCTCGGTCCTGGCCTGTGGCGGCGGAACGCAACAGATGGTGGAAACAGATGGGGCAGACTGCCGTCATTGATCACGGGTCCGCCACGATCGGGCCGAACGCGGTGACACAACTGGTGGCCGCGTTGAAGATGGACGGGCTCGATCGTGTTTCGGCGCCGATTTTTCGGACAGCGGGCGTCGAAACCTGGCTGACCGATCCGCCGTCGGCGATGGTGCAGGAAAACCTGGTTGCGGATCTGCACCAGGCTGTGCGAGCGGCGTTTCCGGGCGTCGAGGGCAATTCGCTGATGGCGGATGCGGGCTGGCTGACGGCGGATTATCTGCTGGTCAACCGGATACCGCGGGCGGCGCAGGTGGTGATGAAGCTGCTGCCGGCGGTGCTGTCGGCGCGGCTTCTGGTCTCGGCGATCCGTTCACATGCGTGGACATTCGCCGGGTCCGGCACGTTCCGGGCACGGGCGGGTGTGCCGACGGTGTTCGAGATCGAGGACAATCCGCTGTGCCGGGGCGAGCGGGCCTCGGCACCGGTGTGCGCGTGGCACGCTGGGGTGTTTCAGCAGTTGTTTGCCGTGCTGGTGTCGCGCAACGCGGGTGTGGTGGAAACGTCGTGCGAGGCGCAGGGCGATAAGTGCTGCCGGTTCGTGGTGGACTGGTAAGCGGGTGCGGTCGATGCGGGCTCCGGCGCATCGACCGGCCGGGGCTCAGGATTTTCCGGCGTAGCTTTTTGCCATGCCTTCACCGGGTTCGGCCTGGGGGCCGAAGGGCATGATGGGATAGCGCAGGCCGGCTTGGCGAGGCCCTGCAGACCGGTCACCGCGCGTTGCAGGTCGGCGGGCGGGCAGGCCATCAGCATTTCGTCATCGGCGACGCCACCGTAACGGCGTTCGGCGTAGCACGGGATGGACAGGCTGACCTTTTGGTTTTTCAGCGCGCTGCCCCAACTGTCGGCGCAAGCGCTCTCACCGGTGATGCTGAAGTCGGAACGCTGGTAGTTGCGCCATTGCAGGCCGTTGATGAACAGGATCATCTGCGCCGGGTTGCCGTAGAACAGGCAGATGTCCGGCGGGTTCAGGCGCGCGGTGCGCAGTGGGGAGATTGCAAGGCCGTTCCAGGGGCCTGGCGTGACGCGGGGCATCTGGGCCTGGTGGGAGGCGGCGGCTTCGCGGTTCTCGAACCAGACGCCCTCCATCTTGCGGCCGGAGGTGTAGATTTCGGCGGGTGCGTCGAGGCCGATGACGCTGCTGCAGCTTGAGAAGGGCGGCACGTTCTCGGTGGTGATGCCGAGGGTGGAGCCGGCCATGCGCGACTGGGTGACGAGCTGGCAGGTGGAGTAGGTTTTTCCCTTGGCGGGGCGACGGAGGCCGGGGACGGCTTCCAGCTCGGCGACATCGGCGAACAGCTTCATGCCGATGGGGAAGGTGCGCAGGCAGAGGATCTGGTTCAGTTGTTCGGCGAGTCGGCGATGGTTTTGCCGTCAAGCGGGGCCTCAGTGGTGGGCATGTCATTCATGGTTGGTCTCCTCCTGGCGGCGAGTCTGGCATGGCGCGGGGAAACCCGGAAGGGTCAGGCGTGAACGATGTCCAGGCGGCGTTCGATGCGATCGAGGCGCAGATCGATGCGACCGATGCGTTCGGACTGGGCGACGAAATCGCCGTGCAGCAGGGCGACCTTGGTTTCGAGGGAGGTCACGCGGCAGCCGAGGTCGGCGACGTTATCGGCGAGGCGATCAGGCTTTTCGTCGATGCGGCGGAGGTACACCAGCATCAGGCTGTCGGGGCCGTCGCTCATTTTTCGTTCCAACTTCGAAGGACGTGTTGTTACCACACGTGCCGAGGGTCGGAATAATATATCACATGCCGTGGCGGACCGGGCGGCGGCGGAAAGTGCCGATGAAGCGGCGCAGGCCGGCGATTTGTTGCTGGAGGTAGGTTCCGGTGGCGAGGGCTTCCTCGGCGGAGGGGTCGCCGGTGCGGACATAGTCGCGGGTGAAGTCGGCGGTGCCGAACAGCAGGTCCCACCACGGCAGTACCGCACCATAGTTGCAGCTTGTATCCCCCGCCGCTCGGATTCCGTGATGGGCGCGATGGAAGCGGGGGGAGATCAGCAGGCGGTCGCCCAGCCAGCCGAAGGAAAGGCGGACGTTGGCGTGAGACAGGGATTCGAGGAAGCGCAGGACCAGAACCAGCAACGGGAACTGCAACGGGGGCACGCCGATCAGCAAGGCGATGGCGCCGAACCACAGGAACGCGATGACGTCGTCCAGGATGTGGTTACGGTCATCCGACCAGAATGTCATCTGCCGCTGGGCGTGGTGCAGCGCGTGCAGCGCCCACCACCAACGGAACTGATGAGCGAGCCAGTGGCGTCCGTAATCGGCAAAATCCAGGACGATGGCATACAGAATAAAGGTGACGACCTGCTGCCCAAGCAGAATTGGAAAAATGCCTTCGAGGGTGGGCGAGACCCAGCCTTGGTCGGCCATCCATCCGGTGACCACCACCTGGGTGTGATAGAACAGCACGTAGGTGACCAGCGGCAGCACGCCCACCCGCGACAGCACGGTGTAGAGCACGTCGACCCAAACGGCGTTGCTGTCGGGCCAGCGCTCGACCGGACGCCAGCGCTCCAGCGGCAGGCAGACCGCGAAGGTGACGACGACCTGCGCCACGCCGTAGAGCGCGACCAGAGCCCAGTTGTAGGTCACATCCTCCCAGTTCATCAGGCCGAACTGATAGAGGATGGGAAGCAGGACGTATTCCTGCAGCCAGCCGGCGGCGAGGTCGAATGGATCGCCCATTTAGCGGAGGCTGACCACCGCGGGGGACGGCGCTTTGGGGTTCAGGAACAGGCCGTGCGGGGAACGGCCGACCTCGATCGTTTCGAACTTGCCGGTGGCGGGGTCGAGCACCGCGACGGATTCGGCGAAGCGGCGGGTGATCCAGATCTTGCCGTCGGGCGCGAAGTCCATGTCGTCGGGTCCGCCGGGGATCGCGTAGCTGCGGATGAGCTTCAGGGTGGTGGCGTCGACGGCGGCGGTGGTGCCGCCCTCCCGGTTGTTGACCCACAGGATCTTGTGATCGGGGGAGAGGAACAGGTTATGGGCGCCGCGACCGGTCTGGATCGTTGCGATCACCTTGCCGGTGGCGGGATCGACTTGCGCGAGGTGATCGGTACCCATGTCGGCGACCAGCACCGTGCCGTTCAGCCAGAGCACGCCGGCGGGGGTCTTGCCGACGGGGACGGTCCATTTCTCGGTCATGGTGTTGAGATCGAACGCGACCAGTTTGTCGCTGTCCTGCAGGCTGACGAAGACGGTCGAGGAGTCCGGCGAATAGGCCAGGTGGCTTGGCGTCGCGACCACCGGGAAGCGCTTGATCAGTTTCATTGTGGCGGCGTCGTAAACGTCCACCTGGTTGCGCGCCAAGCCGTTCACCACGAGGAATTTATCGTTCGGGCTGAAGGCGAACTGGTAGGGGTCGGAGATCGGCACACGCTTCTGCACCGCGCCGGTGTTGGGATCGACGAACAGCATCTGGTTGCCGGCGGTGTCGCCGATCATCAGGCTGGCGTGGTCGGGCGTGAGCATCAGGTGGTGCGGTTCGCGCAGGGCGGGAATGCGGCGGACCTCCTTCTGGGTCGTCATGTCGACGATGCTGACGGACGGGCCGCGCGAATTGATGATGAAGGCGATGCCGCCGGCGCGCGCCGCGGTGGCGAATGAAGCGGTCACGAATGACAGGAATAACAAAACGGTAAGGCGCCGCATGGCCTGGTATGCTCCGGCTGACTGGCGGTGTTCCCTACGCCACTCGGCTGGAATCGGGCAAGGCTATTCGCGGCTGGCGGAGGCGGTTGGGCGGCTCCGGCCGGGCGAAGACGGCGGTTACGAAGGCGAACATGACGCAGGCGGGGGTGGAGATCAGCACGTTGTCGGTCGCCGCGTGCCCGGCATAGGCAATGAACGCCAGCCGCATGATCCGCCGCTCAGCGGGGCGCAACGCGCGTGTATGGACGAAAACCCATCCGGCAAACAGCGCGAGCAGCAGCGTGCGGCCAAACAACCCGCCCTCGACGGCAATCCGCAGATATTCGTTGTGTGCGGCCCAGGTGTGCAACTGCTGGACGATCGCACTGGTGGGCGGGATGACGGCGTTGCCGGCTCCGACGCCCCAGCCGAACCAGGGTGATGCGGCGGCGGCGTCCTCGAAGGCGGGCCAGAGCAGGGTGCGGCCGCTGAGGTTGTCAGCCTCGTTGACGACGACGTTGAAGAGCCGGACCTGATCGAGCTGGACGGCGAGAATGGCCAGAACCGGCAGCAGGGCGAGCGCGCTCAGGACCAGGATGAGTCGGTCGCGGGTGGCGAAGACGGTCGAGTGGATCGAAAGCAGACTGAGGCCGGTCACCGTCACGGCGTAGAACAGGGGGGCTCGTGCGCCGGTCAATGCCAGGATCAGACCGTTGGTAATGAGCAAAAACAGGTCGCCCCGGCGGCCTTCGCGGTAAAGTTGGATCAGGCAGGCATAGATGGCGGGCAGGCAGACATTGGCGAGAAAGGCCGGGTGGCCGAGCCCGGCTAGGCGGGCGCCGCCGCTGTCCACGAAATAGGGCCGGATGCCGGTGACGGCGAACGGGAAGCAGGCGAGCAGGGCGACGAGGGGGGTCCATTTGACGGCGCGGATGATGGCGTCTGCCCAGTCGCGGGGGACGCGGCAGAAGCAGAACATGAACGGGGTGACGGAGCCGATGACCGAGCGAAGGCTGTCGGTGGGAGTCAGGCCGGGATAGAGGCCGTGGATCAGCCCGATCGCCAGCATTGCGACGAAGGCCCAGGCGGGGCAGAGCGGGTCCAGCTTGAGGCCGTAGCGGAGGATGCAGAGGACTCCGAGACCGATCTCGATGCCTTTCATGATGGCGATGATGCGCGGGTATAATTCGTCGCCGAGGATATCGGCGAAGGCCATCTCGACACTCATGCCGGTGACCATGAGCCAGACCACGCAAAAAGCGACGGGAAAGCAGAGGGCGAGGAAGGCGACGCCGGCGGCGACGGACGCTGCCAGCAACAGGGTGAAAAGCGGCGGGATGAGCAGGCCGGTGGCGAGGGCCGCCGCGAGGAGAGCGGCCGCGGCGCCGAGGACCGCGGTGTCGGGGTGGCTAAGGAGCGCGCGCATCGGACACCGGTATGCCGGTGAAAGGTGAATAAAAGGTTGACGGGGCGGCGGCGCGGCAGGGGCGGTGTTTCCGAGCGGTTCGGAACCTGGCTATGGTGATGGCAACAGAGGGGAGAACGCCATGAGCGAGATACGCGTGATTGCCACGGGGCTGCGCTTTCCGGAGGGGCCGGTGGCGATGAAGGACGGTACGGTGGTGCTGGTCGAGATCGAGCGGCAGACAGTGACCCGGGTGTATCCGGACGGGCGGACCGAGGTGGTTGCTCGCACCGGGGGCGGGCCGAACGGTCTGGCGGTGGGACCGGACGGGGCGTTCTACGTGTGCAACAATGGCGGGTTCCAGTGGCGGACGGAGCTGAACCTGCTGCGTCCGGCGGGGCCGGCGTCGGATTACACGGGCGGGCGAATCGAGCGGATCGATCCGGCCTCCGGCGCTGTGACGGTGCTGTATGACCGGTGCGGCGCTCACAAGTTGGTGGGGCCAAACGACATCGTATTCGACGGGCTGGGCGGGTTCTACTTCACCGACCTGGGCAAGGCTCGGGCGCGCGACCGGGACTGGGGCGGGGTGTATTACGCGCTGGCCGATGGATCGCGGATCACCGAAGTGGTGCATCCGATCCTGACGCCGAACGGGATCGGCCTGTCGCCGGACGGCAAGACTCTGTACGTGGCGGAAACCGAGACGGCGCGGCTTTGGGCGTGGGATGTGCTGGCGCCGGGCGTGGTGGGGAAGGCTCCGTTTCCGTCGCCGCATGGCGGGCGGCTGATGGTCGGGCTGGGCGGCTTCCAGCGGTTCGACAGCCTGGCGGTGGATGGCGCCGGGAATGTGTGTGTGGCGACGCTGGTCAACGGGTCGGTCAGCGTGGTGGCACCGAGCGGTGGGCTGTTGCGGCAGATTGCGATGCCGGACATGTTCTGCACCAACATCTGCTTCGGCGGGGCCGACCTGCGGACGGCATTCTTGACGCTATCGGGAAGCGGGCAGCTTGTGGCGATGGCGTGGGACGGGCCGGGGCTGCGGCTGGCGCATGAGGCGTGACGGCGCTGGCTTGGCGATGGGGGATGGTTCCGCAGGGGCGGCGGCGATAGCGTCGGGGGCGGGTGAATTTCTAGGCGAAGGACGTTGGGATGGCAGACCATGACCTGGTGACCTTGTGGGAGGCGCATTGCCGCTACGAGTTCGAGACACGTGATGTCGATGCCACAATGGCGACGATGGTGGCGCAGCCGTATGTCAACCACATCCCGACGATGACCGGCGGGGTTGGGCATGACGCGTTGAAGCGGTTCTATGCGGAGCATTTCATCGGGGCGAACCCGCCGGATTTCACGATGATTCCGGTGAGCCGGACGGTGGGGACGGACCGGGTGGTGGATGAGTTCGTGCTGCATTTCACCCACACGACGGAAATCGACTGGATGCTGCCGGGGGTGGCGCCGACCGGGCGGCGGGTGGAAATCCCGATGATCGCGATCGTGCAGTTTGAGGGCGACAAGCTGGTGCACGAGCACATTTACTGGGATCAGGCGTCGGTGCTGGTGCAGATCGGGCTGCTGGACGCGACGGGGCTGCCGGTGGTGGGGGCGGACCAGGCTCGGAAGGTGATCGACAAGACGCTGCCGAGCAACACGTTGATGCGCAAGGCGTAGCGGCTGGGTGACGGCGGCGGATCGTTGCTCCGGCGGCGGGGATGGCTGCGTCTGGGCTGATTTGTGCTGACGGCGCGGGAGCGCGGCGTTTCGATGGTGCGGAAGGCGTCACGTCGGTGCGGAGAGGCGGTTTGATCGGCATCATGTTGGCGTGGCCGATCGGCGCGGGATGGCCGGCGGTATTTTCTGTTATCGGTTGGGGTTAGATCGGTCGGCGCGACCACGCCGTACGGTATCACTGCGACTGATTTCGTGACGGTGGACAAAGGATTTATGAGACGTTCATTTCGCTCCAGCGAACTGCGTGTCGTGCTGGCGTTGGCGTGTCGGCGCAGCCGGCTTCGGTGCGGTTCCGTTGGCGAGATGTCGGATTTTCCCCTACAAAATTTTCTTGTTGTACGTCATCATCGTATTCGAAAATGTAAGCGTTCGCTGGTATATCTCGCCGTAAAGGGAGCCGGAGCGATGCTGCTGCGTGACAATATCTACCGTGCGATTCGAAGCGCGATCCTGACTTGCGAGCTCCAGCCCGGGCAAGAACTGCGCGAGCAGATACTGGCCGAGCGGTATCATGTCAGTCGATCGCCGATCCGCGATTCGTTGCTTCGACTGGAGTACGAACATCTGGTGACCGTATTGCCTCGGCAAGGATACCGGGTGAATCCGATCGCCGTGTCGGATGTCGAGGACATCACTGGGCTGCGCATGCTGATCGAGCCGGCCTGCGCTGCCGCCGCGGCGCGGCGCGACGATGACGCCGTTACTATTTTGGACCGTTTTCGAGACTATCATGACAATGAGGCGGTGTACAATACATTTCTTGAGTATAATTGCGGCTTTCACCGAGCGGTGGCGGACTTGTCAGGCAACCCCCGCATGGCGGCGGTGATGCATGATCTGCTTGAACAGTTCGATCGTCTGGTGCGGTTCAGTTTACCTAACTATATGCAGTTGGATATTCATGTCGTGATGGAGAACCATCGCGCGATCATCGATGCGATCCAGGCGCATGACGCCGACCGCGCGTCTCAGCTTGCCCGCCATCATGTCGAGGGAGGGCGTGCGCGGCTCCTCGAATCCCTGCGCCAGGCCGCAACCGAACGATCGGAGGCCACGGCGGCGTGAGCGGGGGCGGTTGGTCATCGAAACAATCGGGTTGTCAAGCAGATCGGCCGGTTCGTGATGATCGGCGGCAGTCCCACGGTTCGATCCGCAACGTGCGAGGCGCCGGTGTCGATGGCGGGGTTGGGTGGTCAACTTGTCGGGCGAAGCACCGGCGGCATGGACGTGCCGGTTTCGGGTGATGGGGCCGGCTGGCGGATTGTGGTCCGATGATCATACGGAATGATCCGCGCTGATTACTTGGGTATGTTCGCCCGGATCAGTGAAATGACGGCAGGGGCACAGTTGTCAACCCTTCGTTCATAAATACACGGCTTAATGAAAAAGCCGGCGGGATTTCCCCGCCGGCTTAACACTTGGAGGTCGCTAGTGTGGAAATCTCTCAACCTCCTGGCGCCTACTGTGGTGATCGTGACGATTAAAGTCAAGATCATCGTGAGAAAGCGGTAGGGGAACGGACCGGTCCCGGATGGGGCCGGTCCACCCCAGGTGACGATCAACTTACAGCCCGCGCTCGATCTGGACTTTGCCTGCTGCTCCCGATGCGCGATCGGTCGCCGCGTTGGTCGAGACCGCTAGCTGCCGCCCATCGTCAGCACCATCCGAAACCGGGCATCGCCACGCATCATCTTGGCGTAGGCCGCGGGGGCTTGCTCCAATGGCGCCGTCTCGATCATCGGCCGCACGCCGGACATGGCGGAGAAGCGCAGCGTGTCCTCACTCTCGATCGATGTGCCGGCCGCGTGACCAACGATGCTGGCGCTCTGGCCGACCATGGTGAAGCTCGGGGTTTCGATTGGTTCGGGGGAGACGCCGACAATGACCAGCTTGCCGCGCACGCCCAGGCCGCCGATCAAGGGCGAGACCGCCTTACCGCTGGGCACCGTGGCGAGGATCGTCTGGGCGCCACCAAGTGCCTGGAGCGCGGCGGCCGGGTCTTCGGCGCCGCTGTCGATGTAGTGCGCAGCACCGAGTTTCAGGGCTAATTCCTGCTTGTCGCCACCGCGGCCGACCGCGACGGTGCGGAAGCCCATTTTGGCCGCGAACTGGATGCCGAGATGGCCCAAGCCGCCGACGCCCAGTATGGCGACCAGGTCGCCCGGCAGCGCGCCCGAGTGGCGCAGCGCGTTGAACGTCGTTATGCCGGCGCAGAGCAGCGGCGCCGCCTCGGCGGCGTCAAGATCGTCCGGTATGGCGGCGAGGGCGTCGGCCGGGCAGACCAGCGCTTCGGCGTAGCCGCCGTCATACGAAATGCCGGGAATGCGCAGATTGCGGCAGTCGATCATGTGGCCGCGGCGGCAAGGCTCGCAGCGATAACAGGCGCCGCCGAACCAACCGACGCCAACGCGCTTGCCGACGGTCCAGCCCTGGACGCCATCACCCACCGCGTCGATCCGGCCCGCGATCTCGTGCCCGGGGACGCGCGGATAGACCGAGTTCGGGAATATGCCTTCGACCGTCAGGCTGTCGCTGTGGCAGATGCCGCAAGCCTCGATCTTCACCCGTACCTCACCTGGCCCTGGCTCCGGCATGTCCCGCTCGGCGAGGTGCAAAGGGCCGTTCTTTTCGGCGACCTGAACGACACGCATTTTCATCAGAAAAGGCTCCCCGGTGTTTCTGCGCGGCGTCCTGCTCAGGCGCCGACGCGTCGATACCGTAGGGTAAGCGGGCATCCCCGCCTTGGATGAATACCTTGTCTCGCGATCACGTGAATGGCGGCCCGATATTGAGCCTGGCGCACACCGCCCCGTCAGCCGCCCGACGCTCGCGCGCAACGGCACCGGTCACCGACGCTTCACGCGCCGGGACCGGTCCGGTGGGTGTCAGGCAGCCTTGGCCATGCCGCGGAGCACGTATTGCAGGATGCCGCCGTGCTGGTAGTAGGCGACCTCGTCCACGGTATCGATGCGGCAGGTCACGGGCACCGTATCGGTGGTACCGTTGGCGCGGTGGATGACGAGGCTGAGGTCCATGCGCGGCGTGATGGTGTCGAGGCCGGTGATGTCGATGATCTCGTCGCCGGTGATGTTGAGAGACTTGCGGTCGGTGCCTTCCTTGAACACCAGCGGCAGGACGCCCATGCCGACGAGGTTGGAGCGGTGAATGCGTTCAAAACTTTCGACGATGACGGCTTTCACGCCCAGCAGCATGGTGCCTTTGGCGGCCCAGTCACGGGAGGAGCCGGTGCCGTATTCCTTGCCGCCAAAGATGACCAGCGGGACGCCTTCCTTCTTGTAGAGCATGGCGGCGTCGTAGATCGGCATCTCCTTGCCGTCCGGCAGATGTTTGGTCATGCCGCCTTCGACATTCTTCAGCATCTCGTTACGGATGCGGATATTCGCGAAGGTGCCGCGCATCATGACTTCATGATTGCCGCGGCGGGCGCCGTAGCTGTTGAAGTTGGCCTGGGTGACCTGCCGCTCCAGCAGATATTCGCCGGCCGGTGAGGTCTTGCGGATCGAGCCGGCGGGGCTGATGTGGTCTGTGGTGATGCTGTCGCCGAGTTCGGCGAGGATGCGGGCGCCGGTGATGTTGCCGACTGGGGCCGGTTCCATGGTAATGCCGTCGAAG
>Ga0302319_10022240_pt1 | contig 11381 bp, 7 predicted proteins | sample Bog_T0_2_FD_203319 | JGI IMG/M metagenome (GOLD analysis project Ga0302319, IMG submission 203319) | Peat permafrost microbial communities from Stordalen Mire near Abisko, Sweden - Bog_T0_2 | ecosystem: Environmental > Terrestrial > Soil > Wetlands > Peat | place: Sweden: Abisko, Stordalen Mire...
GGAGTTGACTTGAACTCGGGGAGCCCTGAGGGACGCTGCGGTTCGGCAAGCGCGCGCTCGCGCAGCGGCGCGGTCGAGGGGGAACGCGCGAGCCAGGAAATCTCGACCACCGAATTGTCGCGGGAAGCCTCGCGCTGCATCAGACCGCGCCAGATCTCCACCGAGGTTTTGGCCTCTCGGATATTGTCCAGAAAGGCAGGCTCGCTGTGGAAGCGGCGCCAGCGGCCGGTCTCGAACAACTCGGTCAGGTATTGCAGCCGCTGCTCGGCCAGCAGGCAACCACGTGCCAGGATATCGCGACCGCCCGCCTTGTCCAATCGGTCTGTCATGAGCAACGCCCTAAGGAGAAAACGGCTGCAACGCAACGAAAACGAATCAGTCAAGAGCCAGTTGGAGTTTTAATGGTAAACGTTAATGTTTCGTTACGACACGCCCGGGGTTGAAGCCGGTCGGATTCTGAACAGAAACCCGATGCGTTGGATATCCGGACAAGACCGGGCCAAAACGAACGACCCGTCCGGGGGGACGACCGGACGGGTCAAGCCATATGGGCGCTTGGGGTGGATGGGGCGCGTGCGCCGGATACAGCCTCGATAGGGAGGGGTTACCGCTCCCACACACATAGGTAGCGGCAGCACTGTTCCACGTTCAACGGGTATCGGAATTTTTTGGCAACCATCCTTTCGGCGGGGTGGTCGCGGCAAGCGATCGGGCCGTCCGATCTCATCGTCGATTCAGGGATGGTGGTGCCGTCGAGGGCGGAATTCCACTACGGGATCGACATCACGAGACTGATGATCGTTTCATGCTGCAGCCGGCTCATCAGGCCTAAAACGTCATCCCTCGTCATCGGCTGGGTGCCGAATTGCAGGCGAAATACGCCCGCCTTGCCGCCATCGACGATGGCCGCCTGATAGCTGTGCAGCAGCAAGGCAACATCGGCCACGCGGGCATCGGGCGCGAACCGTACCAGAGCGCGCGGCGGCGCAGCCTCGGCGGTTCGGCGGTCGGCCGTTTCGCCGGTGCTCTGCGACGCGCTCTGCCATGAGGCGGTCTCATGCCTGACCAGCACCGTGCCGATTACGCCGGCCTGGATCAGCACGAGCAGCGCCCCAAGGCCCGCCGACCACGCCAGCGCCCGCGGCGAAAGGCTTGTCAAAAAGCCTCCGAGCCGCGCCGATAGCCTGGAGGCGGCGGGGGATCGGCCGGCCGGCTCCGCGTCGATCGCGGCAAACAGCCTGTGCATCACCAGCACCGATGGCCCGCCCAGAGTTTCATTGAGGATAATGGTCTCGGCGTATTCCTGCCGGATCAAGGCAAATTGTTGCGCGAGCGCGGCGTCACGCGCGATCGCTTCCTCGACGCGGCGGGCCTGGCGCGCGTCGAGCGTACCCGCGGCATGCCAGGGCAACAGCATTTCCATCTCACTGGGCTGAACCTCCAGGATCTTCTTGCTTGTCGCCATCATGGCCGACCTTGCTCCATGCCGGCTGCCTTGAGCAGCGCGGCCAGTTTTCTGCACGCTTAAACTAAGCGTGTCTTCATTTTCACTGAGGAGGTCTTTGGCGACCTGTTCGGTAAGCAAACACCCTTACATGGCGTGTCCCATACCGCACTTGCATGGCGAGCCGGTCGCCTTGCGCGATCCGAGCGATCCGAACGTCGTCCCGAAGCCGCTTCTGTCGCACCCAATGGCCGTCTCACTGCGGTTTGTCGGAGCAACCGGGCTGGCGGTTCGATGGACGAGGCAAGATTTTTGATTTTATCGCAACATCCGGAGTCGGTCTGTGATTTATCCCACACGAAGCCGTGCCAGTTGCAGACCAGTAGTCGGTACCCACATGCCCGATTAGAACCGCAGCACGCGCGCTCCCGCCAACGCACCGATCCCCGCCATCAGCGCGGTCGCGATGCTGTACCAGGTTGCGACGAACAGCGGCGAGTCGTCGGGGCAGTGCGAGGCGTAGAGCGTCGCCGCCAGTCCTGCCGACAACAGGCCGGCGATCGCGCCGGCCGCCGCGGGCCGTGTCGGCGCGCCGTGGCGCAACCCGAGCAGCGCCGCCACCAGCAGCGGCAACGACATCACCGGAATGGCCGTCAGGCAGATGCGCGAATTGCTGCCGATCAGGCGCGTCATCGCCGGCAGCCGCTGCGGCAGCAGCATCTCGGAGGCTATACCGGCCGCCAGAAGTCCAGCGGGGATCGCCAGCAACCAGCTCCACCGGCCACCCAGCGAGGCTTCCGGCCGCGCGAGATGCAGGCTGATGGCGATCGCCGGGATCGCCAGCGAAAGCGTCACGGCGAATTTCAGATCGAAGAACGGATCATGCATCGCCGTCATCAGGTCGGGACGCACGCCGAGAGCGAGCAGGAAGATCGCAACCGAGACCGGCGCCGCGGCCACCAGTGAAAGCGTCAGCACGATCCCGACCGGCAGCGCGCGATGCGCGTGGTCGGCGGCGAGGCTTCGTATCAGTTGATCGGTCTCCATCCTACTGGTCCCTCAGTCTGGCAGTGAGGCTGGCAAGCCCGCGATGCAGCGCCACTCGCACCGCGCCCTCGCTCATCGCGAGTTTAGCGGCGGTATCCTTGATCGAAATGGCATCGACCGCGATCGACTGCAGGACCTCGCGCTGGCGGGCCGGCAAGGACTGCAGCTGCGCCGCGACCTCGGTTGCCGGCGCGGTTTCGGCGACAGCCTCGCTCGGGATCGTCTCGGCGAAATCGTCGATGTTGACAAACACCCTTCGGCCACGGCGGCGCAGCGCGTCGATCAGCTTGTTGCGGGCGATTGCAAACAGCCATGGCGCGAACGGCGCATTGGCGTCCCAGGTTTGCCGTTTCAGATGTACCGCCAACAAAATTTCCTGCACGATATCCTCGGACTGATCGACCGGCTGTCCCGCTCGCGCCAAGCCCCGCCGCGCCACCGCCCGCAACACCGGCGCGACCGATTTCAGCAAGCGATCATAGGCCGCCTTGTCCCCCGAATTGGCCAACCGCATCAGGCCGGTCCATTCGTCTTCCCGTTCGCGCACCAGCGCTCCTACCTTGCATTTCGGTCGATCGATCAATTTGTTACGCCGGAATGTCGAGATCACAAAATCGTGATCCCACCTCCCGCCGGCCACCAGGCGCAGTTCACGAGGCGCAGCTTTTGTCCCCACAATGGCCTTCACGCGGGCCTCCGCGGGCCGCCTCTTACCATCGATCCGCCGCTCTGGCACCCGCGCCGGATGGTGACCACAGCGAATTTCCCGTACCGCCGCGGGCGCCCGCGCCCCGCTTTCGCCCGGGCGAGGGCGAAGATTCCCTTTTTCGGCCCCGCTGTGAACACGCCACCTTGTCTCACTCTGTTTTTGCGCTGGATAGAGGAGATTGCCGGATGCGGATCAGACTCAACGGGCCGTCGGTGCTGCTGCTCGCCACCGGGCTGCTGATGGTTTTCACGGCGCCAATGGCCGGTGCGACCAACGCAGCGTCGATCGTGCCGTCGGATATCGCGCATGCCAATGTGAAGCGAAGTTACTCGGCGTCGAAACATCTGAGAAGCTCCGTCCATGTCACGGCCAGCCGTGCCTCTCCCGGCAAGGCCGCACAGAGGGCCGCGATCACCGCGAAAGCCGGGGCGCCGCAGCTTTCCGCTGACCGTCGAGATGCGCTGGAGATCCCGCCATCGGTCGCCAACGCCAATGCCCAGCTGACCTCTACCCAGGCAGCCCGCAACGCCATGCCCCTGCAGGCCGATCCGACAGGTGATGCCGCGGACGCCAACAGCTCGGCGATCACCCCAGATCCCGCGCCGGAGCCGAGCGCGCAAGTCCCCGCCAGCGCGATGATGCCTTCCGTCGACCAACTGGCAGCGGTCAGCGAAACCGTTATCTCCGGCGCGGACGCCGCCGCGAGCGGGACGCAGCTTTCCTTGATCGGATCGATCTGCATCGGCATCGGCGCATTGCTGTCCATGGCCTCCGCCGCACGCCTGTACATCGCGTCCTGAGGCGGGCGCGCTGGGACCGCGCGGCATCCGTCGCCGCAGCGGATCCCGCGGCGGGTGAGCCCTGGTCGTATCCGGACATCACGGCAGCACCGCATTCCCCCTTGAAGCGCACCACGTAAGCCGGCACATTGCCCGCCAACATCGGCCGGGAGGTGACGCATGAGCGCGTTCGAGCACATCATTCTCGACATTCAAGGCGCAGTCGGCATCATCACGCTGAACCGGCCCAAGGTTCTCAATGCGCTGTCGTTCGGCGTATTCCGCGAAATTGCCGCGGCGGTTGACGATCTCGAAGCCGACGATCGGATCGGCTGCATCGTGCTGACCGGTGGCGAACGGGCGTTTGCCGCGGGCGCCGACATCAAGGAGATGCAGCCTAAGAGCTTCATCGAAATCTTCGGCAGCGACTTCACCTCGATCGGCGGCGACCGCGTCGCCCATTGCCGCAAGCCGACGATTGCCGCGGTCAGCGGCTACGCGCTCGGCGGTGGCTGCGAACTGGCGATGATGTGCGACATCATCATCGCCGCCGACACGGCCAAATTCGGCCAGCCGGAAATCACCCTCGGCACCATCCCCGGGATCGGCGGAACTCAGCGGCTGACCCGCGCGATCGGCAAATCCAAGGCGATGGACCTCTGCCTCACCGGGCGAATGATGGATGCCGCCGAAGCCGAGCGCTCCGGCCTGGTCAGCCGCGTCGTCCCCGCCGGCCAGTTGATGGCGGAAGCGCTGGCGGCGGCTGAAAAAATCGCTGCGATGTCGCGCCCCGCGGCCGCGATGACCAAGAGCGCCATCAACCGCGCCTTCGAGACGACGCTCGCCGAAGGTCTCAACGTCGAACGCGACCTGTTCCGCTCGACCTTCGCGCTCGAAGACCGCGTCGAGGGCATGGCGGCCTTTCTGGAGAAGCGCAAGCCGAACAACAAGAACCGCTAGCGCGTTCGCAAGCTACGCCGAGCTCGGGCGCCTTCCGGCACGCGGCGAGGCGCTGAGATGATCGAGCATCCCGCGATGAAGCGCCGCCACATCCATATCACCGGTGCATCCGGCGCGGGCGTCAGCAGCCTTGGCCGCGCGCAGGCCGATCGGCTGACGATCCCGCATCACGATACGGACGATTATTTCTGGCAGCCGACCGTCCCGCCCTTCCAAACGATACGCGATCGCGCCGACCGGCTGCGGTTGATGCACGACATGTTCCTGCCGCGCGCCGATTGGGTGCTCAGCGGCTCGCTCGCCGGATGGGGCGACGAGATCATTCCGCTGTTTGATCTGGTGATCTTCATGTCGACGCCAACCGATGTCAGGCTGCGACGGCTGCGCATCCGCGAAGCCCGGCGCTTCGGCGCCGACGCGGTGGCGCCAGGCGGCTGGCGACACCAGGCGATGGAAGACTTCATCGCCTGGGCTTCGCGCTACGAGGAAGGCGATCGGGAAGGGCGCAGCCTGGCGCGGCATCAGGCCTGGCTCGCCACCCTGCCCTGCCCCGTGATGCGGCTCGACGGATCACGGGAATTGGCGGAATTGGTCGATGAAGTGAGTTCGGTACTCGAGAGGCAAGCGGCCTGATGCGCCGAGGATGCGGCTTGACCGGGCTGCTTCGGCTTGGAACAATCCAGGCAGGAATGCTGGTCGTTCGGGAGGCCCAAGGCAACGCCGAACTGATCCGCGCTGCGCACGACCTGTTGCACCAGAACTTGCTATAATGGCGTAACGATAAGACCAATCGACAGCGATCAGGGAGCGAAACAATGTTCACCAGACGCACTGTCCTGCTTGCCTCCTTGGCGGCTGGAGGGACCATGCTCAGCCGAAATGCCCTTGCCAAAGCGTCCCAGCCGTCGACGCCGGTCGCGTTCGACGTTCCCGCCGGGGCCTGCGATTGCCACACCCACATTCATGGCGACCCGGCCAAATTTCCGTTCTTCGCGGGCCGGGTCTATACGCCGGAACCGGCCTCGCCGGAGGAGATGGCGGCGCTGCACCACGCCTTGCATATCGAACGCGTGGTGATCGTGACCCCGAGCGTCTATGGCCCGGACAATTCCGCGACCCTGTTCGGCATCAAGGCGCGCGGGCCGACCGCGCGCGGGGTCGCGGTCATCGACGACCAGACCCGGGAAAGCGATCTCGATGCCCTGCATCAGGCGGGCTTCCGCGGCATCCGGCTCAATCTCGCCACCGGCGGCGTCAGCGATCCTGCGGTCGGGCGGGCGCGCCTTAAGGCCGCGCTCGAGCGCATGAAAGCTCGATCCTGGCATGTCCAGCTCTATACCACGCTGCCGATGATCACCGCGATCAAGGATCTTGTTGCGACCGCGCCGGTGCCGGTCGTGTTCGATCATTTTGGCGGCGCGCAGGCAGAACTCGGGGTCGCGCAGCCGGGCTGTGGCGACCTGCTGGATTTGGTCAAATCCGGCCAGGCCTATGTCAAGATCTCCGGCGCCTATCGGGCGTCGAAGCTCGCGCCCGATTTTGCCGACACAGCGCCGCTGGCGCGGGCGCTGATCGCGGCCAATCCCGAGCGCATCGTCTGGGGCACCGACTGGCCGCACCCGAACTCGGTGCCCGACAAGAGCCCGACCGAGGTGACGCCGCTGTTTCAGATCGACGACGGCCGTCTGTTCAACCAGTTGCCGCTTTGGGCGCCGGATGCGGCTACTCGCCAGACGATTCTCGTCGACAATCCGGCACGGCTTTATGGATTTTAGCAGGCCTGCAGCCGAGAAAATCATAAACATTTCGCATGATCGGTTGCGCTCAGAAACAAGCGCATTGACAATATCCATTAAATTCGCATTTAATTAACCATATAATCTTGATTGAATTTGTTAACTACTATACTACCTTTATGAAATCATTTCTCGACCAGCGAACAGGCCAAAAAAACCGAAAGACGTTCCAACGTCTTGGACGCCATCGCAAGACCTCCGAGATTCCAATGAGACGACTTCCCTGTCCTGCATTCGGGAGTGTTTATCTCGAACACCAACCCGATCGGCAACACCAACGGCACCTGCAAAATTTCCATCGGCAGGTGTCGAGACCGCAGTGAATCACACCATCAACCTGACCACCCCGGTTGGCGGCTCGACGCGGCGTTCTACAAACATTCAATCGCCGTTTCGCTGATAGCGAGCCAACGTCTTCTCACGACTGACCGCAAGACACCGACGTGACGAATGGAGAGCATCATGTCAACGAACACCACGATCGGGAACAACAATGGCAGCTACGATATCACGGACGGAACGGGAAGCATCGTCACGGTCGGCAACGGTAATGACAGCATCGCCATAAGCGGCGGCACCGATACGTCGATCACCATCGGCAGCGGCATCGACAGCGTGACCGCGAACTGGGGGACCGGAAATCATCTCACGATCGGCAGCGGCAACGATTCCATCGTCGTCAGCGGCGGCTCCGGCAATACGATTACGGTCGGAAGCGGCGTCGACGTCATCAACGCCAGCAGTGAGGCCAGCGACACGGTCAAGGCAGGCGGCGGCAATGATACGATCAGCGTCGGCGCCGACAGCACCGTGTCCGCCGGAAATGGAGTCGACATCATCACCGCGGGCGGCGGCAGCGCCATCACCGCGGGCGGCGGCAATGATACCGTCAGTGTCGGGGCCGGCAGCGGCGCATCGATCACGCTTGGCAGCGGCGTCGACACGGTTACGGTGACCGGCGGCAAGGCAACCACCATCAATGTCGGCTCCGGTAACGACACCATCACCGTCAGTGGCGGATCCGGCAACACGATTACGGCTGGCAGCGGCAACAGCGTCATCACCGCGAGTACCGAGGCGAACGACAAGATTGCCACAAGCGACGGCACCGGTGCCGCTGTCGCGGTCTACGCCGGCGCCAATAACACTGTCGTCGTCGGCAATGGCAACGATACCGTGTCCCTGGGAGGGAGCGATACCGTTACCGCCGGCAAGGGCATCGACACATTCATCATCGGAACGTCCGGTGCGCCTTCGCTGACGGCTCCGGCTCAGCTGTCCCTGAACGAGGAAGGCTCTATAGCCTTGCCGATCACCGCGTCTCTGTCAGCGACAGGTTTCGGTCACGACACGATTACTGGCTTTTCCACGGCATCGTTCGATAAGGTCGCGTTCTCTACCGCTGAGTTCGCAAGCTACGCCGCCGTCATGGCGGACGCCAGGCAGGTAGGCGCGAATACCGTCATCACGGCTGACGCCGCAGACAGCGTCACCTTGGCGGGCGTCACGCTTTCAAGCCTTTCGTCGAGCAATTTCGAATTTGTCAGCGGCGGTTCGTCCGGCGGCACCGTGCTGGTGACACTCAGCGGTATTCCCTCCGGGATTTCGCTGAGCGACAGCAGCGGAGCGCTGACGATCACCAACGGCAGCGTGACGCTCACGACGGCGCAATTGGCCGGTCTCACTCTCAAGGCGGGCGGGGTTACGACGGCCACCTTGACGGTGACCGCGACCAGTCAGCGCACCGGCACTTCCGTATCGCAAAACATAGCGCTGAAGGTGAGCCCGGTTGCTCCCGTTCTGGGCGGTGCGACCGTGGCGACCGTAAGTGAGGGCGGCACCGTGACCCTCGGGGCGACCGACACGGCGGCCTTCAGCGACGACACGCTGGGTACGGTCACGATTACCGGGCTGCCGAACAATCTCACCGCCTTTAGCGGCGGCATTTATACGGCATCGAACGGAACTTGGACCGGCACCGCGGCGCAATTCAATGCGCTATCGTTCAAGGTCGGCGAGACCGGCACAGAGACGCTTGCGATCTCGGCGACGACCCTGGGCGCGACGGCGGCGGCGACGGAGAATTTTACACTGACGGTGAAACCAGCGTCGCCAGTTCTGGGCGGCGCGACCGTGGCGACGGTGAGCGAGGGCGGCACCGTGACGCTGGGGGCCACAGATACGGCGGCCTTCAGCGACGACGCGCTGGGTACAGTCACGATCACTGGTTTGCCGAACGATCTCACGGCCTTTAATGGCGGCACCTATACGGCATCGAGCGGGACCTGGACCGGCACGGCGGCGCAGTTCAACGCATTGTCGTTCAAGGCCGGCGTGACCGGCACCGCAACGCTCTCGATCTCGGCGACGGCCACAGGCGCCGCGGCGGCCGTGACGGAGAACTACACACTGAATGTGCCGCCGGCGGCGCCGACGCTGTCGGCACCAGCCTCGCTCACGGTGAGCGAGGATGGCACCATCGCGCTTGCGATCACCGAGACGCCGTTCAGTCCAAGCGATACGATATCGATAACCATCACCGGCGTGCCAACCGACGCCACGCTGTCGGCGGGGACCAATGACGGCAACGGCAGCTGGACTCTCACGCCGGGGCAGCTTTCCGGGCTGACGCTGAACGCCGGCCAGGCGACGGTGACGACGCTCACGGTGACGGCGACCAATACGCTGGGCCAGACGGCCTCTTCGACCGATACCATCGCGCTGACGGTCAACCCGGTGCTTAATCTCACGCTCTCGACCGTCAGTGATCTTCCGATGCAGCAGGGCCAGACCCTGGTGGCATCGACAACGATCTTAGGCGACAGCGCCGATGCCGCCGCTGCGATCAACTATCAATGGCAAAGCTCAGGCGATGGCGGCGTGACCTGGAGCAATGTCAGCGGCGCGCTGCCGGGCGCCTTCGGCAACGCGACGTTGAGTTCGTTCCTGCAACTGACCGAGCAGAACGAGGGCGAGCAGTTCCGGGTGCAGGCCTCCTTCACCGACAGCGCGGGCAATCTGATCACGGCGACCAGCGCGCCGACACTTGCGGTCACCGACGAAACGCCGGAGATCACCGTGCCGTTCAGCTATACGGTGAGCGATCTCTCGATCGTCAAGAATGGCACGGAGATCTACAACAACACATTCAGCCAGGCGCCGATCGCTTCCTCCACGATTCTGACCAATGGCGTCCCCACGCCGTTGGTGTTCCTGACCCTCGGTGGTACCTGGACGGAGTCGGGCGGCCAGGCGGTGATGTCGTCGGCCGGCGTTGCCGCGAACGGGGTTGTACCCGGAAGCGTCTATGATTTTGCCCTGCTCGGCACCAATATCGATCCCACCAGCCCGCTGGGTCTCAAGCAGGGCGCTGACTTCACGGTCAGTTCGACCTTCGGCCTGACCCCACCGCCGACCGGCGACTATGGCATGGAACTCACGGACGGCACGGCGACGCATGGCGTCGATCAGCTGGTCCGCATGATTGTCACGGAAAGCGGCGGCCAAACCGTGGTTGAGCTGGTGCAGGCGGACCTCGTGTCCAATCCGCTGACCTACGATGTCATCGCCAGCCAGACGCTGACGGCCGCGCAGCTGGCGGACAACAACCAGATCGAATTCCAGCTGTCCCATATCGCCAATACATCGGAGGTCACAGGCACCTTTGAACTCATCGACAACGGCACCGTCACCTCGACGACGACGTTCGCCAATACCGCGCCGATCTTCACCGGCGGCGTCGACTGGACGGCGGTCGATATCGGCGCCTTCACCAGCCCCGGCGTGGGACTGAATGTCGCCGCCGGCCAGTCACCGGTCGAGGGACAGACCCTGACCGCAAGCGCGGCTGCCAATGACAGCGACGCCACCATCAAGTATCAGTGGCAGGAATCAAGCAGCCCGTCGTTTGCGACATTTACCGATATCGGCGGCAACAGCGCATCCTATGTGGTGAAGGAGGCCGATATCGGCTCCTTCATCCGGGTGGTAGCCAGCACCAGCGATCCCGACAACGCGCAAAGCGCCACGGTCATCAGCCCGGTGACGGGGAGCGTGCTCCCGGCGGCGCCGACCCTGTCGGCGCCGTCGCTGGTGACGGCGAGCAATGACGGCTCGGTGGCGCTGCCGATCACGGTAACGCCGTTCAATCCGAGTGACCCGGTGTCGGTGACCATCACGGGAATTCCCGCCGATGCCACGCTGAGCGATAGCAACGGACCGCTCGCGGTTGTCGGCGGCAGCGTCACGCTGACACCGGCGCAACTGGCTGGCCTGACCCTGACCGCCGGCCTGACGCCGGCCACCCTGACCATCACGGCGACCAACAACGCGGGAGCGACCGCTTCGGCCAGCGAGACGGTGCTGCTCACGGTCAATTCGGGCTCGGCCTATCTGTGGGACAGTTCCGACTTTCCGGCGCAGCCCGGGTCAGGCGTCCACATTTATGCGCCGGCCGTGAACCTCAACCAGGCCGACACGACTGTCGGAATATTTTACGGCGAGACCTCGTCGAGCTACAGCGTCAACGGGCCTGATGTCATCACCGACGATGCGCTGATGCTCGATCCATTCCTGTTGCCGGAGAACGGCGGCCCGCAGCCGGTCGAGACCTCGACCATCTCGTCGTTTCCGTTCCGCTACAGTTT
>Ga0302319_10022242_pt1 | contig 11381 bp, 8 predicted proteins | sample Bog_T0_2_FD_203319 | JGI IMG/M metagenome (GOLD analysis project Ga0302319, IMG submission 203319) | Peat permafrost microbial communities from Stordalen Mire near Abisko, Sweden - Bog_T0_2 | ecosystem: Environmental > Terrestrial > Soil > Wetlands > Peat | place: Sweden: Abisko, Stordalen Mire...
GATTAAGTCCACCGGATTAGGCCCTGAATAAAAAATGACTTCGCTTAATAAACAAAACTCTAAACTTAAAAAAAGAACAATAACTCCTGAAAGTATCCATGCCGCTGTATTTCTATTACTATCTTCAAAATTATCACGGGATAAACGGATTACCCGGTAAAAAATCAATACAATAAAAAGATCACCAATCCAATGCGCGGAAAAATGTGAAACGGCGATATTTTTTGGTTCCAGCATTACTTGCAACAGACTAAAAAATGAGGGCATTAGCGCCAGGTAGAAGATAATTGCACACCATAAGAAAGACATGTCTAATTGCCAGTAAAAATTTTCACCATTTATTTTCGCTGATAGGATATTAAAGAAATAAACAAAAACCGGAACATAAAGCATGAGGTATAAAATGTTGAGGCCGCTTTTCGGATAATAATAACCAAACTGGTGGTTAATCTCCAAAACTCCGCTTAAAAACAACAATATGAAGGCTATGACACGGTAAAGATTTTTACTGATACCAAACCCATAAATTTCCGGCGCTTCTTCTTTTTTTAATAAAATATACAAAAGGTATGAACTGATACCAGCAAATATTACTGTAATAAAACCCTTGTTCGCTATTATAGTAAGCGGCAAAGCCGGATTGGAATAAATTGAGGTTAAATCCATCAGCAAACTGATAATCATGGCAAACCAGATTATTAATGACGCGAATTTCATTAACTGTATAGATGATTTTTGGTACAGCCAGTACAACAGTACCGTTTCCGATGCCCAGAAAAGCGTAATATTATTGCCGTGCAGCTGTATGGGTGCTGTTAAGGAAATGAAAGTAAGGGTGATTCCGATAAGCAGGTAAAGCACATTCGGATCGACTTTCCTGTTCCTGAAAAGGATAAATGAAAGCGCTAAATTTAATGCGCCAAGTCCTGCGGTGAATAAGCCCCGGTATTGTGCCGCGTTCATTTCGGTCAGTAAATACAACCCGGCGGAGAAATATAACGCGGTATTTACAAGCAGAATGGTAAAATCAACAGCGATGAACTGTTTGTTTTCACGGATGTTATTGATGATGTTGATTGTAAAGAAAAGTAAATAGAACACGGTCGCGTACCTCAGGGCTATATAGTAATCACCAGCCGGTATGGCGAACATTATGGTCGCAAAAACAATCACGGAGAGTACAAACGACGAAATATTAAGTATCCGCCATTCTTTATACCAGGCAATGATCAGCAGGCCGATGTTTAAAATTACCAGGTAAATAAACAGCCCGTTATAGTTGGCGCTGCCGTTGCTCACCATAAAGGGGCTGGCAAAACCGCCTATAAGGGCAATTACAGCAAGCTCCTGTTTATCGTACAACAGAGAAAGCGCGACCGCGAAAACGGTTATCCCGATAAGGATCCCAAATGCAGTAATTTGACTGAACAGGTGAAATTCCTGGAAAGCGAGCGTAATGGTAAAATAAAATATCGCAAGCCCGCCGCCGGCCAGTACCGAGCTGAACGCTTTGTAACTGTTGCGCATACGGTGCGCGAAGGCAATTAGAATGCCGCCGCAAATAATACCTATGCCAACCCTTCCGACCGGCCCTACCCAATTATTATCAATGGCATACTTAACAAAAAAACCGATCGCGAGCACCAAAATGGCGATACCAATTTTGTTGACCAGGTTTTCGCCGATAAATTTCTCCAGGTCGGGGTTGCGTTCAAAAAAAGAAGGCCCTATTTCTTCCTGTGGTTTTGGTGAAGGTTCCCAGGTTTTTACAGGCCCCCTGATTTGCGCAAGGCTGTCAGAAATAACTTCCTGATGCCGTTCAACAACAATTTCAGGGTCCGGCTCAATTGGTTTTGGGCGTTCGGGAGTTTTTATCTCGGGAGGCTCAGGGATTTTTACCACCGGCGGTACAACGGGTTTTATCTCTGGCGGCGGATGTATTGGCGCCGGGTCAGTGAAGGACTTCCACGGGGTTTCGGGCTCTTTGCTTTTTGCTTCACGCTGCCTTAGCAGGTTTTGCAATTCTGTTATCCTGAGTTCGAGTTCATAAAACTTGTCGTTCAAACTTGTTTTATTGCTGATGATCAAAATCAGGATTACTAATAGTAATATTACATTTAAGATATCCATGGCTTTAGGTTGGTGAAATAAAGATAGCGGATTTGGATGGAAAACAAGATTAAAATCTTATGAAGGTTTTAAACGTAAATATTGTCTGACCCGGCGAATCAGCTATTGTAATATCCTGTCTTTATATTGAACAAATATTTTGCAACAAAAATTAAAAATGCAGCCCTGAAAGGGCATAATATGCCAACACCCCGAAAATCGGGGTGTTATTGACAACGACAATCCAAAGGAAAGGGCGATATAAGTTAACGAAAGGTTTATATATTATGAATTGCTGTATAACTTAATTCCAAATTTACCAGCCTCAATTTCTTAATACGCCCTTTTAGGGCTATATATGGAGCTATTCATATTCGATGGGCTATGCCCATCGCAAACATATTAGTCCCTTTCAGGGACACTTTTCGGATAGAAAAAGAACGGGCAAATGTTACATTATATCGGAAACACCATTGAAAATACTACAATCTGAATTGCATCCTGTCATATCCTTTTTAGTTGCAAAAATTTATTGCCTTGATATCATGGCACTAACAGAGCTGAAAAAGTCAATTCGCGAGAAGATCGATAAATCGGATGATCCGGATTATCTGGATATCTGAGTTCTATGATTTACCACACGGATACGGTATTTGTAATTCCCGGACATATGAACGAGGGAATTAAACAAGGGATGGAAGATATAAAGAATGGTGATTTTTATACGATGAACGATTTTGAAAAGAAATATGAGAAACCGTGACTAATTTAATAAATATTCAAAATGGTATCCTGGACGAGCCTATTTAGCTGATAGAAGAATCAAAGGATAAATTTCGCCAATGTATGAATATCATTTTATAGATTTGATAATCAATTTAAACGTAGGTTATCAGTCATTTCATGAAATCATTAATCTTCACAATTTTATTTAGCCTTGTTTTGGTTTTGCCAAAATCAGCCTTTTGCCAATCAGCAGCCAGTCCAATTTCTTACCACCCCTGGAATGCTTACTGGATAGCGCCCCCTAACGAATCTGGTCGGGAATACGGCGTTTACTATTTCCGCAAAAGCGTTGTACTGGATGCTGAGCCAAATTCTTTTAAGGTTAAAGTATCAGCTGACAACCGTTATAAGCTATTTGTAAACGGGACATTGGTGTCTGTCGGTCCTGCGCGGGGAGATACCTATTACTGGAATTATGAAACCGTTGATTTAGCGCCCTATCTCGCTAACGGGAAGAATGTTATTTCCGCTATGGTATGGAACGACGCGGAATACCGGCCGGAAGCGCAAATTTCGTTACGCACAGCGCTTATTTTACAAGGAGATTCAATGACTCAGGAAATCCTGAATACAGATAATTCCTGGAAATGCTATCACGACAAAGCCTACCAGCCGACTACAGGCATTGGCTATAATACCTATTATGTGGCAGGTCCCGGTGAGCTGGTGGATATGAACAAAACGGTAAAAAGATGGATGGACCTGAATTTTGACGATTCGGCATGGCCAAATGCCGCCAGGTTAGATCATGGAAAACCCAAAGGCATGTGTGACGCGTTTGGCTGGATGCTGGTACCATCTTCTATTCCGCAAATGGAGCGCACTTACCAGCGCATTCCGGTTTTACGCAAAGCGGATGGCGTAACAGTTCCTGCTTCTTTCCCGGAAACGAAAACGGTTGTAACTATTCCGGCAAATACAACAGCTACTTTACTGCTCGATCAAACCTATTTAACCAGCGCTTATTTAACGCTGAACTTCGGCAATGGCAAAGGCGCAGGTATTTCATTGGTATATGCGGAATCTCCGTTTATCAGCCTTGACCATGGGATGAATAAAGGCAACCGCGACGATGTGGACGGTAAAATTTTCGCCGGTAGAAGGGACAGTCTGAATTCAGATGGAACTGCCGGGCAATCGTTTACCACGCTTTCCTGGCGAACTTACCGGTATGTTCTCCTAAAGGTGCAAACGAAGGACGATCCGCTGGTGATCGATGATATTTATGGCACCTTTACCGGTTACCCCTTTCAGTTTAACGCGAAATTGCAAACCCAAAACCCGGAATTGCAAAAAATTCTGGATATCGGCTGGCGCACAGCCAGGCTCGACGCTATTGAAACCTATATGGATTGCCCCTATTATGAGCAGTTACAGTACGTTGGCGATACGCGGATACAGGCACTTGTTTCCTATTATAACAGCGGTGACGACCGGCTGGCGCGCAACGCCATCAACCTGATGGACCATTCGCGCATTGCCGAAGGGTTAACCCTGAGCCGGCACCCATCTTACAGTCCGCAAATAATTTCAACGTTTTCCCTTTGGTACATTGGCATGCTGCACGATTACTGGTTGTACCGGCCCGACAGCAATTTTGTAAAAGATAAATTGCCTGGAGTAAGAGATGTGCTGAATTTCTTTAGCAAATACCAGCAAGCCGATGGCTCATTAAAGGATACCCCCTACTGGACTTTTGTAGATTGGGTAGACAGTAAAGGATGGCAAAGCGGCATGCCCCCAAAAGGGCATAATGGAAATTCGGCTACTATGGACCTGCAGTTGTTATGGGCTTACCAGTTGGCCGCTGAAATGGAAACTAAAATGGGTATCCTTCATTTTGCAAACCTTTACAGGCAAAAGGCGGCACAATTAAAGAAAACTATCCAAAGCAAGTATTGGTATCCCGCTAAAAAAATGTATGCGGATACAGAAGACAAAGACCTTTTTTCGCAGCATGCAAATTCGCTGGCCATACTTACCGGGATGGTTAAGGGCGACGCAGCGAACGCATTGGGTAAAAACCTGCTTGCCGATACCGCATTAACCCAATGTACCATTTATTTTAAATACTACCTGCACCAGTCTCTGGTAAAAGCAGGTTTAGGCGACGGTTATTTGGACTGGCTTGATATCTGGCGTGCGAATATCAAAATGGGGCTTACTACCTGGGCCGAAATATCAGACCTGGCGCATAACCGCTCCGATTGCCATGCCTGGGGGGCCAGCCCGAATATTGAATTTTTCAGGACGGTTTTAGGTATAGACAGCTATGCGCCCGGGTTTAGCAAAATAAAAATTGAACCGCATTTGGGTGAATTAAAAAGCGTAACGGGCGAAATACCTCACCCTAACGGAACGGTAGCCGTTGAATATGTTCGGGATAATACCGCCTGGAAAATAAAAATCAGGCTTCCTCAAAAAACGTTGGGTGTTTTTATTTGGAAAGGGAAGTCGTATCCATTAAAGGCTGGCGAGAATTTATTTGTAATTTAACACTGTAAAGACGCCCCCGATCATTCGGGGTGTCTTTACAATAGGACATTAATGGAAGCATGGCGGAGACGCCCCGATCATTGGGGCGTCTCTACTTCCGCCAATAATGCGATCCCTGTGTAAAATCATATCCTGTAAAGGGAAAAAAACCAAAACAATTACTTATATATTGTTCTTTAATTGTTTATTTGAATTTTTAAATACTGCCTGTTGTTAACAATAAATTAATTTATAATTTGTCATATTTACATCGATAAATCACAATAAATCAGTAACCGTTTTTTATTTCCTGCCAAAGTATTAATGGAAAATTCTCTTACCAAGCTAAAAATCCTTTCGATTGATATCGGGGGTTCCAATATTAAAGCCACTGTTTTAAATCAAAAGGGTGAACTAACCAAGGAATATGAAAAAACTGCAACCCCTTCGCCAGCGACCCCTGGTAACGTTTTGGTTGCGATAAATACACTGGTAAAAGATTTTCCGGCCTACGACAGGATATCAGTAGGTTTCCCAGGATATGTTAAAAAAGGCGTTGTAAAAACCGCCCCGAACCTGGAAAATGACCTATGGAAGAATGTTGATTTCGCAAAAAAGCTGGAAGAAGTATTAGGGAAACCGGCAAAGGTGGTTAATGACGCGGATATGCAGGGGCTCGGCGTGGTTGCCGGGAAAGGACTGGAGCTGGTGATTACGCTGGGCACCGGTTTCGGTACTGCCTGGTTAATGGATGGAAATTTACTGCCGCACCTGGAGTTTTCGCACCAGCCTTTCAACAAATTTAAATCATACGATAAATATATTGGTGAAAAAGCCCTGGAGAAGGAAGGCGCTAAAAAGTGGAATTTGAGAATGCAAAAGGTTTTTGAAGTTTTAAAAACAGTATTCAATTATGATTTCCTATTTATTGGCGGCGGGAACTCCAGTAAATTAAATTTTAAATTAGACAAAAACATGAAAATTGTAACCAACGCCGAGGGAATAAAAGGTGGCGCAAGGTTATGGGTTAAAAGTGAACTACCTGAAACAAAAACCGAAATAGTAGCTTAATAAAACAGTAAACAAAATAGTTTAATAAAATGAATTCAGACACAACGGAAATAGTAACATTAGGGATTGATACTGTAAGGATATTATCGGCAGATGCGGTGCAAAAGGCAAATTCGGGGCATCCCGGAACACCTATGGCCCTGGCGCCCATCGGGCATGTCCTTTGGGCCGATTACATGAAATATAACCCCAAAAACCCGAACTGGCCAAACCGCGACCGTTTTATATTATCAAACGGGCATGCCTGTATGCTGCAGTACAGTTTTTTGTATTTAACAGGATATGACCTCAGCCTGGACGATATAAAGAACTTCCGTCAGATGAACAGCAAAACTGCTGGTCACCCGGAGTATGGTCTATGTCCGGGTATTGATGTTACTACGGGGCCTCTTGGCCAGGGGTTTGCAAACGGCGTAGGTTTCGCCATCGCACAAAAACACCTTGCTGCCCGGTACAACAAACCCGGTTTTGATTTATTCGATTATAAGATTTATGCCATTTGCAGCGACGGTGATTTGATGGAAGGCGTCGCATCTGAAGCGGCTTCTATTGCCGGGCACCTGGAATTGGGCAACATTATTTACTTATATGATGATAACCACATTTCGATTGAAGGGGATACCGACATCACATTTACCGAAGATGTAGGCAAGAGATTTGAAGCTTACGGCTGGCATGTACAAACCGTAACCGACGGCAATGACATTGAAGGCATAACAAACGCCATCCGTAATGCAAAAAGCGAAGTACAAAAGCCTTCATTAATAAAAGTACGCACGCAAATAGGATACGGAAGTCCGAATAAGGTGAATACCGCCGGCGCCCATGGTTCCCCGCTCGGAGCTGATGAAGTTAAGCTGGTTAAAGAGTTTTTTGGCTTCGACCCAGAAAAATCGTTTGTGGTGCCTGATGAAGTTTTAAAATACTATCATGAAAAAGGCGCAAAAGGAGCGGGCCTGGAAGCAAAATGGAATGACCTTTTTACCGCATATAAAGCTGAATTCCCTGAACTGGCCGCAGAATACGAATTAGTCGCAAGCGGCGGTTTACCTGAAGGCTGGGCTGCCAGTTTGCCGGTGTTTAAAAGCACCGACCCTAAAATAGCCACCCGTGCAGCCTCGGGCAAAGTTTTGAATGCAATTGCGGATAGCCTTCCTAATTTAATCGGCGGCTCTGCAGACCTTTCGCCTTCTACTGATACCATCCTTAAAAAATATACCTCTTTTACACCCGAGCAACGTGACGGGCGGAATTTCCATTTCGGCATCCGCGAACATGCAATGGGCTCTATTTTGAACGGTATGGCCTTAACAAAAGGGCTGATCCCTTACGGGGCTACCTTCCTGATGTTTTCAGAATATATGCGCCCGCCAATCCGGTTAGCGGCAATAATGAAGGTGCGCCCGATTTTAGTTTATACACATGACAGCATTGGTTTAGGGGAAGATGGCACTACTCACCAGCCAATAGAGCAATTGGCTTCATTGCGATCGATACCCAACATTACGGTGATCAGGCCGGCGGACGCCAATGAAACGTCACAAGCGTGGAAAGCTGCGATTGAGCATAAAGACGGCCCGGTTGTGCTGGTGTTTACCCGGCAGGGATTGCCAATTCTTGATCAGGACAAATATGCCAAAGCAACAGGCCTGGAAAAAGGGGCATATATATTATCGGAAGCAAGTAAAGCACCTGAAGTTATCTTGATTGCCACTGGTTCCGAAGTCGCGTTAATTTTACAGGCGCAGGCAAAGCTCGAAGAAGATGAGGTATCAACCAGGGTGGTAAGCATGCCATCATGGGAGTTGTTTGAAAAACAAAGCGCTGAATATAAAGAAAGTGTATTTCCGAAAAAAATCAAAAAGCGTTTAGCTGTTGAAATGGCATCGCCAATGGGCTGGCACAAATATGTAACCGACGAGGGTGATATTTTAGGCATGACAACCTTCGGCGAATCTGCCCCGGCAGAAGAACTGTACATACATTTTGGCTTTACAGTAGAAAATGTTGTAAAAAAGGCGAAGGCTTTATTGAGTTAAGAGATTAGTGATTAGAGTTTAGAGATTGGAAAGGCCTATTAGTATGAATCGGCAGACTTACGAAGTTTTAAAAACTTCGTAAGTCTGCCGGCACCTGATCAGAAATGATGAAAAAGCATTTTATTATTTTCAATATAGTCGTCGTTTGTGTGTTTGTTTTCTTTAAGGCAAAAGCTCAATCTACGGTTGATGATAAGGAGAGTGCACGTATGTTTGTTCAAAAATTTTATGATTGGTCTTTTGTTTTATTCAAAACGGATTATCCAAAAACGAAAAATCAACTTTCCGATCAGCAAATAATAATGAAACACGGCAAGGACTTTTTTGGTCAGGACCTGCGAAAAGCTTTAGAAAACTACTATAATACGCCAACGAAGGATGGCGATATTGGATTAGATTTTGATCCTTTTATGGCTGGGCAGGATTACGGAGTAGGCTATCAAACTGGGAATGTAAAGCAACTGGGGAATAAATTTTTAGTAGATGTTCATGACGTTAAAAGTGGACAACCCAAAGGGGCTGTACTTGCAGCGCCGGTAGAGGTTACAGTAGAAGTAGTAAAAGAGGCAGGCAAATGGGCAATAACAAATTTTCTCTATCCTGCGGAGTTAGCTAATACTAATCTTTTGCAATTATTAAAAAACGAACAAAAGGGAAAATAAAATTGAACTGGCAAAGTAATTTAATCGAAAACCTGCCTTGGTCTGGTACTATCATCAATAAGGAGGCGAAACAAAAAGTCGCTGATAAAATTGCCGCGATGGTGAAAGATGGCGACGTGATTGGCGTGGGTTCAGGCTCAACGTCTTATATGGCTTTGCTGGCTATAGCCAAAAGAATTAAAGAGGAAAAGTTAAATATCAAAGCTATACCAACTTCCATTGAAATTGGCATGGTCTGTACCAAGCTTGGTATCCCTTTAAACAGCATTTTCGAAAGCCGGCCCGACTGGTTATTCGATGGTGCAGATGAAGTTGACCCTAACCATAATTTAATTAAAGGCAGGGGGGGGGCGATGTTTAAGGAAAAGTTATTGATCAGCACCAGCCCGGTAAACTATATTATAATTGACGATAGCAAACTGGTCGATAAATTAGGGACAAACTTTCCGGTTCCGATAGAGGTTTTCCCCTTAGCGTTGCTTCATGTGGAAAAGGAACTGGAAAAAATTGGCGTCGAAAGTCTTTCTTTAAGGCCTGCTAAAGGGAAGGACGGCCCCGTTATCACTGAAAACGGGAATTTAATAGTGGACGCCCGGTTTTATGAAATTGATGACGACCTGGAATTTAAAATAAAAAGCATTACCGGTGTAATAGAAAGCGGGCTTTTTATAAAATATAATGTGGAGGTTTTAGTCGCTTAAAGTAGTTAAAAAGGAATATTCGGTGACAATAAATGGTACGCTTATTGAGCCGTTAACGGTCACAGAATAAAAAAGGGCAAATCATTTTCGGTTAGTCACGATACATTCCTAACGGAACGTAAAAAAGCTTTTCGGCATTTGCTACCGACCAGATGTCCCTATGGGACATTTTTACATATTTGGAAAAGCGTTCCGTAGGGATGTCTGATCGGCAGAAAAATGAAAGACGATTTTGACATTTTTACATTTTTAAGGAAACGTCCCGGAGGGACGTCTCGTCGGTAGAAAAAAAGAACTACAATATGCGCGTTCCGTAGGAACGCCTGGTAAACGGATAATATTGATTGCAAACGTTAATTGAATTAATTAATTTTAAATATTTAATCACAACATGGGAACTAACAGAGTAAAACAAATACACAGCTTTGGCCAAAGTATCTGGCTGGATTTTATCGATCGGGAAATCATAAAATCGGGAAATTTAAAGAAACTGATCGATGAGGATGGCGTGAGAGGGGTTACATCAAATCCTGCAATATTTGAAAAAGCCATTACCAGCAGTTCAGATTATGATGCAGATATCCGCACGCATTCTGAAGAAGAAATAAGTGATGAACAATTATTCTTCAAACTTGCTATAAGTGATATTAAACATGCTACCGATATTTTTAAACCGCTTTATGATGAATCAAATGGTGGAGATGGATATGTAAGTTTAGAGGTATCGCCATTTTTGGCGCTCGACGATGATGGCACAACAAAACAAGCCCTTGAACTATGGAAAGCCGTTGACCGCAAGAATGTGATGATCAAAATCCCCGGAACAAAACCGGGTTTGTCAGCCATCAGGAAATCTATTGCTGCCGGGTTAAACATAAATGTGACCCTGCTGTTTGGATTACCAAGATATGAAGAAGTAACAGAAGCATATATAGCCGGTTTGGAAGACAGGCTGGCCAAAGGCGAACCAATTGACCATATATCATCTGTAGCAAGTTTCTTTTTAAGCCGGATTGATGTATTGGTTGACCCGTTGCTCGACGAAAAAGGCCTGGGCGACCTAAAGGGCGAAGTTGCCATCGCATCAGCAAAAAAAGCTTACGAAATCTATAAAAACGTATTCAGCGGCGCCCGCTGGCAAAAACTTGCTGAAAACGGTGCCAAACCGCAACGTTTGCTTTGGGCAAGCACCAGCAGCAAGAATCCTGCATTTAAAGATACCAAATATGTTGAAGCATTAATAGGGGCGGATACCGTGGACACCGTGCCTTTAGAAACGATCGTCGCATTCCGCGATCATGGTATAGCTGCAGACACATTGGAGGATGGTTTGGACAAAGCTACGCAAACCTTAAACAGGTTGAAAAACAATGGCATTGACATAGATGCCATTACACAGCAATTAGAAGATGAAGGCATTGATAAGTTCAATAAACCTTTCGAAAAATTGTTGAAAGCGATTGAAGAACAAAAAAGCAAGGTATAATAAATTGGAAGCAACGTCAATAAAAATTCTGTTTTTTGATGTCGGCGGGGTG
>Ga0302319_10022243_pt1 | contig 11380 bp, 7 predicted proteins | sample Bog_T0_2_FD_203319 | JGI IMG/M metagenome (GOLD analysis project Ga0302319, IMG submission 203319) | Peat permafrost microbial communities from Stordalen Mire near Abisko, Sweden - Bog_T0_2 | ecosystem: Environmental > Terrestrial > Soil > Wetlands > Peat | place: Sweden: Abisko, Stordalen Mire...
GAAACCACGCTTCTCGACAAGGTCCCGCGGCGGATAACCGGTGAGCGTGAGTTCGGGAAAGACGATGAGGTCGGCGCCGCGTTCGGCAGCGGCCCGGCTGAAGCGGGCGCAGAGTGCGACGTTACCGGCAAGGTCGCCCACAGTAGGATTGACCTGCCCCAAGGCGATCCGCATGAATCTCCAGTTTAGTATCCACTGCCCGGATTCATTTGCGCGCGCGATCGGGTAGGGCCCGCAGGTTCCGCCTACAATAGGATTCATGACTGGCCGAGCGCCAGGGCGTCTCCACGGTGACGATCTCATCGGAGAAGTCCTGCGCAACATGGAAGAGGGACTGGTTCGGATTGGCGGGAAATCGCTGGTGCCCTCGGTATATCGCATCTACTTAAGTCCGGACGATTACGAGCCGTTCCGCAACGTGGTGCCGTTTATAGCGGGCGAAATCCGCAAGGCTCTCGACGCGCGGATGGCGAAGTGGAACCACACGAAGCGCAGCATCGCCAAAGGTCTGCTCGAAAAGATCGGGGTGGGCGATGCGATCGCGGCGCCCGAAACCGTTCGCGTGGCGGATGCCTGGACAGTGGAGATTTATCCCGATCTCGACGGCAAACTGCAGGCGGGCGAGATTGAGGTTTATTCAGATTTAGGCGCGCCCGAAAAGCCGGAGTACGGTGTCGGGTCGATGACCCGTAAGATCTTCCCGAAACAGCCGGATCCGCCTCCCGAACCACCTGCTCCCGAACCGATTGATACGGCGCCCACCGTGGTCACTTCGGCAACGCCAAAACCTTCGGTTGCGTCTCCTCCAGAAGATGAGGGCACAAAAGGCCGCGCCTTTGCGTATATCCGTTATGCGGATCAGGAGGGTCCGAAAGTCGTCGAAGTGACCAAGAACCAGATCATGATCGGGCGGGGCGGGCGATCGTATTGGGTGGATCTCAAGCTGGAGACGCTGCCCGACGTGTCTCGTGAGCATTGCCGCATCCGACGCGATGCCGAAACCGGGCGCTTCACCATTGAGGACCTGAGCCAGTTCGGCACCGCCGTCAACGGCACGCCGGTGGGAAAAGGCTCGATGGCGGAGTTGCCGGCGCGCTCGACCATCAGCCTCGCGGGCGTGATCGACCTGCAGTGGGAAACCGCTTGACCGATCTGCTCACGAAGCGCACGCTGGTCGAGATTGCCATGCTCGCGATGGTGGCGATCATGGCGACGATCGCGGTTACCCGAGAGAGGCGCTGAAAATGGCGGTGGGAGTGCGATTGCGTTCGGCCTTTGCGAGCGACATGGGCCTTCGGCGCACCAACAACGAAGACCGGTATTTCGTGGATGCGGATCGCGGCATCTTCGCGGTGATCGATGGAGTGGGCGGACATGCGGCGGGCGAGCACGCCGCCGAGACCGCGGTCGAGGTGATGCGGGAGCGGCTACAGCGGCAGACGGGCACTCCCGAAGAGCGTTTGCGCGAGGCGATTGCGCTGGCGAACAACGAGATCTACCGGCTTTCGCGCTCAAGGCTGGACTGGAATGGCATGGCGTGCGTGCTCACCGTCGCGCTGGTCGAAGATGATGTGGTCACGGTCGGGCATGTGGGCGATTCGCGGCTTTATCTGCTGCAGCCGGGCCGGATCCAGAAGATGACGCATGACCATTCGCCGGTGGGGGAGCGCGAAGATCGCGGCGAACTGGCGGAGATCGACGCGATGCGGCATGCGCGGCGCAATGAGATCTTTCGCGATGTGGGGTCGGGCGAACGAGTGCCGGAAGATCCGGCTTTCATTGAAATTCTGAAGTTCCCTATGCCGGATGACGGAGCGCTGCTGCTGTGTTCCGATGGCCTGACCGATCTGATTACGAGCGACGAGATTCGCGCGGGCCTGGAACGCTATGCGCCGGATTACGAGGCGGCGATTGCGGCGTTGATCGATGCGGCGAATGCGGCGGGCGGCAAGGACAACATCACTGTGGTGGTGGTTGCGGCACCGGGTTATAAGCCGTTCGAGCCGGACACTGAGCCGACGGCCGCGATCGTTCGCAAGCCCCGGAATCTCTGGTGGCTGTTGACGCTTTTCATCGGCGCGGCGCTGGGTTTTGCGGGCGGATACTTCGGGCGCCAGTTTGGCGCGGCAGGTCCTGTGACGCTCGTTGTGGGGCAGGCGGGAATTAACGCGGCGATGGCGAAGGCTCATCCGGGCGATACGGTTCTGATTCCGCCGGGCACCTATTCGGAACACGTTCAACTCCACGAAGGCGTCGCGCTGCGTTCTCAGCAGCCCAATACGGTGACGATTAGTTCGCCCGATGGCGGTCCGGTGGTGACGGCGGACGGAATCGAGAGCGGATCGCTCGAAGGCGTGTGGCTGCAGGGCGCGGGGATCTCGTTGCACGATGCCGGTCCGACGATTTCGAACACGCGGATTTCGGGCGCGCAGATTGGGATTGGGATCGCGGGGCGGTCGGAGCCGAGCATCGTTGCCTGCCAGATCGAGAACAATCTGGGAGCGGGGATTTTCGTGGGACCGGGGGCGAAGCCAAAGATCGAGCGGAACCTGATTGCGGCCAATGGCGACGGCAAACCGGGTCCGGCGAAGCCCGGTGTTGAGGTGGCGGAAACGGCGAAGCCGGTGCTGAAGGACAACGCCATTGTGAACAACGGGTCGGAACCGGTTTGGATTCACGGGAAGGCTTATCAGCCCGCCGATTTCGACGAGAACTTCTTCGGGGCATTGACCGCGAAGGACGCTGTTCGGCTGGTGGATCTGCCTGCTGCCGAGGAAGAAAAGCCGCGGCCCGCGCGACAAAAGCCGGGGGCGAAGAAGTAAATGGACCCCAAGCTGTTTGGCCGTTATCAGATTGTGCGCAAGCTCGCAGGCGGCGGCATGGGGCGGGTGTTCCTGGCTTACGATCCGGTGCTGAACCGGCAGGTGGGGCTGAAGCTGATCGATGCGGGCGGGGATCGCGACAGCCTCGATGTGATCGCGGCGGAGCGGCGCGGGGCGACCTTACAGGATCAACTGGCAAAGCGCGAATCGCGAGGGCGCGTGGCGCAGATCTTCGATGTAGGCGAGCGCGAAGGGTACTTCTATATCGCCATGGAGTATATCGAAGGCGAGGACCTTTCGGAACTGATCGGGCGCGGGCCGATGCCGGCGGAGCGCGCGGTCGGGATCGCGCTCGACGTGCTCGACGTCCTGGTGAAGGCGCACAGTTTTCAGGCGGTGATTGACGGTCGGGCGCATCGCGGGATTATCCATGGCGATATCAAGCCGCGCAACATTCGGATCACGTCGGCCGGTCAGGTGAAGGTGCTGGATTTCGGCATTGCGAAGGCCGTGTCGATGACGCGCAGCATCACGTTCAACCAGTTCGGCAGCGTGCCTTATTCGTCGCCTGAGCGGCTGCAGACCGGCGATATGGATGCGCGGTCGGATGTGTGGTCGGTGGCGATTGTGCTGTTCGAGATGCTTACGGGGACGGCGTATTTCGAGGCCGAGGCGAGTTCGAAGCTGGAGTGGATGATCCGGAATTACAAGGCGCTGCAGCCTTCGATTGCGGGGATTCAGCCGGGGTTGCGGGAGATCCTTTCGCGGGCGCTCGATCCGGATATGAACAAGCGGTTTGCGAGTTCGGCGGCGTTTCAATCTGCGCTGCATGAGTGGCAGAGCTTTGCGGAGGCGGGGCCATCGCCTTCGACGCAGGACTTCGAGGCGACGCGGCGGACGGCGTATTCGAATCCGGATGAGCATACGCGGCGGAGTACGGGGCCTCGTCCGGTAGCGCACCCGCCGCGGCCGATTCCGGTGGCTGCGAAGCCTGCTTCGAAGCTGGCGAAGACGGCGGCTCGCATTGCGGTTCCGATGGCAGTTACGCTTTTCTTCGCGTTTGTGTTCGTTGTGGCGTATGAGTTCAAGATGCTGGGGAATTCTAATGCGTTGAGCCGGCGGATCGATTCGGGTCAGGTGAGTCTGGAGGATGGGGCTCGTGAGTATCGGGCTTTGGCGGCGAAGAGCTGGTTTTCGATGCCTCTGTTTCCTGCCCGCAACAGTTTGCGGGAGCGTTATGTGGCGGAGGCGGATCGTGTGCTGACGGATTATCGCGAGGCGAGCGAGAGCACTCCGGTGTTTATGGGGGACTGGGTTCGGGCGAACGAGGCTTTGAACTCGGCAATCGGTCTGGCGCCGGAGGACAGGGCGGTGCGCGGGCGGAGCAAGGTGGTGCTGGGGTATATCAATCTGCTGCATCTGGACCCGAAGACGAAGAAGCCGGCGCCTTTGCTGCGGACAGCCCGGGCAGATTTCGAAGAGGCAAGGCGGTTGCTGCCGCATTCGCCCGATCCCCATCTGGGGCTGGCTCAGATTTACATGCATGACGGAGAACTGGAGCAGGCCGAGACCGAACTGAACGAGGCGCAGAGCAATGGGTTCCGGCCGGGTCGGCGGGAGCAGAAGGATTTGGCGGATACGTATCGGCGGCGCGGGGAGAAGTATCTGGCTACGGCGGCGCGTTCGCATGATGTGGGGCAGATGCAGGATGCTTTGCAGAAGGCGGATGCGGATCTGTCGCATGCTTTGACTTTGTATAACGCGATTGCGCCGATGCCTTATGGGGCGATGATGGCGGAGCGGGTCTTGAATGAGCGGGAACAGGCGCAGAAGACGCTGGAGTCGGCTCGGCTGGTGACTACGGACCCGGCTAAGGGGAATCCGTAATTGGCCGTAACACGCAGCACGATTGAGAGCCGGAATGCTCCTCGGGTTCGGGCTTTGGCTGCTTCAAGGGTGGGGCGCGGGGCGGAACGGTTTTGGTTATTGGTTGCCATTGCCATTGTTTGCTCGGCCTGGTATTTGGTGTATTCGGCTAAGGTTCGGCGGGCGGTTGGGCCTTCGACTCCTTTGAACATTTCGCAGGTGCAGCGGGTGGAGCAGTTGTATCCGGTGATGGCTTTGTTTCCGGATGAAGGCGATAAGACTGCGGCGGCTAAGAAGATATTCGACCTTATGGCCGACCGCGAGGGTCCTTTGCCGAATACGGGCGTGCTGGCGCGGGCGAAGCTGTTTACCCCGGCTCAGTTCGCTTTGATTAAGCCTTTGATTTCGGTTCGGACTCTGGAGGAGTTTAAGCAGGACTTTCTGATCTGGACCGGGGTGATTCTGGCGGCGTTTCTGTTGACCCATATCGTTTGGTCCGTGCGGCGGTTCAGCGGTGCGTGGGTGTTCCTGCCGTTGCTGTTGATCGTGACCGGGATTGGCTTGGCGTTGATGGTGGCGTTGCGCGATCCTTTGCGGGATACGCTGATCTTCATCCCTTATGCGCAGGGCGTGGCGGGCGGTTGTCTGGTAATGCTGCTGGCAACGTTTGTCGACTGGGAGTATTCGACGGTCAACTTCAGCTTTGTGCCTTTGCTGGGGGCGGTCGCTCTGTCGACAGCTTTGATCTTCTTTGGGAAGGGGCCGGGCGGCAGCGACGCTCGCGTGAACCTGGGGCCTTTCCAGCCGGTGGAGGCGATCAAGATCCTGCTGGTGTTCTTTGTCGCGAGCTACTTCGCTCGCCGCTGGCCTATGCTTCGGGAACTGCATGAGAAGCGCCTGAAGATCCCGTTGATCGATCTGCCTCCTTTACAGTATTCGGCGCCAGTGATGATTGGGGTGGGCGTGTCTTTGGTGTTCTTCTATCTGCAGAAGGATCTGGGTCCGGCATTAGTGTTTGCGTGCGTGTTTTTGGCCTTGTATGCAATTGCCCGGAACCGGGTTCCCTTGGCTGTGTTGGGATTGTTGACCTTGCTGGGCGGGTTCTTAGCCGGTTACTATCTGGGGACGCCCAAGACTGTGCATGACCGGGTGGCGATGTGGCTATCGCCCTGGACGAACTCGGTGCATGGCGGGGATCAGGTGGTGCAGTCATTGTGGGCGCTGGCTTCGGGCGGGCCTTTGGGAACGGGGCCCGGGTTGGGCGAGACCGATGTGATCCCTGCCGGTTATACGGATCTGATTGTGTCGGTGCTGGGCGAGGAGTGGGGTTTCCTGGGCGTGTTCTCGATGTATGCGATCTTCGCTTTGATCATCTGGATGGGCATTGCGATTGCGAGGCGAGCTAAGACGGACTATGCGTTCTTTTTGGCTTTGGGGCTGACGCTGCTGATTGCGGGAGAGTTGCTGCTGATCTCTGGCGGGATTCTGGATCTGTTCCCGCTTTCGGGGGTGGCGACGCCGTTCCTGAGCTATGGACGCACGGCTATGCTGGCGAACTTCCTGATTGCGGGGATCCTGCTGGCGCTGGGTCGTGAACGCGGTTCGGTTGAGCGGACGGCTCCGTTTCATAAGGGGCTTCGGTATATCGAGGTGGCGGTGGGCGGGCTGCTGCTTTGCGTGGTGGGTAAGGCGGCTCTGGTGCAGATCTCGAATGCCGATTCGATTGTGGGGGAAGGGACGCTGGTGCTGCAGGCCGACGGTGGGCGGCGGTATATCTATAACCCTCGATTGATCGCGGCGGCACGGACTTTGCAGCGCGGGACGATCTATGACCGCACGGGGCTGCCTTTGGCTACCAGCAGTTGGGATGAGCTCGAGTCGCATCGGGCGCAGTATAAAGACCTGGGGATCGATATCGACCAGGCTTGCAATCGCGCGGATGCAAGGCATTATCCTTTGGGGGCTTTAACGTTCCACTTGCTCGGGGATGTAAGGACTCGGGCGAACTGGAGCGCTCCTAACAGTTCTTTGGTGGAGCGGGACCAGGCTATAAGGCTGCAGGGTTATGACGATCGGGCTCGGATTGTAGAAGTCAAGGATGCGCCCAAAGGCAGCGTTGCCAAGCCTTTCTATTCGGTTCGATATGACTATCGCGAGTTGCTGCCCTTGCTGCGGCATCGGTGGGAGCCGGAGAATCCGGCGGTGAAGCGGGTGCGGGATCGGGAGCGGAACGTGCATCTGTCGATCCATGCTGGGCTGCAGGTGAAGGTGGCGGAGGCGTTGAAGAAGCGGCTGGCGGAGCAGCATCTGGAGCATGGGTCAGTGGTGGTGATGGACCCGGATAATGGGGATTTGCTGGCTTCGGTGAACATCCCGTCGCCGGATCTGGCTCAGGAGCGGGTGGCGTTAGGGGAGGCGGCGGGGTCGCTGCTGGATCGGGCTCGGTATGGGTTGTATCCGCCGGGGTCTACGTTCAAGATTGTGACGGCGATTGCGGCATTGCGGTTAGACCCGGCTTTGGCTAACCAGACCTATCAGTGTATTCGGCTGCCGGATGGGCGTACGGGGAACTATGTGGGGAACTCTAAGAGGCCTATTAGGGACGACGAGAAGGATGCGATTCCGCATGGGACGCTGGACATGAATCGGGCGATTGTGGTGTCCTGCAATGCCTACTTCGCGCAGCTGGGGACCTACAAGGTAGGGGCGCAGCAGTTGCTGGATACGGCTAAGGTGATTGGGATTTCGGTGGCTAATCCGGCTACGGTGAAGAACGTGACGCTGCAGATGCCGCAGATCTCGTATGGACAGGGGCAGGTGGTGGTAACGCCGTTCCAGATGGCTCGGGTGGCGGCGGCGGTGGCGGCGGGCGGACGGCTGCAGTTGGGGCGCTGGATTACCGATGACAGCAATACGCGGGTGGCGGGTCCGCAGGAGTTGTTGAGTGGGGCGAATGCGGGGCTGCTCTCGAAGGACATGCGGGCGGTGGTGACGAGCGGGACGGGGAACGTGCTGGCTAAGATTACGCCGGCGATTGCGGGGAAGACGGGGACGGCTGAGTTGGCGACGGCTCCTTCGCATGCGTGGTTTATCGGGTTCGCGCCTTATGTGGAAGGGGCAGCGGCGGGGAAGCGGATCGCGTTCTCGATCCTGGCGGAGAACGGGCATTACGGGGGGACGGCGGCGGCTCCTTTGGCGGGGGATCTGGTGGTGGCGGCGCAGCAGTTACATTTAATCCCATGAGCTTTCTGAGGAAACTGGAACAGTCCCTGGACGCGCGGTTGCGGGGGATATTCGGCGGGTCGCGGGAGGAACCGGGGTCGCGGGAAGCGATTGAGCTGTATCGGGATGCGCTGGATCAGATTGCGGCTCGGGCGGTGGTGGGGAAGCGGGGGGAGCGGGTGTTTCCGTTCAATGCGGTTCGGGTGGAGTTGGGGGCGGCGGAGGGGGAGCGGCGGACGGTGCTGGAGGCGCTGTTCGAGCCGGTTCAGTTGCTGGCGGATGTGAAGGAGGCGCTGGCGGGGGAGCGGGCTGCGGCTCCGGCGGATCTGGCGGTTCGGGTGGAGTATCCGGCAGAGGCCTTGGTGGAGTTGCGGGTGGTTTGCGAGAAGGCGGCGGCGGTTGCGGTTGAGGCTTTGGCGGAGCCTGAGCCGGCTTTACAATTCGAACCCAATCCTTTGGTCCCGGTGGTGCTGCGGACTTTGACGGGGGTGGCTTCAGAGCCGAAGTTTGTTGCAAACAAGGCACATATCAATATTGGGCGCGAGCAGGATGTGGTGGATGCGCAGGGGCGGGCGGTGCGTCGGAACGATTTGTGGTTCGCGGAAGGGGCGGATGAGGCGAATGGGACGGTGTCCCGGACGCATGCGCATGTGCGGTTTGAGGCGGGGCCGGGGGAGTGGCGAATTTACGACGATGGGAGTTCGCTGGGGACGTATATTTTCCGGGCGGGACGACGGATCGATGTGCCGAGGCATTCGCCGCGAGGGGTTTTGTTGTTGCCTGGGGATGAGATTTATCTGGGGCAGGCTCGGTTGCGGCTGGAGATTTATAAATAGCCTCAGATGCACCCCGATGCACTAAGATCAAGGTTCGGGAGACGGGGCGGAACCGCCTGTCCCACTTTGTCTGCTATTCGTCCGTAACGCAGCCTTCACTGGCGCTCTTTACCAGCCTGATGTACTTAGCCAGCGTCCCTCTTGTCGCCTTATACGGAGGCATCTTCCATGCGGCCCTGCGGCTAGCCATTTCTTCATCGCTGACCGCTACCGAAAGCTCATTCTTTTCCGCATCGATGGTTACGATTTCTCCGCTTCGGATCAAGCCGATCGGTCCGCCTTCCTGAGCCTCCGGCGTCACATGGCCGACGATAAACCCGTGCGAGCCTCCCGAGAAACGTCCATCGGTAATCAGCGCGACATCCTTGCCTAACCCCGCGCCCATGATTGCCGAGGTGGGTGTCAACATTTCCGGCATGCCCGGACCGCCCTTAGGCCCTTCATAGCGAATTACCACTACGTCGCCTTTGCCAATCTCCTTGCGCTCTAAAGCATGGAGGATTTCTTCTTCGCAATCGAAAACGCGCGCCGGGCCGGAGAAACGCAATCCTTCCTTGCCGGTGATCTTAGCTACGGCTCCCTCGGGCGCCAGATTCCCTTTCAGGATCTGAATATGGCCCGAAGCTTTAATCGGATTATCGAGCGCATGAACGATGGGCTGGCCCGCGGTCAAGCCAGGAAGATCCTTGACGTTCTCGGCAATCGTCTTCCCCGTCACGGTCATGCATGAGCCATCGATCATCCCCGCATCGAGCAGCATTTTCAAAACCGCCGGCAAACCTCCGACCGCATGCAGATCTTCCATAACGTACTTGCCGGAAGGTTTGAAATCCGCCAAAAGAGGCGTACGATTGCTAACCGCCTGGAAATCCGCCAGCTCAAGCGAAACTCCTACTGCCCGAGCCATCGCCAGAAGATGTAAGACGGCGTTCGTCGAGCCGCCCAGCACCGTCACAACCACCATAGCGTTCTCAAAAGCCGCGCGCGTCATAATATCGCGCGGTTTGAGATCGAGTTCCAGCAGTTTCTTCACCGCGATGCCAGCCTCCACGCACTCCTTCAGCTTGGCCTCGGTATCGGCCGGCGCGGTTGAGCTGAAAGGCAGCGACATCCCCAGGGTTTCGATCGCGGCCGCCATTGTGTTGGCCGTGTACATACCCCCGCAGGCTCCCGCGCCCGGACACGCATGGCGAACAATGCACTGACGCTCGGTGTTGTCGATGCGCCCCGCGATGAATTCGCCATAGCTCTGGAACGCGGAGATGATGTCGAGGGTCTGGCCACCGTAATGGCCGGCATGGATGGTGCCGCCGTAGACCATGATGGCGGGGCGGTTGACGCGTCCCATCGCGATGACGCAGCCCGGCATATTCTTGTCGCAGCCCGGGATTGTAATCAGACCGTCATACCATTGGGCGCCCATCACAGTCTCGATCGAGTCGGCAATCAGGTCGCGGGACTGGAGGGAAAAACTCATGCCCTCGGTGCCCATGGAAATGCCGTCGGAAACTCCGATGGTATTGAAGCGCATCGGGACCAGACCCGCCTCGCGCACGCCCTCTTTCACCTTTTCCGAAAGCGAGAGCAGATGCTGGTTGCAGGGATTGCCTTCGTACCAGACGCTGGCGATGCCGACCTGCGCTTTATCCATATCGGCTTCGACAAGACCGGTGGCATAGAGCATGGCCTGGGAGGCTCCCTGGGCGGGGACCTGGGTGATGCGCGAACTGACGCGGTTCAGTGGATTACTCATGAATGTATGAGTATATAAACCGCGGTCGCGCTAGATGAGCATCTTCCGAACGCGGTCGACGAGCTCCGCCAGCCGGAAAGGCTTCTGCAGGAAATCGGAGGCACTGTCGACGCAGTCCTTAATATCCGGCGGAGCGTAGCCGGACATGAAAATCACCTTCAACCCGGGGCGCTTGCGGCGCATTTCGGCGGCGAGTTCGCAGCCGTCCAGCTCGGGCATCACAATGTCGGTCACCAGCAGGTCGAGCGGGGCCGGATGGGAATCCATCAGGCGAATGGCGTGAGCGGGCGATTCGGCATCGACAACCTCATAGCCATTGTTGGTGAGCGCCGACGCCACCAGCCGCCGGATCATTGGCTCGTCGTCGACCACCATGACCATGCTTTCAGTTAAACACGGATGCTCGCCAGGAGTCGCGGAGTTATCGAAAGTTACTGATTTCGAACGAAAACTCCCGTTTTAATCTGTTTTTAATCTTCTGCCGGCGCGTATGTAACAGGGGGTTCGGGTTTGGCACTATGATGGCAGTTACAAGGAATAATATGTTTCGAATCATACTGGCGGCGCTGATGGCCGTATCTTTGTTAAACGCGCAGGACGAGCAGACGACGCCCCAGATGCCGGTTTCCGACGCCATCTGCACGTTTTTCGGGAAGAACATGGCGTATTTCTTCTCAGACCTTCTGCCTTCGCAGAATAATGGCGGCAGAAGCATGGCGATCGGGGGTGTCGATACGCCGAACAGGATGATGGTGGCGAAACTGACGCAAGCTGTGGCGTCGATGCTGCCTCCGCCGCCGGGGGGCGGTCGAACCTCCGGGGCCATCGATTTGTCGAATGCCGGCATGATCGATCAGTATCTGTTCACGGCCATGCAGGCC
>Ga0302319_10022247_pt1 | contig 11379 bp, 10 predicted proteins | sample Bog_T0_2_FD_203319 | JGI IMG/M metagenome (GOLD analysis project Ga0302319, IMG submission 203319) | Peat permafrost microbial communities from Stordalen Mire near Abisko, Sweden - Bog_T0_2 | ecosystem: Environmental > Terrestrial > Soil > Wetlands > Peat | place: Sweden: Abisko, Stordalen Mire...
TGCCGTCCGCATTGTTGAAGAAAGAGTTGGCATTGAGATCTTCCCAGTTGTAGTTGTAGAAAACGTTGCCGTGGAATTGATTGGTTCCCGAGAGGCCGACGATATTCACCTGGGCGCCAGCCATGCGGCCGTATTGCGGGCTGTAGGCATTCATCACGACGGCTGCTTCACCCACTTCGTTTGCGCCCAGCAGGTTGTTGCTAGCGCCAGAGTTATTGATGTTGTTGGCCGGGTCGTTCATGTCGGTACCGTTGAGGGTATACAGAATGGAGGCACCGGGAATGCCATTGGCATTCATGTTGCTGGAACCACCGGTTACGTTTACACGAATGCCGGGAACGGTCATGGCCAGAGTGGTGATGTCACCGCCTGCCATGGGCAGTTCCTGCACTTGCGTGGCGTTAAAGCTTTGCTCGAGATTGGCGTTCTGCGCTTGCAGAACGTCAGCTTGTGTACTCACTTCCACGATGGTGCTGGTGCCCTGCGGATTCATCGTGAGATTCACTGCTTGCTCTGTACCTACGAGCAAATTGATTTTCTCAATGTTCGATTTCAAGCCTTTCGAACTGGCTGAGATGAGATATTCGCCTGGCTTCAGAAGAGCAAAGTGGTATTCGCCCTTGCCATTCGCGGTCTCCGTACGAGTTTCGCCTGAATCGTTGGACTTAAGAGTAACTGTGGCGCCCGGCACAACGGCTCCGGACGTATCGGTGACGACTCCAAGCGCATCGCCCGTGGTCGTCGTTTGGCCAAAAGCCAAAGGCGCCCAGAGCAAGACGGCCGAAAAAACGAGCGCGCTCCAAAGAGCGCGAAAATGGTGATTCCGCAACATAATAAACAACCCCCTTAGATTGTGTGGAACTGATTCCGGGCGACGTGGGGTGCGCTGAAACGCCCTGAAACGTTTAGGCACAAACCGGATGAGACCTCTAATTGTGAACTACTAGTAGTAAAATTGCAATCAAAAGTTTTTATAGAGGTGTGTGGTGATGGGGCGAAACGGTACACCCCCGACTGGGTATTCCCCTTTTCATTGCCACTGAAACGGTCTTTGAGTGATCGCGGCCGGGCGGCCCTTGCCCTCGCTTGATGGTCAAGGAAAGGCGAGTAAGTTTTGGTAAGTGAAGCAACCCACTTATTGCGAGTTGCGTGACGGGTAGGACCAACCACTTACTTCGTGCGTGGCTCTGCTAGAGGCTTTCGTGCGGCTGCGCTAACGTTCTATGCGGCGACTTAGTAATGTGAAATTGCGGCGGCTGGGCGCCGCCGCAGGGAGAGAAACGACAAATCCTTACAAGGCTGCAGGCATCGGTAACCCGGCCTTGGCCAATGCTTTAGCGATTAAGCCGATAGCATCGGGTTCAGAAACGGATCTGGCAACGGAAGTTTCCAGGATGAGCATGCTGCGAGACCGCTCGAGCATTTTCTTTTCCCGGAACGACAAGGGTTTTAACATCTGGATGCAGACGAGTGCTTTGAACACTTCGGCAATTTCCAGTAGGCTGCCGCCTTTCATCTTGTCTGAGTTTTCTTTAAACCGGTCTTTCCAGTCCTGGGCAGAACAGGGCCTGCCAGCGGACAAATAATTCAAGACCCGGTTGATTTCGCTGACTTTGGTGACTTTGCGGAGTCCCACGTCTTCCACATGGGAAAACGGAACCATCACCGTCATGCGATTGGGGGAAAGACGGAGCAGATAGAAACGCTCCGACTGGGTACCGAAGGCACGTGAGCTAATATTCTCAATAGTGCCAACACCGTGGTTTGGGTAAACCACCTTCTCACCGACCTGGAAGGTCATGCACGGACCTCTTTCATCGACTCTGAATAACGTCTAACCTGAAGTGAATAGTAGCGCTATGTAAAGATTTCGTCAAGGGAAAAAATACAAACTTGTCCGAAAAGTTGGTGTACAGCTCTTAAACGTTTAAGATGGGCGATTCCGGTCGATTCTGAGGGGTTGCCACCCAGGGCAGGTGTATAGTTCAATGACGAGGAAAAGCGGACTGTGCGCTGAGCAAGTCCGCTTCCAAAGGCTAAACCATAGTAACTCCTACAGGATATCAGCGGACCAGTTTTCCAAAATGGCTTTGACTTTCTGGCAGAATTGATCGGCCAGGGCGCCATCTATGAGGCGGTGGTCGAACGTTAAAGCGAGGTGGGCTTGCGAACGAATGGCGATGGCATCGCCGTCGATGACCACGGGCAATTTCTCCACGGCGCCGACGCCCAAGATGGCCACTTGGGGTTGATTAATGATAGGGGTGGCAAAAATGGAGCCGAAGCTGCCGAAATTGGTAATGGAGAAGGTGCCGCCCTGCACTTCGTCCGGTTTCAACTGGCGAGAGCGGGCGCGGGTGGCTAGGTCGACGATGGAACGCTGCAAACCGGTGACATTCTTTTCGTCGGCATTGCGGATGACAGGGACGATGAGTCCGCCTTCGAGAGCCACGGCCATCCCGATGTTGATGTCCCGGAAGTAATTTACGTTCTTGCCGTCGATGGATGCGTTGAAGATGGGGAAGGCGCGCAAGGCTTCGGCGGTGGCTGCGGTCACAAAAGGCAGGAACGTGAGCGAGAAGCCATTGCGAGAGTGGAACTCGTCTTTGGACTTGGCGCGCAACTTGGCGACTTTGGTCATGTCAACTTTATGGACCGTGGTGACATGAACCGAAGTATTCATGCTGGCGACCATGTGCTCAGCAATTTTCTGCCGCATGTTAGACATGGGCTCGACACGGGTTTTGGGCTGCTCGGCTAGAGGCATGGCTGGCGCGGGAGGGGCGGCGGCCGTGACCACGGGCTTGGCAGGCGCCGGAGGTGGTGGTGCAGATGGCGGTGCGGCCACAGCAACAGGAGCGGCGGGCGGAGGGGCGGCGGGCGGAGGGGCGGCTACTGCAACAGGGCGGGGCGGCGGGGCGGCGGGAGAACCTTGGTGACTGCGATAGGCAGACGTCGCCATATAGGTCTCGACGTCTTGCTTGGTAATGCGGCCGCCGGCGCCAGTGCCTCGGACCTGCGAGAGGTCGACATTGAATTCGCGCGCCATTTTGCGTACTAGCGGGGAAAGCAAGCCGTATTCCTCTTCAACCGCTTCAGCCGGTGGAGGGGCTGGAGCGGCAGCGGGCGGTGGTTGTTGCGGTTGAGCCGGAGGAGGCTCTATTGGATAAGGTCCGGCGGCGGCAGGTATCGGAACCGGCGGGGGCGGAGGCGGCGGGAAGCTGCGCACGGGCGCCGGCAAAGGCGCGGCGACGGGGATCTGGGTTGAAGGTGGCGGAGGAGGCGGCGGAACCGCTGCCTTTTGAGCGGGTGGTGGAGCGGCTGCTTTGGCAGCGCCATCGCCGATGCGGGCGACGATGGTTTTGATGGCCACGGTCGCGCCTTCTTGAACCAGAACTTCGCTCAACACACCAGCGGCGGGGGACGGAATTTCAGTGTCCACCTTGTCGGTCGATATCTCAAACAGCGGCTCATCGCGCTCGACCCTGTCGCCTGGCTTTTTCAGCCAGCGAGTCAGAGTACCTTCAACGATACTTTCGCCCATTTGGGGCATTTCTACGTCAATCATTAGGTCTCCTGCAATTCTTTGGAACAAGTAGAGGCGGTAACGCCGCCTTGCGGTCCCATAAGCAATTCAAAATCAAAAACGTTCGCAAACGAAGCAGCCACGGCGCCCATCACTTCGTCGCGGCTCGCGTAACAGCCAAGACTTCTGAGCGAGCAAACAGGCTTGGTCAGCCCGCATGGAACAATATATTTGAAAAAACTTAAATCGGTGTCTATGTTCAGCGCAAAGCCATGGGAAGTAATCCAGCGGCTGATATGAACCCCGATCGCGGCGATTTTTTCGCCCCTCACCCAAACTCCTTCGTAGCCTTTTTCCGGAATCCGATGCGCGGCAATGCCAAAAACAGCTAGCGCGTCAATTAAACAGCGCTCGATGCCATTGAAATACGCGTGGACGTCGCGCTTCCATTCTCGCAAATCGAGAATCGGGTAGCCGACGAGTTGGCCGGGGCCGTGGTAGGTGACGTCGCCGCCGCGGTCGGCTTCGAAGTAATCGATACCGGTTTTGGCCAGAACCTCAGGGCTCGCCAGGACATGGTGTTCTTTGCCGTTGCGCCCCATGGTTACGACGTGTGGATGTTCAACGAAGAGAAGCGTGTCGACACCTGCGCCGCGTTTGCGTTCATCGACAAGGCGCAGTTGGTGAGCGAATGCGTCGGCGTAGCGCATGCGGCCAAGGTCCAGGTGTTCGAGGGGGCGCGGCATTGACTGGGTGCGACTCTTTTAGATGTTAATAGCCAAGCCGTAGACGTTGTTGAAGGCTTCGCCAATGGCTTCGTAGATGGTGGGATGAGCGTGGATGGTGCTCATCATGGTTTCGACGGTGGCCTCGGCTTCCATGGCGGTCACAGCTTCGGCAATCAGTTCGTACGCTTCCGGGCCGATGATATGGACACCCAGGATTTCGCCGTGTTTGCCGTCGGCGATCACTTTTACGAAGCCATCGTGTTTCTCTAAGATGGTGGCTTTGCTGTTGCCCACGAAAGGGAATTTACCAACCTTGACATCGAAGCCTTGGGCCCGGGCTTGCGCTTCGGTGAGACCGACACTGCCGATGCCGGGGTCGGTGTAAGTGGCGCCTGGGATGCGATTTTTGTTTATCGGTTTGACGTTCTTGCCGGCGATGTGACCAACGGCCACCATGCCCTCGGCAGTGGCGACGTGCGCTAATTGCGGGGTGCCCGCCACGATATCGCCAATGGCGAAGAGACCCGGCTCATTGGTCTCCTGAAACTCGTTGACTTTGACAAAGCCGCGATCCAACTGCGCGGTGGTGTTTTCCAAACCGCAGCCTTCGGTGTTGGGTTTACGGCCGACGGCGACGAGTAACTTGGCGAACTCCATTTTTTCGACTTGGCCGTTGGCGAGGGTCACGTCAAGGCTGACGCTGTTCGCGTGGCGTGTGATGTTTTCAGCACGAGCGCCGGTTTCGACGCGGATACCGGCCTTTTTGAAGGTCTTCTCCAGTTCTTTGGAGATTTCTTCATCTTCGACGGGCACAACGCGCGGCAGCATTTCGAGCACCGTGACTTTCGATCCAAAGCGGCTAAAAATGGAGGCGAATTCTACCCCGACCGCGCCAGCGCCGATAATGCCGAGGGTGGGCGGAATGTCTTTCATCTCCAAGATTTGAATGTTGGTGAGAATCAGATCGTTGTCCGGTTCCATGCCCGGCAGCATGCGAGCTTCGGAGCCAGTGGCAAGAATGATGTTCTTGGTTTCGACGGTTTGGGCGCCTTGGTCGTTCGTTACTTCGATACGGCCACCGCCTAAGAGGCGGGCTTTTCCCTTGATGACGTCGACTTTGTTCTTACGCATCAGGAACTCGATGCCCTTCGAGTGCTTACTGACGATTTTGTTCTTTTTATCGAGAATGCGGGCGTAATTCAAACGAACGTCTTTGCAGTCGACGCCCTGCGCCTCGGCATCCTGGAAATACTCCCAAACGTCGGCGGAATGAAGAAGGCTTTTAGTAGGAATACACCCTACAAGGAGACAAGTACCACCCAAGCGCACTTGGCGCTCAATTAGGGCCGTTTTCAGGCCATATTGGCCCGCGCGAACGGCAGCCGAATACCCGCCAGGGCCGCTGCCGATGACCACAACATCGTATGCCATTTTCGCTTCAAGTGTAGCATCGGGGCTTATTTATCAGCGGGTTTGGGATTGACATGCGGACTACCGGATGGTCATACTAAGGGTATGAAAGTGGCGGTTTCGATCCCGGATGAGATCTTCGCTGAAGCAGAGGCGCTCGCCAAGCGGCTGAAGACTTCACGAAGCGAGATCTTTAGCCGGGCACTTGGAGAGTTCATCGGTCACCACTCATCGGACCGAGTTACTGAACTGATGAATGAGGTCTTGCGAGATGTCGGGAGCGAGCCGGACGCATTCAGCGTCGCGGCAAGCCGTCGAGTTTTGAAGAAAAGCGAATGGTAATAAGCCAGGCTGAGGTGTGGTGGGCCGAATTGGGCGAACCGGTTGGTTCCGGGCCAGGGCTTCGGCGGCCGGTTGTCGTAGTGCAATGTGACGCCCTCAACCATAGCCAAATTGGCACGGTCGTTTGCGTGCCGTTAACCAGCAATCTGAAGTGGTCGCGAGCTCCCGGTAATGTTCAGTTATCCGCAGTGGCCACGAACTTGCCTAAGGAATCAGTGGCGAATGTTTCCTTGGTTGTTGCTTTGGATAAGGGTCAACTTACCGAGCGGACCGGTAGGGTTCCTCGTCAACAACTGGAATTGATATTGTCCGGAATCGATGTAATTCTAGGGCGATGAGGCGCGAAACGAGCCCGCCTAGCGGCACGTATGATTGTGATAGGTCTATGCGCATTCTAGCCTGCACGGCACTTCTCACCGCGACGCTTCTGGCCCAGACACCCGCCGCACCCAAGAAACGCGAGCCGCCGCCGGGTCCGCTGAAGGCTATTCATGTGACCGGGAACAGTCTGTACTCCACGGAGGCGATCATCGCCAGCAGCGGTTTGAAGGTGGGCCAGAAGGTAAGCCAAGCGCAGATTGAAGGAGCGCGGCAGAAACTGCAGGATTTCGAGTTGTTCAACAGCGTGGCGTTTCAGTACCAAACAACGCCGGGGCTGCCGCCGCAATACGACGTGACATTTCAAGTGGTGGAGAACAAGCAAACGTTTCCGATGCGCTTTGAGCGCCTAGGCGATCCGGATGAGATTCGTGCGTACCTGAAAGAACACGTGGATTTGTACGCTGACCGCATTCCAGGCACCGACAAATCTTTGCAACGGTATCGAGCGGCGGTGGAAGCATTTGTGAATCAGACCACGCCTAATACAAAGGTCCGGGTGGTGATTTCAAATGACGATCCAGTGGAGTTGACGGCGCTTTTTACACCAAACATTCCACCACCCACGATTTCGCAAGTGGAAATCAGCGGGAATGAAGCGGTGGATTCGGGCAGCATCTTGCGCGCAGTGAATCAGGTGGCTATTGGCGTGCCGCTTTCGGAGGTGCGGTTGAAGATGATTCTGGATGCGGCGATCCGTCCGGTCTACGCGGCGAAGGGCTATGCGGCGGTCAGTTTTCCGAAAGTGGAAGTGGAACCAGCAAAAACGAATTCGGGCGTGATTGTGAAGGTGACGATCCACGACGGACCGTTGTTTAAGTTCGGCAATGTGCGTTTTTTGGGGAAAGGTTTGGAAGAGGACGAAGTGCGGTCGGCAATAACGTTTAAGCCGGGGCAGACGTTTAACTCTGAACAGATGGATAACTTCCGGCTGGCGTTGATCCAGAAAATGAAGCGGCGCGGACTCTTAGACGCGAATATCGTGAACGAAACGCTGGTGGACGATGCGAAAAAAGCGGTGAATGTGGTTTATCACGTCTCGGCCGGAGAAGTTTATAACTTCGGGACATTGGATATTAAGGGCCTGGATGCGGCGACGCAACCTGTGATTGAGAAGCTGTGGGGCGAAAAACCGGGACATCCCTTCAATCCGGATTATCCAGACTTCTTCTTGAAGAAGGTCAACGAGCAGGGGTTGTTCGATCATTTGGCGGATACAAGTTCGGATTACACGAAGGATGAGACGAGGCATACCGTGACCGTGCACTTGTATTTCAAGGGTGGAAAATCGAAGGCTGAGGAAGAGCGCGAGAAAAGAGAAGAGCAACGGAAGAGGAATCCGTATTGAAGTGGCTAGCGAGGAAACAACTCACGGATGCCCTTGGCGGTGAGAAGGTGTATGGCGAGATCTTCCAACTCGGGGAGAGTGAGCTGAGCGAGGCGTTTTTTTGTTGCGGCTGAGAGGGGACCAAACCGCGACGTCAATTGACGCTGCGCTATGGCAGACGCTTCCTCTAGTTTGCCTTCCCTGCGCCCCTTGCGGATGGCAGGGCCAATCACTCCGTGATCCATGATGTCAATGAGTATAGGCATATTTTTCCTGTTTAAACATTCTGGCTGTTGTCTGATCCCAGCCGAATCATCGATGGAATCCGACGGAGCTCAGCGAGGAAATAACTCAGCGATGCTCTTGGCGGTGAGAAGGCGTATCGCCAAATCTTCCAACTCAGGGAGGGTAAGCTTAGCGAGGCGCTTTTTTGTGGTAGCGGAAAGGGGACCAAACCGCGCCGACAGAAGGCGCTGCGCTATAGCAGCCGCCCCCTCGATTTTTCCTTCCCTGCGCCCTTGCCGTATCGCCGGGCCAATCACTCCGTGATCCATGATGTCATTGAGTATGGGCATCTGTTTTGCCTCCTGTTCGACTACTTCGTCTAATTTTCTGATCCCGGCTAAAATCATCAGCTTGGAAAACGCAATTTTCCTAGAAGACCCTCTCATTTTAGCAATGCGCTCCAAGATACGCCGGACGGTTTCCAACCGATCCGCATAGCGCCCGAGAATGGATAGAACGGTGTCGGCGGGACGGTCGCTTCTAAGGAAAGTTTCTGCGTCCCAATGCCGGATATCGACGATCGTGTAGCGGCAAGTGAGATCGGGAGTGTCCAATTCGGACGGCATTCGCAAGCGCTGACTCCCCACATAGAGGACGTACATCTTGGGAAAGCGTTTGTAGATCCGCCAGATCAGCAGCGCATATTCGGCCATGCGCACGGGCAGAGTGGGATCATTGGTGCTCTGCAGTTCCAGCAAGATGAGTTCGCGGCCGGCTGCGAGTTCGAAAAGCAGGTCGACTCGCGCTTGTGTCACTTTGGGTAGTTCCACATTGAGCCACTGGCCGCGTTTGGCGCCGGTGATGAGTTGAAAGAGAGAGTTCGACGAGCCGGTTAGCAACGACTTCAGAACGGTGTCGTATTCATGCACTTGACGAGACCAGTATGGCAGGCGATTCGAGTGGCGAAGCTGCTGCTGGTTGCATCCACCACGGTCGCGCAACTAGAGCGCTTTGGATTGTTCCCGTAGCCGCGCTCATCGCCGTTGCGGCAAAAAGCCTGGCGCGCATCCGCTTTCCGTGGTTCATCTTGATTGGCAGAGGAATCAGCCCGGGAACTATAAGACAAGCGGGTGGCCACGCGATGGCACAAGGCATTTTGCTTTGGATCGTTGTGAGCAGCGCCTCATGTTCGCGATTTATAACGGTTGGATCCGCACCTAAATGAAGAAAGCCCTCGGGGTTGAATCCAAGGGCTTGTGTTTTAGGTTTAGAAACCCGCTAGTGCGGGCAGAAGTTGTTACTTCTTTTTCTTGGCAGGGGCCTTCTTGGCGGCCTTCTTCACTGCTTTTTTAGTTGCGTTCTTCATCGTGTGATTCTCCCTAACGTATAAATTTGCGATCTTATGCAGATCACAGTCGTGATTCATATATAAGATGGTTCGCGGCACAAGTCAAGAAAAAAATTCACTTGACAGCATTTGGAGACGAAATTGCCCATCAAAAGTCCGAAACGTAGACCTCACTTTATGTTTTGGACCGCTTTGGCGAGTTTGAACCTCCTCCGCAAGAGTTGCATCGAACGCTTTTCTGGACGACGATAGAGAGAGTGAGCACTACTTTTCGCGCCGCCTGCGGATCGATTACCATCACGGCTTGTCTTTTTTTCGCGAGCGGCTGCGCGAAGAAGACAAAAAAAGTGGTGTACGTGCCTCCCACTCCAGCAGCGAGCGGAAAAAATCCAAGCGCGCCAAAACAATCCGCCAAACAACAGCCGCTCGCTCCGTTGCCCATTGGTTATACCGAAGAAGGCGTTGCCAGTTGGTATGGAATTCCATATCACGGCCGCAAAGCCGCCGACGGCGAAACGTACGACATGGAAACGTTTGTGGCCGCGCACCGCGTGATGCCGTTCAACACCTGGTTGAAAGTCACCAACCTTTCCAATAACAAAATCGTGACAGTGCGCATCATCGACCGCGGACCCTTCGTTGATAACCGCATCATCGATCTTTCGAAGGCGGCTGCGCGGCAAGTCGATCTGCTGGGGCCCGGTATCGGCCGCGTTCGCTTAGAAGTGATTGCGGCGCCGGCGGATATTCCCGCCGATGATTTCTACGCCGTGCAAGTTGGCGTGTTTTCCGTCCTTGAACATGCTGAAGCGTTGCGCGCGGATATGGAAAAACGTTTCGGGACGGCGAAATTAGTTGCCATGCTTGGGCCAGCGCCGCGCTGGCGCGTTCTGGTGGGCAAGGAAGCCACCGTTGAAGGCGCGCAGCGTTTAGCCGCCACGCTGAGCGCCGACAATAAAGACGCATTCGTGACACGCTTGGATGAGAAACTGCCAACACCCGCGCCACAACCACCACCGGCGGTTGTGGAGACCAACAAGATTTGGCAGACTCCCGAAAACGTAACCTTCGATCCTAAACAAGTGCCGCCCAAGTAATGTAACGCGAGAACTTCACCACTAGAGTGCCACTTTCGTTTAGGGTCTACCCGCAAAGAACTATTCGTGACGCCGCAAACTGCACTCGTTCCATCTCCGTTACACACCCTAATAGGAAATTCCACGGCGATGAAACACGTGCAGGGGCTGGTAACGCGCATGGCGAAGTCACGTTACCCCGTCTTAATCCTAGGTGAGACGGGCACGGGCAAAGAAGTTGTCGCGCAAGCCATCCATAATTTGGAAGGGAAAGGCCGCTTCGTAGTAGTGGATTGCTCTTCGCTTGTTGGGCCTTTAATGGAAAGCGAACTGTTTGGCCATAAGCGCGGATCCTACACCGGCGCGCATACAGACAAACTGGGCTTGCTCGATGAAGCGAATGGCGGCACAGCTTTCTTTGATGAGATTGGCGACCTCCCGCTCGAACTGCAGATGAAGCTATTGCGGGTGCTGCAGGAAAAAGAGTATCGCGCCATCGGCGCTCTCGTCTCGCGCAGCTCAAATTTCCGTGTGATCGCCGCGACGAACCGTGATCTTGAAATGGAAGTGGTGGAAAAACGGTTTCGCCAGGATCTTTATTTCCGCTTGAATGTGATGAAGCTCCGGCTGCCGGCCTTGCGCAACCGTAGAGAAGACATTCCGCTGTTGATCTCCCATTTCTTGCAACGCCATGGCAACGGTCATAAGGTGTCCGCTGACGCAATGGATCAACTTTGCCGGTACGATTGGCCGGGCAATGTCCGTGAATTGGAACACGCGGTGCAAAAGATGGCGGCGATGAATACGGGACCGCTGATCTCGCTGGGCGATTTGACCATGATCGAGAACAAGAAGAGGGAGCAGGGTTCACTATCCTCCGCAGCACTGACCGAGGAGGATTCGGGTGAGCAAATCGTTCCCTTGGACGACCTCGTAAAGTCCGCGGTCCTCCAAGCGTTACGGATTACTAAAGGCGACCGCACATTGGCGGCAGCGTCCCTCGGCATCGGGCGAACCAC
>Ga0302319_10022248_pt1 | contig 11379 bp, 9 predicted proteins | sample Bog_T0_2_FD_203319 | JGI IMG/M metagenome (GOLD analysis project Ga0302319, IMG submission 203319) | Peat permafrost microbial communities from Stordalen Mire near Abisko, Sweden - Bog_T0_2 | ecosystem: Environmental > Terrestrial > Soil > Wetlands > Peat | place: Sweden: Abisko, Stordalen Mire...
GGCAATGGAAGCGCACTTACACGCGGGCGAAGAACCTGATGCGGGCGGGGATAGACGAGGTGCGGGCGTGGCGGTCTGCCACCAACCAACGGGGCCCGTGGTGGAACGGCGGCGCTTCGCACATGAACGCCGCCTATCCGAAGTCCTGGTTCGACCGTATGGGGTTGGTTTCGTTGCTGGACGCTCGGCAACGTCTTACATCTGCTTCATGAACCGCCGGATGCCGAACGGCACGTCCTGTGGTGTGGGAGGACGGCGGGAGTGATCCCGCCTCCTACCCGATAGAGCATTCGAAATGAATGCCAACGACGATGAGCCGGATTACCTGTCCACAGTGAACGTGAGCGTTGTGGAGTGCGAAGTGCTTCCGCTGGTACCGGTGATAGTGATCGGGTAAGTTCCCGTTGGAGCTTTTCTGGAAACGGTGAGTGTGAAGTCCGATGTGCCGGCCCCAGTGATCGAAGTGGGGCTGAAGCTGCCGGTAACATCAGTTGGAATACCAGTTGCAGACAAGGCAACTGGAGAGTCAAAGCCGCCAGTGACAGCGATGGTGACTACCGCATACCCGCTTTGCCCGCGATCCAGATAGCCGGACGTTGGCGAGACGGAAATGCTGAAGCCGCCCGTTACAGCCGCGGTCACAGTGAGAGTGACGGTTGCCGTGTGCGTAATTCCGCCGCCGGTCCCGGTTACGGTTATGGTGTAAGTCCCGGTAGCCGTGGTTGAGGCCACTGCCAATGTCAGCGCAGAGGTTCCTGAACCAGGCGCCGCAATGGATGTCGGGCTGAATGTCGCCGTGACACCGGTTGGTTGACCGCTTGCGCTTAGAGCAACCGCCGAATCAAAGCCGCCGGAGACAGTAGTTGTGATCGTAGAGCTGCCGCTGGCGCCCTGCGCTACAGAGACTGAAGTAGGCGAAGCGGCCAGTGTGAAGGCTGGAACAGGCGCGGATGTGACGGTGAGGGTGATCGTCGCCGTATGGGTGATGCCACCGCCCGTGCCGGTTACCGTGATGGGATAGGTTCCCGTCGCGGTTGTGGATGCTACAGCCAACGTAACCCCCGAAGTTCCAGATCCCGGTGCTGCGATGGATGTGGGACTGAAACTGACTGTAACGCCAGTTGGTTGACCGGTTGCGGACAGGGCAACCGCCGAGTCAAAGCCTCCGGAGACTGTCGTTGTAATGGTCGAAGAGCCGCTATTCCCAACCACGACAGAAACCGAGGTGGGTGAAGCGGCCAGAGTGAACGCCGGCGTCTGGCTTGTGGGCGCCAGCGCGTTGATCAGGCCGGTTCCATTCGGGCTGCCCCAACCGGTGACCAGATCGTAACCAGTCGTCGCCGAGTAGCTGCCGGAAGTGCCGCTCGTGATGTCGTGGAAGTCGGTGGCATAAGCCGAAGTGAGCGCGCCGCCGGACTCGTTCTGCGCATAGATCGTCGGGTTGATGAAGCCAATGGTCCCTTCGCCGTTGTTGGCCAGTTGCTGGTTTACAAGGGCAATGTACCCAGCCCACATCGGAGCGGCAAAGCTCGTGCCACCGTACTCATTAGCCAGGCAGGTGGTCTGGTCGGCGCAGGTGTAAAAGGTGAAGTTGGCGTTGGCCGATACATCGGGCCCGTTGCGCAGAGTGGTCGACCCTTTGTTGGTGGAGTTGATCACGCCGGCTTCCGCTTGCCACGACGGAATCGCGATGCCGTCCGGCGAAATGCCGCCTCCCGAGTCCGTCCAGGCAGTTTCAGACTTCCACGGACCCGCCGCGCTAGCGGTGGTCAGGTCGGTTCCGCCGACGGAGACGACATTTGCGTCGTCGGCCGGCCATGCCTCGTTGCTCGAAGACCATGTGGAGCTGTCGCCCGACGCTGCGAAGAAGTTCTGGCCTTGAGCCGACATCTTCTCAAAGTAAGGGTCCAGCGTGGATGGATCAGCAGGCGTCCAGCCCCATGAGCAGCCAATGGTGGCGGGCAGTGGGCTGTGCGTGGTCATCGCGCTGATGATGGCCGTGTCGGTTGAGCCGATGTACACGACAAGACTCGCCAGCCCCGGCGCCATGCCGATGGCCTGCGTCATGTCCAAGGTCTGCTCTGTGTCGTCGCAATCGCCGCCGGCCCTTGTGTCGAGGCAGGCTGTGCTGGTTCCGTCTGTCGAAAGCAGCGTAATCGGCACATTGTTGGTTTGGCCCACATTCTTGAAGTACGTCGTCAAATCGGCCAGATCCGTGCCTTCATACTCGAACAATCCGAGATTCTGGCCGGCACCGGTGAGGGCCGTTCCACCGTAGTAAGCCGCGCGCATGTCGCTGCCAAGGAAAGAAGCCGAAGGTCCGGAACCCGTGGTTGCATGCTTTACAACCTGATCTGGTTCGATGCCGTGTGCCTTGGCATAATCGCTCTTCTTGACGAACATGGGATGCGGAATTGAGAAGTTGTCCAACCCGGAGACATGCCACAGGGCGAAAGGCAGATCGGTGGTAGGTTCACGATCCGGCCCGTAAAAAGTGCGACCCTCCGTCGGATGCTGATAGGTCCGCATCGAAACGTGAAATGCCTTTTCGACCGAGGAAACGGGGCCTTTGATCTGCACCTCCATGCCATCGCGCGAGCCGCCAGTAACTTCGAATCCATTTGCCTTTACAAATGCGATGACGGCGTCATAGTTCTCCTGGCTGGGTCCAAACCGCTCAGTGAATTCAGTGGGAGTGAGGAAGCGACGATACGAAAAACTGGTGGGATCGTAGACGTCCTTCAGAAATGCGTCCAGACCTGCCTGATCGCGCAACGGCAAAACAACGTCGAGTTGCATGATTTGCGATGCGGGGAGACGTCCTGAAACCGGTGCTTCACCGGTGCGAGTGGCTTCGCGTACATGGTGTGTCAACACGGATTGAGCGTGGGAATTCATTGTCGCGACCGATAGCATGGCAGCAACTGTCAGCAAAAGCAGACTGATTCTCCGAACCATGAGTTCTCCTTGGGGGGGGGTGACTTGCGGATGTCCGGTTGGACTGCGCGAGGAAGGACAGCCGTTGGGTCCCCGTAGAGTATCACTGGAATCAGAGAAAGAGCCACAAGAATTCTCTGAGGCTCTGCCGAGGCTGTCAGGCGGAACTTGCGATGTTAAGCGGTAGGACCGGTTAACCGCTTCAGGAAAGAGTCAAGGTGTGCGCTGTCGACTGGGTCAAACGGCGAATGCTGAACCTTGTTTCGCTTGCTGGGAGCCTCAACCACAAACTCCAACCCCACTCCGTCGTTGCCCCAGCGAACTGCCTTGGCATGGACCGTAATGGAGCGCTCTGAGGGTGCCTGGCCGATCTGAGGCTTGGAAAGCGTCATCCGGATCAATGTGCCGGGGTACCAGCGTTCGGTTGTAATAACGTAGAGGCCGGTTGCGCTGATGTCGCGAATTTCGTGCGCCTGTGGAGCGCCTCCGGTAAAGAAATGCGCAGTAAGCCCAGGAACCGGCAGGCGCGGTGCTTTTCTTCTGGGATCAGCAGGCCCAGGAAACAGCCAGCGTTCCAGCCATCCGCGCTTCGGCATCGTGGGCATGCCCGCAGGTGCCGCCGCCGGACTGATTGCGGGTTGAGTTAATGGCTGAGCAAGTGGTTCAGCTAGTGTCTGAAAATGCGCTGCGGCCGGCGCAGAAGGTTGTGGTTGCACAGCCAGTTGCGGAAGCTCAAGCATAGCCGGGGCATCGGCTCTCCTCGGCATTTCACGAATGACCCCAAGACCGCTCGCCTTTTGAATGTCTTCGCTCTGAGGTGCCGGACTGGTTGCCTTCTTCGGCAGATCCCGCACCAGGAACGGGCTTTGAACCGCGTTCGTAACAGTGCCAGGCACCGTTTCCGAAGGCTCCGCCTGGTCCAAAAGCCATTCCATCTCTTCGGCAGAACAAACCATCAAGCGATCTCCCGCCTGAGTCTGAGAAGTAAAGATGGAGTGTGACGGAAGCGCAAGCACGCTGGCCGCTGGTGGACTGGAAGGAGAGACACGGAAAGTTGGGAAGAACTCAACCGCGTCAATCACGCGGCAATCCTTATCAAGGTAGATCAGATCGAGTGGAGCATGCACTTGCGTTGCAAGAACCCCTCGAAACGGAACCATCCAGATACCGCTCCCAGAGTTCGGCGTGAGCGTATCCATCCACTCATTCAGGCTTGGGACTGTGAAGTCGCCCTTGATCACCTGTAGGCCGAGGAAGCACTCTCGAGTTTGGTTGTACGCGCAGTTCTGCCCTGGTTCCATCTGGCCCTTCACTCTCGACCAATCAATTCGCAGGCGGGAACGGACTTCAGAAGGCGCAGTTGCGCTTCGCCCTATATTCTTCATCCCGAGTTGGCTGGACGTTGCCATAGACTCACTCAGGGATGTTATCGGCAGGTATGTGCTGGGGAATCAGTGCCAAACTGCAAATAATGCCGGAATCGCTGCGAACGGTTAACCGTTCGGGTTCCCGCATTGACGGAAAAACCGGTATAACCAGAGACGGGCCAAGCTTCGAAATGAGCAAGTAGCGCCTAAGTGATGGTAGCAGGAATGTTGCTTCCCATAACAAGATACTGGAGATCGAATGAGCGAAAGCCCACAAATAAGCAGCCGGGCCCAAATTGGTAAACACGTCAATTCACCGCGACAAGTCCTGTTTGCCAGCCTGGTGGGTACCACTATCGAGTTTTTTGATTTCTATATATACGCGACGGCCGCTGTGCTGGTGTTTCCCAAGCTATTCTTTCCCTCATCAGATCCGGCTACGGCGACACTCGCCTCCCTTGCCACATTTGGAATTGCATTTCTGGCGCGCCCCATCGGGTCGGCGCTCTTCGGTCATTTCGGCGACCGGGTTGGCCGGAAAACAACGCTGGTTCTGGCGCTGGGAACCATGGGTGCCTCCACGGTTTCGATCGGGTTGCTGCCCGGCTACCACAGCATCGGCATCATCGCGCCCCTGCTGTTAGCCCTCTGCCGGTTTGGACAGGGAATCGGCCTCGGCGGCGAGTGGGGCGGCGCCGTGCTACTTGCAATTGAAAACGCGCCACCTGGCAAGCGCGCCTGGTATGGGATGTTCCCACAACTGGGCGCGCCAATCGGCTTCTTCCTCTCCGGCAGCGTGTTCCTGTTGCTGTCGCAGATCCTCACAGACAAGCAATTCTTCACCTTCGGCTGGCGCCTACCTTTCCTGGCCAGCTCTGTGCTCGTGTTTCTCGGCCTCTACGTGCGCCTGACCATCACCGAGACCCCCGTCTTCCAGCAATCGCGCGAGCGCGGCGAGCAGGTAAGGCTGCCAACCGTAGAAGTCTTCCGCCACCATACGCGTGCTTTGGTTGCAGGAACACTGCTGTGCATGGCGACGTTTGTACTCTTCTACCTGATGATTGTGTTTGCGCTGAGCTGGGGAACTACTGCCCTTGGAATCCCGCGAGGAAGATTCCTTCAGATGCAGCTTCTGGATACCCTCTTCTTCGCGCTCATGATTCCGGTTTCGGCGATCCTGGCTGAGCGGGGACGGCGCAGCTCCATGCTTTGGATTACAGGCGCCATCTTCCTCTTCGGCTTCATTCTGGCGCCGATTTTCGTCGCCGGACAGGGTGGTGCTCTGGGCATGATGGCGCTCGGCCTTGCGCTGATGGGCCTGACCTACGGTCCGCTGGGGACGGTCGTCTCCGAACTGTTCCCAACGCCGGTGCGCTACTCCGGAAGCTCACTCGCGTTCAACTTCGCGGGGATTCTGGGAGCATCGCTTGCTCCGTACATAGCGATGTGGCTGGCAAAGAACTATGGGCTCCCGTATGTTGGCTACTACCTCTCCGCGTCTGCCGTGCTCACGTTCATCGGCCTCCTCATGATTCGTGAAACGAAGGACGATGATCTGTTTGGTGCCAAGAATTAACAGGCTGAGGCAAGACTAGGGTGGTTGACCAACTCGATCAATCTCGATGGCCGCTGAGGCATTCATTCTTCAGAAGGCGCATTCAGTGCGGAGTTTCCCACAATTTCCTGAGCCGTCACGCTTCCTTTTTCCCTCATTTGGATACCATAATCAACCCTTATGTTCGAAGGTTTCCGCTACTTCGCCATTCGGGCGACGACTGCCAACCCATCGATGAACCAGTCCCCAAGGCCATGCAGGAGCCCCACAATCCAGAGATTGCCGGAACGCTGAAAGAGGATCGCGAAATACATGCCGATGCCGAATATCGCCGCAAATATCCAAAGGTGCGTTGGATGCACGCGCACAGCAGAGAAGTGGTAAGCGTGTAGAGGTCCGAACGTGAAGATGAGGTTGCTCGCCAGAACGCCGGTTGGAGCTCCCCACCGTCGCACAAGCTCGGTTTGAAGCGCCCCGCGATACAACAACTCCTGGTAAAACCCCCAAATCAAGTGTGGCACGCAGACGAACAAGCAAATCTGCCACATGTCTTGGCGGATCCATAAAGCTCTCAGGTCCCGCCACGAAAAGAAAGAAAACACGGCAAGTGTTATGAATACGATTTGGGGAAGGAAGAACTTCTCCGTTGGCGACCAGTGACGCCATGAACAGAGTCCCAATTGTGACAGTTGGACTCTTGCAAACCCGATTACCAACCAGAACGCCAGTCCCGTCAGGAGGCTCATTTCAAGCAGCATCCACCAGGGCCGAGCCGCGATGCCCAGCCGCTCCCCTCCCATCCTGAAGAGCGGCCGCAACAGGAATTCAACGATAAAGACGACCGCCAGCAGTTTGTAACCCGCGAGGGAGGAGTAACTAGGCGCCTGTGGCTTGTCGAAGAGAAACAACTGGCCGCGCCAGATGGAACCGATTGCAGGGTTTCCGGGTTTAAACGTCGAGCTTTGCACGGAAAATCCTCGTCCATAACCTCGAACTCTACATTTTGGTGTTCAGCAAATCGCCCTATTCCCCCAAGAGCGCGGCCGCCATCTCAGCCAGTTTGGCAACAGTATTCATATTGCGCCCCGTTCCGGATTTCCCAGCCCGAATATTGAGCCGGGACTGGCCCTGGCCTTGCGGATAGTAAACGTAAATCTCGCGCTCTCCCAGCCTGATCTGTTCATCCACTTGTCGGGCAACATCCTCAACAGCGCTTGGAGGAGGAGGAGCGTCCAGAAAGATGGCGAGCGTGTGGGAGGCGGCCAGTTCAGCAAACGGATTCTTAGCCAGGACAGCCGCCATTTCCGCCGCGGTGCGGACCATGACACCCACAGGTTTTCCCACATAAGCGGTCGCGGCGGCCTCAAGCAGGGCTTTAACCTTCGCCTCAGTCTTGTTGGACTTGAAGACCACATTGCCGCTGGCGATGTAGGTTTTGACCGATTTGAGGCCAGCCGCCTCGCACATGGCTTTAAGTTCAGTCATGGGGAGCTTTCCCGTTCCAGTCACGTTGACCGCGCGCAGCAGAGCAATGAATGCCGTCATGCTCCCTTTTTACACCGCGAAGACCGCAAATGAATTCAAAAAATGAGGGGGGTGGCTCACCTGTGGGAGCGGAGTTTAACGATCCCGAGGCAGATACCGGAAACAACCGTGACCGCGAACACCCAAAGCAGCGGAGTCGACCATTTTTCCAGCGTGCCAGCCCATATGCGGACGATATGTCGTCCGTACACAACGGCGAGCCACGCAACCAAGGAATAGCGCAGGATGCGAGCCGCGGAGAAAGAAAGAAGAAACGCATTGCGGGTAACGCCTAATGCACCGGAAGCCAGAAGAAACGGGGAAAGGGGAATAGGTGGGGGAAGAATGGCCGGAAGAAAAACAGCCAGGACGGGATGTCTCTTAACCCAGCCGACGATGCGTTTCAGGATGCCTGCCGGCACCCAGCGCTTGAGTGCCGTCTCACCTCCTTGTTTGCCGATTCTCCAGGACGTGTAGCCGCCGATCAGGCTACCGGCAATTGCGGTAGATGCCAGCAACCACGGATTTCCATCGTGCGAAACCAGCCACAACAGCAGCAAATCGGTGGTGCCCGGGACAGGTAGGGGGATAATCGACGAATCCAACACCGAGACGAGAAAAAGACCAGGGACGCCGAGGTGCACGGCCCAGTGGGGCAGAAGTTGGTGGTGGGCAGCGGGCGCGATAGCGGTCACTGAGGGTTTGACGCACATTTGCAAGCGCGTGCTGCCTTGAGCTTGTCGGGCGGGTTTCCGGGTATCAAGTAGCGACAGCAGCGGGAGCGCGATATAAGCTAGTGGAGCAGATGAATTCCCCTCCCCCCAAACCGCCCGCGCGCGGCATGGAAGCTTTTGGCTTCCGCGACTTCAGGCGCTACCAGTTAGCCCGCGTCACGGCTATCCTTGGAGCCGAGGCGCAGTCGGTAGCCGTAGCCTGGCAGGTATACTCCATCACCCACCGCGCCATTGACCTTGGGTATACAGGCCTGGCGCTGTTTCTGCCCGGACTGGTTTTTCTCCTTCCCGCCGGCCACGTTGCAGATCGCTTCGACCGGCGCCAGGTGATCCTGGTCTGCTACGGTCTCCAGGTTTTTTGCACCACCGCACTCCTTCTTCTGACGCGTGCCGGGCTGCACAGTATATATCCGATCTATGTGGTCCTGTTTTTTGTCGGAACGGCGCGGGCATTCTCCGGTCCCGCAAGTTCCGCGCTGATCCCGCACCTGGTACCCGAAGCACATTTTGTCAATGCGGTCACCTGGGGTGGTGCCATCTGGCAGTTCTCCAACATCACCGGGCCAGCGCTCGGTGGCCTGCTGTTTACCCTGCCATTGACGCACTTTGTGCACGACACTTCGCTGGAAGGAGCAGGCATCGTGTATGTGTTTACGCTGGGATCACTGGGCTGGTTTCTGGTGCTGGTAGCCAGCCTCCATGTGCGCCCAGGACGCATGGAACACAAAGCCGCGTCCTTGCAAGTGGTCATGGCCGGCTTCCAATACATGCTGCGTTCGTCGCTGCTGTTGGGAGCCAGTTCCCTGGATCTATTTGTCGTCCTGTTGGGCGGAGCAACGGCGCTGATGCCGATCTTCGCGCACGAAATACTGCATCAGGGGCCGCGCGGGCTTGGATTGCTGCGCGCTTCTCCCGCGGCCGGAGCGCTATGCATGTCACTCATCATGGCGAGGTTCCCTTTCCACCGGCACGCAGGATTGAGACTGTTCGTCTGTGTAGCAATCTTTGGCGCGGGCACAGTAATCTTCGGACTCTCGCGCAACTTGTGGCTCTCTCTGGCGGCATTAGCGCTCGCAGGCGCGGCCGATACCGTCAGCGTCATCATTCGTGGATCGCTGCTGCAACTCGGCACGCCTCCCGAAATGCGCGGCCGTGTGAGCGCCATGAACTCGCTCTTTATTGGCGCTTCCAACGAACTGGGCGAGTTTGAGAGCGGACTCACTGCGCAATGGTGGGGCGCGGTGCGGGCGACTGTCATTGGCGGCGTCGGCGCGCTGGCGGTTGCGGGGCTATGGGCAGCGCTGTTTCCCCGCCTGCGAAATGCCGACGAATTAACGTCCGAGGCACTGCGCTCCGTCCCCGGCTCCCCTCCACTGGCCAGTTCGCCAAGCAGCTAGAACCAGTAAAGCGGCGCACGCCTGACCGCGCAAAAGCATCTTATCGAAAAGTACGAAATGGAGAGACGGTGAAGACCTGGCAAAAGGCCCTGATTCCAACCTTGCTTGTGCTTATCATTGGCGGTATCTACCTGTTTTCCGTGTTCAAACAACGCCAGAATCCGGGAGTCATCCCGCAGAACGATTCCAGCCTGACGCTGAGCAAAGACGACCTGGCGGTGGTGCGCGCTTTCTTCCCACAGCATTTCGAAGATCTCGCGCGGCTGGAGAAGACACGCGTCTGGATGAAGAGCGGATACACCATGCCCTATTTTCCCTACGAAAAAGGGCAAGTGGAGTTCGCCAAGCGAGTCGGCCTGTTGCTCCCGGCGCAGCCTCTGGAGGTGAAAAAGATCGTGAAATCTGCTGTGCCGGCATCGGTCGACGACGCGTTGGAGCATGGCACGCGCCAGGTTTTCGCTGTATTTGAACTGCCTGGAACTGCAGGCCAGTTTGCAACCCCGATCGGCGCGATCCAGGGCAGCGAGGAGGCTTATTTCACAGATCTGCTGTTCTTCTACGACGATCCGCACACCATCTACGACCACTGGCCAAAGGACATTTGGGCGGCAGTTGATGCGCACCAGGTAAAGCCGGGTATGAGCGAGTTGGAGACGCGCATGTCCATCGGCATGAAAATGCACCCGGACGGCCAAAAGGAAGGCGACCGCACCGTAACCTACGATCAGGACGGGAAGCATTGGACGATAACGTATGTAAAGAACCGGGCAACGCTGATAAAGAACGAGTAGTCGAATTCGATTGCCAAGAGGTAATTCCGCCCGACAAAAAGGAATCGGGTGGCTGCCCAGCGAGGAGGGCGGCCACCCGATAATCGAACTTGGAAGACCAGTTCAGGAACTATTTCAGGAGTGATCCAAGAGTATCGCCAGGCCAGCATCCCGTCTTGAGCCAATCGAGTGAGGTTGAAGTCCATCAATGGGTGGAGACCTGCCTCGGTCTTTGTGCGGTAGTCTGGATGCACTGACCTCGAGGCCCCGCGCTTCTCATCTTCTGTGGAATGGTGCGCCTTTTGTACTGGCCTGGCCCAGTTTCGACGCAGGTTCTACCCACATTTGTGGCCGACAATCGCGCCAATTCGAGCGTTGCATGCGACGAAGCCCAAGGACGGCTGCCGGGCTTGATTGCGTTCTCTGCCGCCTTCAGATCCGTTATCGCCGCGGCTGCGATTTTCAGTGCCGCCGCGACAGGAATCGCGCTTGAGCCAACGACACAGCTTGCCAGCTATGGACGTCAGGCCTGGGGCATGGAAAACGGCTTGCCGCAGAATACAGTGCAGGCGCTGGCGCAAACCAAAGATGGGTTCATCTGGCTGGGAACAGAAGTTGGGCTGGTTCGTTTCGACGGGACCAGTTTTCAAGTCTTCGACAAAAACACTATGCCCGCGCTGCCGGGGAATGATGTGCGCTGTTTGCTGGCCGGCAACGATGGAGCACTGTGGATCGGTACCAGTGAGGGTCTCGCTCGGTGGATGGACGGCGCAGTTCGATTCTTTACGACCAAGGATGGCCTGCCGGGGAATAATATCCAGAAGCTTTTTGTCGGAAATTCCGGTGATGTGTCAGCAATTACCGAAAATGGCATCGGCAAAATTGAGGATGGGCGTGCATCCCGCGATACATGGATATACGAGGAGAATCTACCGGGACCGCTTCCTGATTATCGATTTCGAGTTTCTCTGCGACAAGGGCAACTGGCTGACGCGAATACAACGACACTCGCGATAGGACAAGGCGGTGGCCGTGTAATTCGATTCCACGTTGGTGCGGAGATTCCTGGCACACGCATTCAACAACTCTATCTCG
>Ga0302319_10022250_pt1 | contig 11379 bp, 10 predicted proteins | sample Bog_T0_2_FD_203319 | JGI IMG/M metagenome (GOLD analysis project Ga0302319, IMG submission 203319) | Peat permafrost microbial communities from Stordalen Mire near Abisko, Sweden - Bog_T0_2 | ecosystem: Environmental > Terrestrial > Soil > Wetlands > Peat | place: Sweden: Abisko, Stordalen Mire...
GCCCGCAAGGATGTCGCTGACAAAATGGTAATCGCCTCCCAATAGGCCGACGGCGACGACGCCTTCAAGCAGCGCAAAAAGCGCGCGCCAGCGCGGATAACTAAGCCATAAAACTGTCATTACAGAGAAGATCGCCGCGGCGTGTCCGGACGGAAATGAGGCGAAGCCCGACCCGCCGTGGAATGGGCTGAAACCGTAGGCGCCGTTTTGAATGAGGGAGGGGTTATTATTTACATATGTTTCAGGCCACATCCGCCCAAAGGCAAATTTGAGCTGATAATTCAGTGCTCCAGTTGCAATAAAGCTCAATCCGCATAACACCATTACGGACTGACAGCGCGAGAGCGCCCTGCCAATTAGTGTCCACAGCCCCGCTCCTACGAGGGCAATCACAGAAAATATTGGGAGTGCCTCGGGGAGGCGCTGCATCCAAATGAATGCGGACCTCCAAACGATGTTGGCGTGCACAAAATAAGCAACTGGGCGATCAATCCAGTAGTATGCAGTGACGACGCCCAACAGCGTCAGAGCCAAGCATAGGCACCAATTCCAAATACGCCCGAATGCATCTATAATCATAATGATAACCAACGAGCCGAGCCACGCATACTTTAGCGCTGCTTGTCGAGAAGCCTAGCGACTCTAGCACTGCAGGAATTTAATGTGGCCTGCGCTTTAAGGATATTATTGTCGATTGTGGCTTTTCTTTCCTTGTACGAAAAGAGACTCCGTGCGCTTCTCAGAACACTGACCGCTTCCTTTGTAAGGCGTAGACGTACGGCAATTTCCTCAAGCTCGTCCACCTTGCGTCTCCGTAAGAGGGTGGGCATTCAAGATCCAGGCCATGAACGAATTGTGACTCCGGCAACCAATGTTTTGCAATTGCGCGCTTAATGGCTACCATTGGTAAAAATTTATATTCGGCTTTTCTAAACAAGGATAAATCGGGCATCGTCGGCCTTATTGCCACGCCCTCCTGCATGTGGCGAACTCCGTCGATCACTGATGACCCGACGTCCGGAAATCGATAAATGCGCATGAAGTTATTGTGACAAAAACGGTTGGTCGGAGCGCTTTCACCAACGGCGCGACAACTTTAGCTTTGATCTTTGGTCGTGCTTGTCGCTGTCTAATCAAATGTGCATGAATAGAAACGATGAGAAATTTGTAAGTTGCAGCTTCTGGTCAAAATGGGGGTTAAGCCCAATGGCAATTAATGTCGAATCTGTCAACTCCGATACCGCGGACCATCCGTCGAAAAGGCATTTTTATCGATTTCATCTGCCGCACGCCCATTTAGGGGATGTATTTGGCGGTGATTGGTTCGCTTTGAAGGCTGAGGCATTCGCCAGGTTTTTCGGTAAACCCATTTTTCTTATAGCTCAGACCGTCGTTGTCGGAGTTTGGATACTGGTCAACGTCGCAGGATGGGTATCGTTCGACATCTATCCGTTCATCCTCCTAAATCTGGCATTCAGCCTGCAGGCGGCATATGCGGCGCCACTAATTTTGCTAGCTTAGACGAGGCAGGCTGATCGTGATAAATGTCACGCGCTAGGCGACGTTGAACATCGCGAAGATCTTCACCGCGCAAGTGAGGAGAGACAGGCTGTTGCGGTTAAGCAAACGGCGCTGTTACTAGAAATGGTTGAGCAGAACACCATGCTCACCGAAACGATTAAATCGCTGACTGAACGGCTAGAAGCCCTGACGGTAGAGGTTCACCAAAGCGTAGTGCTTTCAAAGTAGGTCTAATCCGGCCGTAGCGGATTCGCACGCATGTTTTTCGTAGTGGCCCACACCGGATCTCAAGCGTGGAAAGCCCGACGCTTCGATTTTATTTAATCTTGGTTCTCCCTGGACCGCTGCTGTGCATGCCGGGGCTAATGGAGCCTCATGACCGGCGCGGCCAGTTAGGGCTGTTCTTGTTAAGATGGCAACGCGACGAGGGAGGCGAAAGCCGCCGTCCGTAGTCGCGTCTATTTATTGCTTCGAAGTAGCTCACGGTTCGCTTCCTCGATGACGGTCGCATCGAGATCGACAGCAACGTTATAGAACGCTCGATCCGCTCAATCGCACTCAACCGCAAGAACGCTCTATTCGCCGGCTCCGACGGCGGCGGCGAACATTGGGTTGTCATCGCCTCGATAATTGAGACCGGCAAGCTAGGGGGCGGTGAACCGCAGAACTACCTCACCGACGCCATCACAAAGATCGTCAACGGCTGTCGAAACAGCAAGATCGACGACCTGCTGTCTTGGACATATCCCGTTCTCCCGGGTCTCAAGCTCGTGGCCTGAAAACAGCGCTTACTCACAATCTGCTGCGTGCTGAACCTCTCTTCGGTACGAATGGCTCCCTTTCCAAGCTCATTCTTTCACAACGCTTGGTATAAAAAAGCTAGGTCAGGTCAAAGTCGCTGCGAGTCGAACACTCGTCAGTTCGTCAACCTAGCCGCCTGTTGAGTTGCCGCAAATAGGGACTGCATCGCGGTAGAGATCGCGGGGCCATCACTCGCTTGAAAGTAATATGAACTTGAAGTGGCGCAATTCTCAAGATTTGTCGCGATATTATTTACATAGGGCAAAACTAAGCTGGTATAGTTTGTCTCATACCCATTTGCAGAGTTGTTCTGATTATAAATGGGAAGATAGGTCGTATAAATGACACCGACGGTCGACTTAGCCTTAAGGTTGGTGCAATAGGACGGCGAGAACGCGCCCGTGCAGTGCCCTGAAGTGCAGCCACTGCCCGGTGTATCGATCAGTCCGTCGGTAACAATGAAAACATAGTTGAGTGGCGATGAAGCGCTGGCGCCAGAACCGTTTGCCGGAAGAATGGTATTAAATTGCGACAGTTGGTCGACGAAATCCGAATCGCCATCTCCCCCGGTTACGTTATTGCCAAGATCGATGGTCGCTGCGAGCGACGTCAGCGAAGTGTAATTTGAAGACGGGGCGGAAACTGTATTGAGCAGTGTTCCGGAAACCGGATTGTCGCTCATCGTATAAAGCCCGATTTTGATATTTTGATTTGTTCCCGCGGCTGCTTGTGCAGCGCTAATAATGCTCTGGATCGCCGAAACCGCCGAATCTATTCGCAAGGTGATGGCTGGGCTAACGTTGTGGGCAAGATATTCGTTAGTGTAGGTCTGACCGGCTGCTTTGACGTGGCAGCCAAACACGCATCCCGTTTCTCCACCTGATCCGTTGTTATAAGAGACCACACGGTTATACAGATTTTGCATATCGGTGGCTGTCGACCCAATTCCCATGGACTGAGAAATGTCCACGACAATGTAATAGTTGATATATGTGATCGGACTTGCCGTCGCCGTCGCGGTTCCGGTGACCGGAATCGAATTGATGCCGATAATGCCGCTAAATAAAGTAGGTACGCTGCCAGAATACGAGATGTTGGCGGTAACACCGTTTGAGCTGTTGGATACGACCGTTAGGTTTTTAGAGACATTACCAACCGACAGCTGAGACACGTTACCGGAGAAAATGTCCGTGCCGTAACTTTGCAACCATGACTTATTTGAGTATCCGCCGCCGGAGGTAGCCGCGCTCTGCGAGACGGCGCCGATGACGGCAGCTTCAGCGGCTTTGTCGAGTTTTTTCTTAACATAGGCCGCATAGGAGTAGTCCATGCTAAAGCCTGCCACGGCGATAAGAACCGGCAGCATTATGGCTGTAATAATGGCAACGTTGCCGGATTCATCGCGCAATCGCTTGGCGGCAAGTTTGGCCTTGAGCAAGGCCCGCGAAATTCTGTTCGTGCTATTTTGCATAGTTGCAGACGGCTCCGTTACTGAGCGTCACGGACGCTGATGTATGCGCTGCGGTCGGAACGGTAGGCGCATCGGACGACACGCCATCCCAGGGAAATCCGACATAGGATGACAATCGCGGCATATAATATGCAACGCCGCTTAGTGGAATTGCGGATTTCAGGACGAACTGCGCTGGCGCTGTATAACTGTATTTGATCTCGGCCATGACATAGCTTGTGTTGGTGCCGTTAAGCGTATAGCCGCCGCTAGTGGTGTTGTAGACCCAAAGAAACCAGCCAACCGGGCTTCCGGTCGGGGTCGTCGTCACTGAGCTAAGCGCCGTATAGGCCGGCAAAGCGGCTACCCCGCAACTCCAATATACCTTGGCGTTGCCGTTGCCGTCGGAAAAGACGTTAGTGATCCGGAGCGACAGCGGCGTTGCAGAAAAAGGCTGCATCACATCGGCCGCAGCCGAATAGACATCCACCATATCGGAAGTTTTCATCTCGGAAAATTCGGCGGTCACGTCGGCGGCGGTCGATGCGGAAGTGCCAGCGTTATTATATACAAGCCACGCCGGCGCTATGTCGCATATACCAAGAAGTATCATTAGTAGCACCGACGCAACGATGGCAAACTCAATAGCCGCGACGGCCTGCGTATCGTTGCCGAAGCGCGATTTGGTTCGTCGCAAGCGCGCTTGAGCAATTTTTGTCACACGACCGCGAATCGCCTTGAGGTAAGTCAGCATCCCGCCCCCGTATTCGTTTCACCGGGGTATGGCTCCGATTTAAACACTTGCACGTTCGTGATCGGATAAAAGGATCCCGACGACGAACCGCTTGAACTGACATAGTTGGTGACGGTTGAAAAACCCGCGAGCAGCATCGGGTCAACGATAGAGTAAAGGTAATACGCTCTTATCTCAACAATGCTTCCGGAATTGCCAGAATAGAAACATAGGCTTGAATTGTTGAACGTATTGCCGTTGACCGGATTTGTTGAAGCGGAATTCGAGAAAGCGGTGATCGGCCTCACATCGAGTTGCAGTTGCTGTTGGCATGTCGCGAGCGGGACTAAAGATAAATTATTGCATATCGCGGTCTTTGCGTCGGCGAGATCCATTTGCACGCCGCTCGAACTGGCCGCGGATAAACCGGCAGCCTGCACCTGTCCGGTGCGCAATTGCGTTGCGAAGGCTGTGGTCGCAACGCCCAGGCTGACATTGAGAATAAAAATTAAAGCGAGTTCCAATATTCCGAAAAGAATGGCAAAGAACGGTACCGCGATCAATGCAAACTCGACCGCAGTGGCTCCGCCTTGGTCAGCACGAAGTTCTCTGACCAAGCCGCGCAACAACACTTCATCGCTGCCGGATGCATTGGCGGATTTTTTCGTGCCGCTAAAGCAAAAGTTGATTATGAACTTCAGCACTAATCTTTCTCGCCCATGTTGAGGCGATCCTCCAAAATTCTGGGATCGTCAGTCCTCGTTTTTAAAGCGCGAGCACAAAAATTGAGTTAACGCTCATCGGATATTATGCCGATATTAATTAGCATATGATAAAGACTGACCCCGATGCCAACGTTATTTGAGGGTCATACTTTTTGGCGTGTTGCCAATATCGGCCATTGGCCTAAGGCGCCCTTTATGAATTCATGCGATGCGCGAAGCTCGTGGAGACCGCGTATTGACGGACCTTTACCAACTCAACGCAAGCGTCGCCATGAGCATGTGAACACTGTAATTAGGGTTGCCATCCGCCATGAAGATCGCATTCGTTCCGCTTTCGAAGGTCGGATTGTATGGCCCTAAAGTGTCATTCGTCCAATCGCTGACCGAGTTGCGCTCCCAAGCGTAATGCAGCTTGGCCTTGACCTTGCCCTGCCAGCCCATGCGCGCGACGGTTTCCTTGTCGAACGTATAGACCGCGGTCGCATCCAGGCGCTGGAACCACGTGGTCACGTCTGGGAATTGGCCGCCCGTCGGAGCCGCGCCGGAAGCCTGAACGAGTTCCTGATGGTCGACGCCGCGCGACAACGCGTAACGCAGGGAGAGGTCAAGCTTATTGGGGATCGCCGCGTAGCGCGCCGTCGCTGTTAAAGTATCGACGGTCGAGCGGTCGTTTGTTTCCATAAAGTTCGCGGGAGTTGGCGTTGTGCTGGGATCGCCGTGGCTATCGCAATTACAGTTATAGACTAGTTGCGTATCATATTCGCGCAGGTAGCCGAGCGTGACCGAAAAACCTGCGTTGACCACATAAGTTGCGTCGATCCCGGCGGTCCACGAGCGGCTATCGCGCAAGCCGTCTTCGGTATTCGGGTCCAAGCCGTAATTTTCATCCTGATATTGAAAAGACGGGGTGACGGTGAGGCCGTGCAGCGCGACGATATCGACGGCGAGATTGGCCTTCCAGCGATCGCGGTTGTCGATCATCAACTGCCGATAGGCTGTGGCATACCCGTTTGTCGGTGCGCCGTCATATTGCGTGTTTGCCACGAATTGAAAGTAGTCATAATTCTCATAGCGTCGGCTGGCGTAGCTGACGCTCGAGCGCGTGCTGAACCAACTCGTCGGCTTCCAGTCGGCGAACAACTTACCGGAATTTTCATTCGTCACATCGGCGTCCGCGTGCGTCCAGTTATACCGCTCGAAGCCGTAAGCGGCGCCCAGGTTCCAATCGTGCGTCGGCCGCCAGTTCAATTCACTGCCGGCATTTTGCTTGATGTAAGCCATCGACAGGGCGGTCATCGCGATTTCGGGCGCCGTCGCCGGACTGCGGTCGAGAGATACCCAGCCATTCACGAAATTGAGTTCCGGCGTATTATTCCTGAAATCATAATACCGGTAGCTCAATTTCGAAGTCAGCTCCGGCGTGAGCTTGGAGGTGAGGACGTTGTTGCTCAGCAGTGTGTTGATGGAGCCGTCCAGACTCGACGCCGGCAGAGTTGTTGCCGGCGTCATGGCGCCTGGAAAGGCCGTCATCGGGTTAAACGCGGCGTCCTGGCGCATCATGGTGTAGCTGGCCGTGCTGACATAGCGGCTCTTCCACGGCAAATCCGTGACCAGCGTTCCGCTGACCGCATCGGCGCGATTGCTGGGCCAAGTGGACATCTGGGCGATCGGAGTAACACCGGTCGTCAGCGGATCTTGCACGGTGTAGGCCGATAAATCGTCGGCGTATTGCGAGCCCTGGTAGCCGAGCTTCAGCGTATAGGTCTTGCCCCACAACGAGTCGCCCATGTATTCGCCGTTCAAGCCAAAATTCTGCGTGGTGTCGGACACCGGCCGGGGCACCTGCGTCGGTCCATAGGGAAAGCTCGGGCCGAAGCCGACGACACCATCAACTTGGGTGCCGGTGCGGCGCAAATTCGAATAGTCCGCTTTGATGTCCCAGGCTTCGGTAGGTGTCCAACGATACTGCACCGAAGCCGTGTCGCGTTTGATGCCAAGGTCCGTCGTATAGAGGAACGGAATAACTCCGGCAGGCGTCGCGGTTGGCAGGCCTGGCGGTAGCGTCAGGCTGCCGGTGCCAAGGCCTCGATAGAAGGTCTGCGCGCTGGTGCTGTAGAGATGCGGGCTCTGATCCCACTCTAAAGTGAGGTAGTGCTCGCCGAGTTTCGATACATCCAGCATGAACCGCTGATCGTTATAGCCGGCGTTGTCCGCCCAGAAACCTGCGCCGTAGGTGCCGTCCTTGCTGCCGGCGCGCATATAGCCGCCGAGAAATGCGCCGGGCTTAATGTCGGTGTACTCGTAATATTTCGCGAGGCTGTTTTGCCCGAGATAGTTCGAGCCGTTACGCGACGGGTTATTAAGGAAGAAACGTCCGCCGCTTTCGATCGTACCCTCCGACCACCATGTCGGCACGGAATCAGCTTGCGCTGGCACACTCGTCGCCGATTGAGCCAATGCTCCGCCAGGGACTAGGGCAGCCGTCATCAATGCCACGCCGGCTATGTTTGCACGAAAGTAACCGACTTGCCCCGTCATCGCCCGTCCCAAACCCACCAACTGCAAACGGCCCTCGTCCCTACGAGGGCCACCGCCGCTCACCGCTGCAGGAAGAATCCTGCCGGGCTATTGCTGCCGTGAATCGCCGTGTGGCAATTCAGACAGGCGCGCCCCATCGTAAACACTGAATTGACTCCGCTAGTTTGGCCGTGTCCAAATCCGTGACATTCGAAACACAGCCGCGGTGTAGAAAGCTTCAGCATGTCCGCGTTCACCGAGCCGTGCGGATTATGGCAGTTCAAGCAGTTCTCGCGCACGGGCTGGTGTTCGACCAAGAACGGCCCGCGTTTTTCGGCGTGGCACTTGTAGCAAGTGTCGTTGATTGAATCCGTGCGCAGCAGACCATCGGTGGCGCTGCCGTGCGGGTTATGGCAGTCCGAGCAAACCATTTTCCCTTCGCCGATCGGCATATGCGACGAGAACATAGTTTGCGCTTGCTTGTCTTTGTGGCACTGGAAGCAGGTGTCGGGCTCGAATGCGGTCTTCAACTGTGCCTTGCGCGACACGCTTTTCATGACCGTGTGGCAATTGGTGCAAGCAAGACCACGGGTCTCATGCACACTGGCGTCCCAATAGGTCCGCTCACCGCGCTGGTGGCAACCGAGACAAATCGCATTGTTATCTTCCACCGTGCGGCTGCGGTCATCGGCGCGGAACGAAATGATCCCGCCGACGCCCCGGCCGCCACCGAGCCGCGCATGCTCCGAACCCGGCCCGTGACAGGTTTCGCATTGCACTTTCCCTTGAGTCTGCAGCCGGCCCATCAGCGTGTGGCTGAATTTATTGGCTTGTTCGCTATGGCATCCAATGCAGACTTTGCTGCCGACATTGGTTCCAGCTATCGCCGGCGCCGCCGGCTTGGTAGGCACCGGTGTTTCCAGCTTTTTGGCCGGTGCAGGCGAAGTGCCGTTTTGCTTTTGTAGGTACTCACGCAGTGCATCGAGCGCATTATCGGCGTCGGCGACTTTAAGCTGCGCTGGTGCGGTGGTTGCTGTCTGGCTTAAGTAATTCAGCAAAGAGGCCAAGGCCGCTTCGTCACCCGGTGGTAAAATCGCCCGGGGTGCTTCTGCCTTTATTTGCTGCGCGTAAGCGCGCAAAGCGACGTAAGGATCGCCGGATGTGGCGTCTTGCGCGTATGCAGCGGGCATTAAATCGGAAAGCAAGCCGACAAGTATCGTCGCGGCGGCAAGCGTGAGCATCGCTCTGACGAAAAAGTTGGCAGTAATGCGAGCGTCTATCCGAGCCAAGCACAACGCTTGAACTACAAAGCCAATGCTTACCGAACGGCTCATCACCGACCCGCCCCTGTAGACCCTTCACATTTTGATCACAGTACACAGTGCCGGGGAGGTATTTAGCCACCGACCAACAATCATTTTAAATTAAAGCGTGAACCGGTGATTCTGGCGCAATCTCTTTTCTCAAGGCATCGACGCTGGTGTAAAGCAAACCAGCGGGCGAGTGGTCGGCATGGAGACTTCAAATGATTGACGCCAAAGAATTAGTGCGTAGCCGGAACAAGTGTTCTGTTTTGCACATCGCTGTTGGTTTTGCTGGCGTCATTCTGGCGAGTGCTGTGATCTTGTTGTCGGCGCCAAAGGCGGCGCAGGCGACGCCGAAATACGCGCAGGAGACAGGCTTGCCATGCAGCCAATGCCATGTGAGCGCCGCCGGCGGTTCAGCGCTCAAACCTTTTGGCAAGAAGTTTCAGGCTAACGGCCACAAGGTGGCGAAGTAGCGTTGGACGAAAGCGGCTATGCAAGCTAATCGCTGGCTATTGGTCGCGGTATTGTTCGCCGGCGCGGTTGTGGGCGCTGGCGGCATCATTGGTAGTGTTGCGGTCAACCGTTACACATCAACCGACGCTTTTTGTACTTCCTGCCACACCATGGCGATGCAGGCCGCCGATCCGTTTTTCCTGAAGTCGGTCCATCGCAGCAACAAAGAAGGTGTGCGGCCGAGGTGTGGCGATTGCCACATCCCCAAGAGCAACTGGTTTATCGAGACCTATACGCACGCCAGTTCGGGCGCGCGCGACGTGTTTGTCGAAGCCACGCATGATTTCAGCGATCCTAAAGTCTGGGAGGTCCGGCGGGTCACGCTCGCCGAGGAAGTTCGCGCGCAGATGCATGCTCAGGACAGTGTCACCTGCCGCAGCTGCCACGAGGTCAGCGCGATCCATCCGACGAGCGATGACGGCAAAAAATCGCACGCACTATTGCTTCAAGGCGGCGTGACCTGCGTCGACTGCCACGTCAATATTGTGCATCCGGCCGCGCAGGCGGCTGCGCAAGCTCCTGCGCCGGCGGCGAAGTGAGTGTAAACTAGACGTATTGACGGCGGAGAGCGACCGCGCATGGAGGCATGGAAGCCCAGACTGTGGTGGGGGGCCTTCACCGGCTTCTACCGACCCGGCGCCCGGGACATCCAGGCGCTCGACCGCGTGTCGCTGTTTCTTTATGCCGCGCGCAGTGTCATCCTGGTTATTTCAGCCCAGGCCGCCATCATCGCCGGTCTTCTGGCCGCCGGTGCCGGTCTTTTTCGTTGGGGCAATTTCATCGCGGTGCTGATTGGGTTTGTCGTTGCCCACACGGTTAGCAATCTGAGCAACGATTACTTCGGGTTCACACGCGGACACGACACGCCGGACTCACCGCGTATGCGCTACACCGTGCATCCGTTCGCGAGCGGAATGCTGGATCGCCGTACGCTTATCACGGGGCTCGCGCTGCTTGGCGTCATCGGCCTGGGCATTTGCGTCTACTTCATCTTCGAACGCGGCTGGATGGCAGCAGCGTTTGCGGTGGCCGGCATCTCGCTTTTGTTCCTGTATGACGCCGCACCCATTCCGCTCAAAAGCATCGGGCTAGGCGAATTCGCAGTGCTTTTGGTGTGGGGACCGCTGATGGTCGGCGGCGGCTACGCTATGATCACCGGCGAATTATCGGGCGACGTGATGCTGGCGTCACTGCCGTATGGATTGGGCGTGATGACCATTCTCATGGGCAAGCACATCGATCAGATGGACTTCGATGCGCCGCACGGTATCCGCACCTTGCCGGTATTGATCGGCGAGCGCGCCGCGCGCGCATTCAACATTGCCGTAATCGTGGCGATCTACGCGATTGCCGCCTTGCTCATCGGGCTTGGCCGGCTGACGCCATTCGCTGCGGTGATTGTGCTTGCCGTGCCGCGCGCGACCCGCGCCATCAAGGTCATGAGCCGGCCGCGTCCCGCGGCGGCGCCCGCCGGTTACGTCGGCTGGCCGCTGTGGTATCATCGCGCCTGTCTTGCGCATAACCGAGTGTTCGGTTGGGCTTATATCGGCGGAATGGCCGCAGGTGTCATCTGGCACGCCCTAGCGTCACATCCTTAGGGCTCAGCGCGCTGTTTCCCGAAGACAAAAATGTCACCCAGTAGCTTTGTTTCTCGCATTGCTCTCGTTAGAAATGGTCAAGTGTTCGCAATTAGTGGATGAGCTAAGCCGGAAACTGGGTGATGACGGCATGAGATAGGCGGCGTATCGAGGCGGGTGTCGAGCCTGCCAGAACCTCTCAAGGAGAGCGATACGCCATGGATGAGAATAGCAG
>Ga0302319_10022251_pt1 | contig 11379 bp, 9 predicted proteins | sample Bog_T0_2_FD_203319 | JGI IMG/M metagenome (GOLD analysis project Ga0302319, IMG submission 203319) | Peat permafrost microbial communities from Stordalen Mire near Abisko, Sweden - Bog_T0_2 | ecosystem: Environmental > Terrestrial > Soil > Wetlands > Peat | place: Sweden: Abisko, Stordalen Mire...
GCCGCCATCACTCCCGCCAATACCGGGACCACCAGCAGCGCCTGCTTCCGCTCCGGCCCCAATGCAAACCAAGCAAAATACACAGCCAGGCTCACCGTCAACGCCAGGCCCATCTCCGGCGAGATCGAGAAATTCACCAGAGGCAGGAGGAAACCCGCCAGCCCGAGCAACGCCATCGCCCGCGCGGGCATCCATCCCCGCGTGACCCGGTACAGATGCCGCACGGCAAACAGCGACGCCAGCGCGATCGTAAACCGCAACGGCGTGTAATTCAGCCCCATCGTCGGGTTGATCCACTGGAATCCCACCAGCGCCAGGATCATCACCCGCCCCCGCGCATTAAGCTGGCTGACTACATACGCCACCAGCGCAAACCCGATCGTATAATGGATGATCAACGTCGCGGCGTACGCCGCCTCCACGGAGATCGCCCCGCCGAAGGCCCGGTAAATGCCCACCGGCAGCGCCAGCATCGCCGGCCCGTAATCAAAGGCAAAATCGACATACGGCCGCCCGCCCAGCACCATCGCCTCGATTCGCTGGATGAAGTAAGTGATCTCCCCATAATGGCTCAGCGGCAGAATCGAGTACCACCCGAGCACCAGGATGCAGGTCACCAATTGCAGGAAGCCCATCGTGTAGAGCAGCAGCCTTGGCGATTCCAGCTCTTCCGGCGGTAAAATCGTCCGGAATATCAAATCCCTGTCCATCGGCAGTCGCCCCAGGAAGAGCTGCCAGAGGAACAACCCGAGCAGCATCAGCGCGATCATCCCCTGCGCCACGGTGCTGTTGAATCCGTACTCCCACGCCTGCGAGTTCGAGACCTGGTGCATCGGCACCGAATACGGCAGCACGAAAATTCCGAGCAGCATCAACCCCGTAAAGAACACCGGCAACAGCAACCGCATCGGGCTTCCGGACTCCACCGCAGGGCTCGGCGTCTCGGCCGGTGAGGCGTTCTTTCGCGCGCGTTTTACCTTGGATTTGGACATGGGGAGAAATGATCGGCCGGGGCGCAACAGCGCGCCGAAGAACTTATTCCACCACTGCCCCTTGGACAGCGCAAAATGGAAATCCCCAGTTTGCGCTTGCGCGGACGGTCCGTGGCACCCATACTATGAACCATGTGGCGTCTCAGAAAGTCTGAGTTGAATGCGGCAAATGGCCTTGCGAAGCCACCGATCTGAAAGAAAGTTGCAGGCAATTACCTATCCTCCATAAATATGAAGCCAACTGGGAAATCCTCGATGAAATTTCTATTTCTTATTACGGCCTCACTGAGCTTTGCGACCGTCGCCGCCTTCGCGCAAGGGAACGGCACTTACGGCAACCTTGCCGTCACGGGGACAGCTACCATTAAAACGTTAAATGTGACGGGATTACCCGATTTTGAGGGTAACTCTGCATATCTTGGCACATTAAGCGGACCCTCCGAAGCCGCGGTGGGTTTTCTCTATAGCGATGGCACAAGCGGGACCGGTTCCTCTTTTACTACCCTTCTGGCCCGGCCGGGGGCTGTATGGAATTGGGAACGTTCAAATCAGTCGCCCAGCGCAATGGAATTGGACGCCAACAATCGGTTGATCCTCTCGGGAACTCAATCCGGTGCGGCCTCAATTGTCATTGATCCCGCAGGTGGGAATATCACTGTGCATGGACAGCAAGTGGTGGGCGGCAGCGCGTTTAATTTCTCCGCCTCAGGAGACATCGGCATTGATACCTCTACTCCGACAGCGAAATTCGATATCGAGGGGCCCGGGAATGTAATATTGGGCAACGGCGAAGTCGGGATCGGAGCGGACCCGACCACCCAAATCACGAATTCGTTTCCGGCAGCTTCATTGTTTATCGCTGAACCCGCGATAGCGAGCATACGGTTGATGACAACCGAAGCCAATCATAGCCTGACAACCTCCGCGGAAGCCATCGATTTCGCCGACGGTCCCGGCAATGAATTCATCGGAGAGACCTCTGGCCTCAATGCCGATTATCCCGGTGCCGGATTATATCAGCCGCGCCAGTTGAATTTTTGGAGCGGTCAGGCCGGCGGGATATTGATCCTGGCCCGCGATTGGCCGGGTGCGGCGGGCCCCATCGTATTAGCCGATGGCGATTATTCCACTGGGGAAGTGATGAGAATTACGACCAATCATATGGTAGGGATCGGTGGAGAAAAAGCTCCAGCCAGTCTGGTTTCAATCAAAGGCAACGCGTCGGTCGGCATCGGTTACAGCGAGGTTGCCGCACCGCCGAATGCATTGATAGTCCAGAGCCGTATCGGAATCGGCACCGCGACTCCGCAGGTTCCGCTCGATGTCAGTGGTGAGGCCAGGATCGCTGGATTCCTGGTTGTTACCGGCACGGGCCACGCCGTGCTGATCAATCCGGCGGGGGATCTTTCCATGGGTACCTTCACAGCCGGCACGTTGCCGTAGTTCATCGTCCTGGCCCGCGACCATTCACCGCCAATGCCATCCATGAAAACAAGGAAACAAACCGGTTGCGGCGTCCCTCCTTCCATGCGCCTGCTGCTGGCGGGCGCGATCAGTTTCGGGTTCCCCGTCATGCTCTTCGGCGACTCCGGGCCAGCATGGTGGAGCGATCCCTCCCTCACCACGAGCGGTACCGCGGCCGTTATCGAACCGGACGGCACGCCAATGGATTACGCGGCGGTAAACGCAGGCCAAGTCAAAAATATTGCCGTCGCCGCAGTGAACGAGATGAACGCAGCGCTCGCCTCCGAAGGGGGCGCGGGAACCACCTTGAACAACCTGAAGCTCGCCTTGACCGCCTCGTCGAGTCGAACTCAAGATTACGCCGCCGTGAATCTGGGTCAGCTCAAGACAATCGCGAAACCTTTTTGCGATCGGCTTCTGGCGCTCGGCCTCGATGTTGCCCCCGTAACTTCAGGAACATATCCATGGATCGGCCATTCCGCCAGCGACTATGCCGCCGCGAACATCGGCCAGGTAAAGTACCTATTCAGCTTTGATGTCGCAGGCACCACCATGGCGGCGGCCAAGCCGGCACGCTGAAGGTGCCAGCCCACCCGACCGCCGGCCTCCATCGGGTACCGAGAAAATGCTCTAGGGTCTTGCCGGGGCAAGCGATTTGTCGTCAAGGGCGCTCCCAGGCGAGGTTCGATCCAGCATGATTCAAGCCTCTCCGTTCGCCGCAGGCCTCGTCGCCCACGTGGTCACCGCCGCAGCTCATCCTGCCCGATCGGCGCATGAAACGTAGGCGGCAACGGCCTTCCCATCCACCCATACTTTACCTTGCGGTAACTCTCCCGCGCAAGATCATACACCGCCCGCGGTACAAGGCACGCGATCCTGCAGACCCCGAGCACGACCCGCACACTCCATCCCGTATTCAGCCCGATGCGATGCAAGTGATAGCTCGGATCATTCCCCCTATCGATCTTCGCCCAAACAATCATTCTCAACACCTCCTTCACCATCCCCACCATATCCGGTCTGCCAAAAATGGAATAGAACGCCTTCCTCCTCACATTCGCCGGGAGCGTCCGGCAAAACTCTGACCACCCATCCACCACATCCAGTGGATTTAACCCCTTCTCCTCCGCCGCCTCCCGCTGCAGCACCGGCGGCCGCAGCACCGCGCATGGGATGTCTCTTGCCAGCAGTTTTCGCCCGATCACCAACTGCGGAAAATTCGTCCGGATCCCGAAGTAGCCATCCACCAGTTCCAGCGACGTAATGAGCGAACTCTTGAACACCAGCGCCGGCACAAAACTCTGTCCCGTAAAAAACGTCCCGTGCTTCCGCTGAATCTCCGACGGCAGCACGCCCAACCCCGCCGACCATTCTTCCTGGCGCGGTCCTCCCACGAAACAGGCCTCCGGCCGCGCCTGCCGGAGCAACTCCAGCAACGTTCCCACACGCTCCGGGTAGAGCGTATCATCGTCGCAGAGGATCCACGTATATTCCCCCTGCGAGCTCTCCAGCGACCGCAGTAAATTCGCGCCGAATCCAATATTCCGTTCATGCCTTCGCACCTCCATGCAAGGCAGCAGCGGCCGGAACGCCTCGCACACGCCCCCCGTCCCATCCGTCGAGCAATTGTCCATCACCGTGAGCCGGTGCTCCTTCAGCGGACTCGCCGCAATTGCCTCCAGCGTCCGCCGCAGCGCCTTCTCCCTATTGTAAGTCAGGAGGAACACATGCAACAAACTCTTCCCCTCGGCCTCACTCATACAGCGCGGCCCTCATAAGTCCTATTCCCCCCACCCCGCCCCCCCGCAAAAAATAAGCGCCATTCAATCGCAAACTCCTAAAAATTGATCCGTTCCTTTTCAATCACCAGCGGCCGGTGCAGTACTTGGGTGTGAATCGCCGCGATATATTCCCCCAGCACTCCCGTGAAGAAAAGCTGCACCGAGGAAAAGAGAAACAGCCCGATCACCACGGGCGCCTGCCCCACCGGGAAATTATTCCAGAAAAGCAACTTGTAGAAGAAATACCCGATCGCCACCAGCAGGCTCATCAGCGCCAGCAAAAATCCGATGAACGTCGCCAACCTTAGCGGCACCTTCGAGTAACTCGTAATCCCTAGCATCGCTATATCATACAGCGTGTAGAAGTTATTCTTGGTAAGCCCCCGCTTCCGTTCCGGCTGCCGGTAGGGGATGCGCGCGATCTCATAACCCAAATCGCATATCAACCCGCGCCCGTACGGATTCGGGTCGTCGATCTTCCGAAATACCTCGATCACCTTCCGGTCGTAAATCCCGAACCCCGTGACATGATCGATCAACTGCACGTCCGAGAGATTCCGCACGATCTTGTAATAAGCCGTCCGCAGGAGGTAAAACAATCGTGACTCCTCGCTCGCGATCTTTTGCCCCAGCGCAATCAGATATCCTTCCTCCCATTTCTCAAGAAACGTGGGGATCAGCGTCGGCGGATCCTGCAGATCTGAAACCATCGTAATGATCGCATCCCCGCTCGCCTGCAATATCGCGTGAAACGGCGATCTCAGTTGCCCAAAATTCCGCGTGTTCAGGATCACCTTTACCCGCTTGTCCGCCGCCGCCAGCTTGCGCAAAATCTTCGGTGTCGCATCCGTGGATGCGTTATCGATCAATATGAACTCCCATTCATATTGCGGCAGAGTGTCCGTCACGGACGTGACCTGACGGTAAAGTTCCTCAACATTCTCCTCTTCGTTGTAAGTCGGCGAGATGATGCTGATGCGCTTCATGGTACAATTGCCCGGTGCTCGGGGATGGCATAGCAAACCTGTTCCCAGCAATCGTTGGAATAGCGGCGCAGATATAACCGGTGCCTCGGCGCCAGTTCTGCCAGCATAAGCGGAATCTCCCACAAGTGCCGACCGACATGGTATAGGCACACCGCAAGGATCGGCTTATGCCGCTCGATTATCTTTGCAGCCCCGCGGATCGCGTCAGGTTCCGCCCCCTCGATGTCCATCTTGATGAACGTGGGCTCCAGCACATCCGCTGTCTCATCCAGCGTCACCACGTCGACCCATCGCTCCCCGGTTCCCCCCGCCGATGCCACTGTTCCGCTCGCGTCAAACTGGATCCGTCCCGGAGCCGAACCGAGCGCGTTCGGATACAGTCGCACCCGTTGCCTCTGTCCATCGGGCAGGTCCGTCACCAGTTTCTGAAGCTTCGCAAAATTGAGCAGGTCCGGCTCGTACGCCGAGATCGCTTTGAATCGTCCCTTCGTCAGCCCGAGGAATTGCGTCACCGTGTCCCCGTCATACGCCCCGCAATCTACAAATGATTCGTCATCGTGGAACGCGATCAACTCCGGTGCGAACAGCGTCTCCTTCGCCGGCCAATTCCCGCCCAACACTGTCGGCTCCAACGCCGTCCGCCACTTCAGTTGTGCCAAATATTCCGTCCGCGATGCATCATCCGCCCACAGCGGCAGAAGCGCACGGATCGCATCGGCGGCGCGCCGGACCATCCCTGGCTCCTCCACCGCGTAGTACGGCATGAACGCAGCCGGATACGCCCACGCCAGTTGGGTAAACGACACTGGTTCAATCCCATATTGCCGATACTGCGCCCACATCCGTTCAGAGGTATAAACGGTGATGGCGAACACCGCATCGTCCCGGTAGCGCTCCGCCGCCTCTGCCGATGGCATCACCGGCACCCCCTCTATCTCTTTCCCGGCGAGGGCCGCGTTATTGTCTGCGAACGCAACCGGCGTTAGCCCAGCTCTCCGCGCGGCCGTCAGCGTCGCCCGGCCCAGCGCTCCTGCGCCCGCCATCACCAGCTTTCCCCCCGCAGCCTCCATCCGGTTGCGAATCTCGGCCTCCACCGTCCGCCTCGCCGCATCCGTGTCCACGGCGAGAATGGATTCGAGAGTCACCACGCGGTCCGCCCCCCGTCGATAATGAGATTGGATCCGGTCATATAAGAAGAAGCATCTGAGCACAGAAACAGGATCGCCGCCTGGTATTCATCCATGTGCGCCATCCGCCCCAGTGGAATCAAATTCGAAAGCCGCGCCACAAATTCCTCCGGCTGGTTCGTAAACACCCCTCCTGGCGATATCGCATTTACCCGTACCCCCGCTTGAGCCCAATAGGTCGCAAGGTACCGCGTCAGCCCAATCAGCCCCGTCTTCACGACGGAATACGTAACCGGCTTCACCGGCTGAGCTTCGGGTGCAAGTCCCGGCTGGCTGTAGAGCCGCTGGTCCGGCCCGATCAATCCAAGATCCGACGACACATTGACGATCACCCCACCCCCGCGCGCCGCCATCTCGGACCCAAAAACCCGGCTGCAAAGAAATGCCCCCGTCAGCCCGACCGCAATGTCCGCGTGCCACGTCTCCATCGGGAAAAATTCAACCCGGCTGAAATTCCGCGCATCCGCGCTCTCCATCTTCGGATTGTTCGCAGCATTGTTGATAAGAATATCAATCCGCCCGAGCTCACTTAGCAGCCGGTCCCTGAGAACCATCAGTTCTTCCAGCCGCGTGATGTCTCCTACATAGCCATGGCACGCCGATCCGAATTCCTCCGCTAACTTCTTCGCCACCGCGGCCGGGTGCGCCCGTTCAATATCCAGCAGGACCGGCACACCGCCCGCCCCCGCAATCGCCGCCGCATGCTGTCGCCCCAGCAATCCGCACCCGCCGGTGATAATTGCGACACGCCCATCTAGCTGAAATCGGTCGAGGACACTCATGAATTTAGGTGGAGCTAATCAGGCAATAAACCAGTTCTCCACAAATTTGCGATTCCGAACCGCCCACGCCCCTTCCTGCCCTGCCGTCGAGCGTGCCGCTTCCAGGATAAATTTCCCCGAAAACCCAATTCGCTCCAGGTTCCGGAGCAACTTCGGATAATCCGCATCCCCCTCGCCCAGCGGGACCGTAAACCCGCCAAGCACCCGGTCCTTGATATGCACGCTCCCAATCCGCTCCCCATACGCCGCGAATTCCTCATCCGCGTCATACCCGAGCGAAGCGCTATTCCCTGAGTCATAGTTTACCAGCACGCGCGGCTGCCCTATCTCCTCGAGCAACCCGCCAAACTCTCTCGGCGGCAGCGAGCACTCCAGCAGGATATCGGGAACGTCTGGCCCAATTTCCTCAATGACCGCATTGATTAATTCCACCATCCTGTCTTTCTCTCCGTCATTCTCGATCTTCGAAGCATCCAGAAACGGCAGAATCACCCGCTTAATTTTAAATACCCTCGACCGCCGCAGCAGCCCTACCAGCTGCGTGCGTCGCGCGCGCCGTTCCCCCGCAGTCCCCCGCAGCAACGGTTCCGCCATGAAGTAGTCCGCGCAAAGCGACTCGATGGCCACCTGGTGTCGCACCTGCAACTCCTGCATCCGTTCCAAACCCTCCTCAGTCCAAAACGGATTCACTGCCTCATCCCCGATCTTCCAAAGCCATTCAATCACCGCAAACCCAGCCCGCTCAGCCTTCGCAAATTCCTCCGCCCAAGTATCCGCCGGAAACGCCTGGATTGCACCCTCCACCGGCGGCGAAAGTCGCCCCAGCATGATTCCAATCGGCGGACACTTCATGGACATAGCTTGATCCTTCGATGAATTAACCACGGATGACGCGGATAGGCATTTTCTAATGCGCGCGCATACGTGTAATGCGTGGTTGAAAGTTCTTCATAAGAGCACTGTCTCCCCGTTCGCCATCGATTGCTTGATCGCCAATGCCGTCGCCAAACTCGAAGCTCCGTCCTCAATCGAAATCAGAGGTTTCTTCCCCCGCTCAACGCACCCAAGAAAATGCTTTAGTTCTTCCAGAAATAACTGATTCCGCTCCAGTTCCTGAAACTCCTCAAACAAACTCACGTTCCCATCCTCATCAAATACCGTGACGCTCAGCCGCTCCAAATCCATGTCAATTTTCCCCTTATCGCCAACTATCCGCAGATTTCGCGTGGAGGGCCTCTGCAGGTAATCTTGATGCAACCGTACCGGCACCAGTCGCCCATCCACATGGCATTCCAGCAATGACTCCGCCACATCCTCCACGTTGATCTGGAGGGTGCTCAAGTGCCCCCCGAGCGCAAACACCCGGACCGGCGCTCCGAAGAACCACCCCAAAAAATCAATCTCGTGAATCTGCGTCAACACCGCCCCTCCCCCGAGGTCTGACCGCGCCGCGTAACCCATCCTGTAATCCTCATAAGCATGCCACCCCGGCATGAAAGAACCAATCTGCGCATCCGCCGATAGCACCCGTCCTATCCTGCCGTCCTCAAGTAAACTCTTCACCAGCTTCAGGCACGGATGAAAGCGCATCTGGTACGCAACCATTGCAATCAGCCCCTGATCCTGCACAATCGTCCGCAATTCTGCGATCCCTGCGAGCGAATGCGACAACGGTTTCTCGATGAAGAGATGGCACCCCGCTTTCGCCGCCTCTAGCGCGATGGGAATATGCAGCGATGATGGATTGCAGATAAATACCAATTCCGGCTTGCTCGCTAGTGCGGCATCCAGCGATGCCCAGCTCTTCAGATTGTATTTCTCCTCCAGCTCCGATCCCGTCTCGACTTGCAACTTGTCTGTTAGCAAAGGCGCCGTCCGAAGCACCCGGTAAGCTCCGATCTCCGCACCCGGCCCCAGCAGCGCCCGCAGATTGCGAAGGTGCCGCTGTCCGATGCTTCCAAGGCCGACCATCAAGATCCCGGCCATATTATTCGTCGATCGTTGGGATCAACATATTTGACCGGAACTCCTCCCGGTCCAGCAGCGGCGAGAGATCCTCGAGTGGTTTCGAGACCATCGACCCATCCGCGCGTTGTACCGCCCCCAAGCTTGGGATTCGCGCCTCGTCCGGGACGCAAATTACCTCGCATACCACCGGCCCTTCCATCGCCAGTACCGCAGCCACCTCTTCCTTCAAATTGCTTTGATCCTTAATCTGCACCGCCCGCAACCCGTAAGCCTCCGCCACTTTCGTAATCGGCGGCAGGACCAGCCCGCTGGTTTCATCCGCCGCGATTAGCCGCCCAAACCAACGGTTTTGCGAAGTCCTGATTGAGGAGAATCCCGAGTTATTCAAAACGAACAATTTGATAGGCCATTGGTCCCGCGCCACGGTCGCGAACTCCTGGACGTTAAGTTGCAGGCTCCCGTCCCCCTCCACGCACACAGTACTCCCTTTCCCTACGGCAGCGCACGCACCGATGGCCGCCGGCAGCCCGTAGCCCATCGAGCCGAGCGCCGTCGTATGAAACAGCCGTTGATTCTTCTTCATCCGAAGCGCGTGCTGAAAAATCTCGATCCCAGCTCCCGAGCTTCCCGAGATGATAAAGTCTCCTGGCTGCATCAGCTCGGATACCACCTCGGCAAAGTAATAAGTGCTCACCTTCTGGTCCGGCTTCCGATGCTCCGGAAGCACCACTGGATATTTCATCTTCCAATCCATGCACCGCCCGCGCCATGGCGTGATGTCCGGTAGCTTCACGATTTCCATCTGGCGCGTGAGTTCACCGATGAAATCCCCCGCGTCCGCCTGGACGCGGAGCTCAAAATAATTATCGAATTTCCGCAACTCCGCCGGATCGATGTCTACCATCACTTTCTTCGCCGCCCGCGCCAGTTTCTCCGGCGCATACCCGGTCATCGTGCAATCGATCCGCGTTCCGATGGTCAGCAGAAAATCGCTATTCTGAAGGGCAAAATTCACCCCGCGGGGTGCCACCACTCCCGGCCGCCCCACATAGTAGGGGTGATCGAACGCCAACAAGTCTGGCGCCAGCCAGCTAGCGATCACTGGCACCCGCAGTCGGTCCACAAGCGCCCGGAAATCCTCAATTGCCCGCGCGAGCCGAATTCCATGTCCCGCAAGGATGATCGGGCGTTCCGCGTTCAGAAGATATTCGATGGTCTGCTCCACCGATGGCCCAAGATCTTGCGACGGCCCCTTCGCCGCCTCCGGCGTAAATCCCTTCAAAGTCGCCGGGTCGATGGTCGCCGCCTGGACATCTAGTGGGATCTCCACCCACACCGGCCCGGGCCGTCCCTCCTTCGCGATATAAACCGCCTTCTCCAACTCGTACCGGATTTTCGCCGGGTCCATCACTGTCACCACATACTTCGTGATCGGCGCGACAATCGCCGGGATATCCACCTCCTGCACCCCCATCTGCCTCACCCCCGAATCCCCCTTCAAGTCGCTCCGCTTGCACTGCCCGGAAAGAAACAGGCACGGCGTCGAGTCCAGCCACGCCCCCGCAACTCCCGTCACCGCATTGGTGCTGCCCGGCCCGGTGGTAAACAGCGCGACTCCGATATTCCCGGTCGCCTTCGCGTAATTCTCCGCCGCGATTGCCGCTGCCTGCTCGTGAAGCATGCAAACCGGATCGATATCCTTTGAGCGCCCTCCCAGCGAATCATTGAGATGCATCGCCCCGCCCCCCGGCAGGAAGAACAGGTGTTTCACATCGAGGTCGATGACGAATTGGATGACGTAGTCGGATAGTTTCATTTGCCCAGGTTCAAGTGATCAAGCATGTCGCGCACTGCCCCATTCCCCCCGGGATGGGTGGTAACCAATTTCACGACGGCCCGCACGGATTGATGCGCATCCGCCGGTGCCGCGGAAAATCCCGCCAGCCCGATTGCCGCCAGGTCGTTCACGTCGTCTCCCATGTACGCAATCTCCTCGAGGCCAATCCCCGATTTTTCCGAGAACTCCCGTAGCGCCACATCCTTCTTGCTGCACCCCTGCCAGACGTGGGTGATGCCCATCTTTGTCGCGTAGCGGTCCACGATCGGATTCTTCTCCCCGGAGATGAGCGCAAACAGGATCCCCTCCCGCGACGCGCGCGCAATGCCCATGATATCGCGAAACGAAAACCGCTTCAGCTCGGCCCCCCCGGTGTCCCACC
>Ga0302319_10022256_pt1 | contig 11378 bp, 7 predicted proteins | sample Bog_T0_2_FD_203319 | JGI IMG/M metagenome (GOLD analysis project Ga0302319, IMG submission 203319) | Peat permafrost microbial communities from Stordalen Mire near Abisko, Sweden - Bog_T0_2 | ecosystem: Environmental > Terrestrial > Soil > Wetlands > Peat | place: Sweden: Abisko, Stordalen Mire...
TATCTGATTGTTCTCCAGGTAGCCGTCGGTGACCGCGTCGGCGGGGTCGATCACCTCGAATCCGTACTGCCCGCAGCCGGAGATGAAGTTGTCATCGAACCGGCTGTTCACGCTGGTGTTCGTGATCACCCGGCCGCTGGCACCCGCGCTGGTGTCGACGATGCCGGAGCCGCCGCAATCGCTGACGTCCACGTGGTCCACGTCGGCCTGCCAGTTGAGCACGATGATCCCGTCGGTGCGCCCGGACCCATCGCAGGCCACGGTGAGATCCCGGATGGCGAGCGGGTCCCCCGTGGTCGACTGGCTGTCCACGTAGGATTGCGAAGCCAGCACGTAGCTGGCCGGCCCGTCCTGCTTCAGGATCGTGCCCGTAGTGCTTCCTCCGGTGTAGGTCCGGTCGCCCAGCAGCACGAGGCCCTTGGTGAGCAGGCAGGTACCGCCCTGGAACTCGATGGCCGCGCCCGCCGGGCTGGAATCGATCGCCTGCTGCAGCGTCGCGGCATCCGTGCTGCGGTCACGGCAAGCGACGTGGACCGAAGCTAGCGGAGGCGGAGCCGACGCAGGTCTGGCCCGCGGCGGAACGACTGCCCACGTGATCGCGCCCGCCACCACGGCGACCACAAGCATGCCCACGGCTGTGGTCCAACGCCGATTTGCACCCCGAGCACGGGGTTGTGTCCGGTCCAGAACAGCATGACTACCCATCCAGCTACGCTACCCTCTGTTAACAGCGCGGATCCGGCCTGCGACCGCGCCGCTCACCCGCCGCGCGGCGAAACCCGAGCCGCAGACGAATCGCATGAGCGGGCCGAAGGCGGCGGCCGACGCCAGGCCGGTGAAGTAGACGCCGGGCACCGACGACTCGAACGCCCCGGACAGCCGCGGCGAGCCGGCCACGCACCGCACCCGGCGCCGCATCGCGTCGTCCATGAAGTCCAGCCCGGCCAGGTCGACCCGGTAACCGCGAGCACGTGGTCGACCTTGAGCAGATCAGAAGTCATTTTCCGCCGCATCATCTGTTGTACCCCGCACGGTGCCATACCGGCCGAACCAGACTTCGCCGTGGCCCCGTGCCGTGTACTGCCTCATTGGTTCTCCCGGTTAGCCGCGGTCACGACAGGAGCGCGAATCGGACGATGACGATGAGTGCAAAGGCAATCAGCAACGGCAACGGGGCCATCGCGAGTATGCGGGCCAGTCGCCGGGAGGCCAGTGGCCAGATGCGGGTAACCTCCCGTGCGGCCAGGACAAGGAGGAGGAGGCTGAGCTCGGCCAGCCCGATCGGTGTCCAGACGGTCGGGCGCCCGGGCGAGGTCGTCACCGGAGGCAGTGGCTGCATTCGCGTGCCAGCCGGCCAGGTGAGGGTATAGACGGCGGCATCGCTGTCGCTGAATGCCACCTTCACACCTGGGTAGGATCTCATGGCCGCGCGGAACTGCTGGCCCCAGCCCGCCGGGTAGCTCGCCGCCTGCTCCAGGTAGGTCTCCTGGGTGGTGGTGGTGATGATGTAGCTGTCCGGGCCCATCGCGCGCAGACCGGAGACCAGCCCGCTGACCTGCGTGGGGCTGGTGGGAGCGAGCTCAGGAATGTAGTCGGTCGTGCTCAGGTCCCGGTACTGCCACGGCATCTGGGGCGTATCGTCAACAGCCGGCTGCTCGCTCAGCCAGACCACCCTGATGCCCGAGTGGTCGTGGGCGTACAGGTAGTTCATGGCGCTCAGTTCGCCGGGCGGTGTCCGCTCGAACGCCTCGTTCCCGTATCGGGCCACGAAGAAGAGCAGGACAGCCGCTATCGCGCACATGGCGGCGGCCGGCACCACCCGCCAGGCGCGGTAGTCATGCTTCGCTCCGGTAAGCGATCGCCAGGCCCGGTCATCGCGCGCCGGGCCAGGGAAGAAGAGGTAGGCGGCCAGGAGGCACGCTCCCGGGAGGGCGAACATATATACCCGCAGCGCGATCTCGCCGCCATAGTTCTGCAGGCCAAATCCTGCGAAAGGCACGCACATGAGCAAGAGGGCGATCCGGTCGTCAAAGGCCAGCCGCCGCCGCCGCATCAGGCCCATGGCGGCGAGGAAGAGGACAGCTCCGGCGAAGGCGGTGCGGGAGTACAGCACCAGCTTGTGCAGCGCCGTGCTGCCCACCATCCGGCCAGACACGCTGGTCGACAGATTGGAACCGAGATTGCCGAAGCCGCTGAACATCTCCGAGAGATGCCCGGACCAGTACGGGACGGCCGCGAAGCTGATCCACGCGGCGAAGATCACGCCGAGCAGTATCGGCAGTCCGCGCAGCCGGCATCTGCCTGCGATCACCAGCCCCGCCGACGCAACCACCATGAAGAACGGCGTGAGCTGATGGCTTGAAGTAGAGAAGACGAATATCGCAATGATCAGCCCGAGCATGACGATCAGGCGTTTCCGGCTCGCGGGGACGGCCGGCAAGTCCCCGGGGATGGGCCGGGTCAGTATCGCCCGCCACCACAGACCGCGTCCCGCCGGGCGGCGGCGGGCCCCACGGGAGCCGCCCCGTCGGTCCTCCGCTTCCGCTGGATGATCCGTTGCGGGCTTCCGGCCGAAGTACGTCACCAGCAGAGCGATGAAGAACAGGTAGAGCAGGTAGTTGAAGGACTGCGGGGAAAAGTAGTCCTGCCCCACCCAGTTGCCCACGGAAAAGATGAATAGCGCAAACCACTTCGCCCGCCAGCTCGCCTGCATCCGGTTGATGATCAGGCCCATCGGCACCAGGGCCAGCAGGTCCACCGCCAGCGGCCAGAAACGCAGGACCGGGATCAGGTCACTGCTGCCTGCTACGTGCTCGGCCAGCGCGACCAGATAGAAGAAGCCGGGCCAGCTGAAGTACGCCGAAAGGTCGGGCGCCGTATGCCCGGTCCGGCTGACGTAGTCAACGAAGCCCGCGATCCAGTAGGCGGTCGGGAACCTCGGTTCGGGCTCGGCTATGGAGGTCACGCCATCCAGGCACACCACGATGGCCACCAGGGTGGCGGCCAGCAGGGCTGGCTTGGGACGGGTCAGCCCGAGCGCCAGTATGAACGTCAGGGCGAGCAAAGCGATCCCAGCCAGCGTCGCCGCCGGAGTGATGGAAATGAGACCGAGACTGCTTATCTGGCCCAGGTGCCTGGTCACCTGCCCCAGCGGAGCGAAGAAAAGTACGACGCCGGCTGCCGTCATGACGGACAGCGCGGCCGTGGGCAGCCAGTTCAGCCGACCAGGATCCGGTGATACCGGCGGCCCGGCTCCGCCGGTCTTCGCTACCACCGGGTCGTGCACCGTCATCTCTTCTACTCCCGTCCGCTGGGCGCCGGGCCCAGCAGACTGTGCTAGTCGGTCAGGCTCGGCATGCTCAGCGGGCCATGGCAGCTCGACGGTGGGGAACTCCACTTCGGTGGTCGGCAGTTCGACAGGGCCCATTGCGGTGCCGGGGAGCTGCACCCATCCGGTGGCTGCCGGGCCTTCTTGCCTGGTGGTGGCCGGGACTGCCTGCGGGCGCGTGGCGGCGGGGGGCGAGCCCGTTCCGGCCAGTACGCGGCGAAGTCCGGGCAGGATGAGGAGGGCGATGAAGGCCTGGGTGGCCAGGGCGGCGATCCCCGCGCCGACCACACCCATGATCGCGGTCAGGCCGAGCGCGAGCCCGAGGATCAGGACACAGCGGGTGACCTGGATGACGGCGATCAGCCGGGTCCGGCTCTGGGCCCGCAGCGCACCCAGGTACAGCTCGGTCAGTGTCTTGGGCAGCGTGGCTAGGGCCAGCAGCTCCAGGATCGGCGCGCCGTAGGCCGCGTAGCGCGGACCGTACAGGTCCAGGGCGGGACGGGCGAGCGCGGCCACCAGGGCCGCGGCCGGCACCAGGATGAACAGCGTCCGGCGCAGCGCGGAACGGCAGTTGGCCGCGAGCGTCTGGCTGTCGAAGGCGCCCTCAACCGTCAGCGACGTCGCCATATTGACCGCCAGCAGGTCGAGGACGCCACCGACCATCCAGGCCACATAGAAGTAGGCACTCAGGCCCGGTCCGAGCCGGACCGCGACCACGATCGGCACCAGACTGGAAATGGCGAGCATGCACAGGCCGCCGGTGTAGTCGCCGGCCAGGAAGCGGCCGACCTGGCGTACGCTGGGCGGCTGGCGGTCCCGGGTCAGCAGCTGGTGGCGGGGCATCAGCTTGGCGAAGATCAGGAGGTTGATCAGCGGCAGGGACACGATGACCGGGAGCATCCAGGAGATGTCGATCCCGGCGGCCGGGATGGTGGCGGCCAGCGCCACCAGCAGGACGATCTTCACCACGCCGAACGTGCCGTTTTCCAGGGGCACCCACGGGGCGCTGCGCAGCCCGGTCAGTACCCCGTCCTGCAGCGTGAAGATGCCCCAGGCGATAACACAGACGACAAACGCAAGCCCCGGGATCAGGGCGCCGAGCTGGGCGTACGAGGGGCCCCAGTGCCGCACGACCAGCAGGAAGGGAATGGTGACGATGACCGAGGCCAGCGAGCTGAAGAGGTAGATGCGCAGCACGAACGTCCGGGTGTGACGCCCGGACTGCGGGATGAAGCGAGTAACCGCGCCGATCAGGTTGTAGGCGGTAAATCCGGAGAGCAGGTTCATTGCGGAGTAGAGCGCTGACGCCCGGCCCACCTCGACTGGCGTGTAGTGCCTGGCGGCCAGTAGCCAGTACAAGAGGCCCAAGAGCCCGGTTACGCCGGTATTGAGCATCAGCGCATAGGCGTTGCGGTACAACGGCACGGTCAGGTGCGCGCGTAGCTCCTGCCAGCGGCCGTTCAGGTCGAACCGCCGCGGGCTGGGCACGGCCGCCCCGTCGCGAATGGTTCCCTGAGCGGGAGCGACCTGCCCGCTCACGACCTGGAGGGGCACGGTATCCGCATCCGGCTCCACGAGCCTTGGCCGGGAAACGGAGCGATACTCTGCCGGCGAACCGGCGAGTCTTAGCGCCCTCTGGTCCCGCGAGGCACGCTGGCCGCCCGCCGTGGCACGGTGCCGCGGCGGGGCAGAAGTAAGTCGAGGGTCCGGATCCAGCCGCGACACCGGGTCGCCTGCGGCGGGACCAGGACCAGCAGGTTCAAGCACGTCCGGTAACGCCAGCCAGCCCGGCCCTGGAACGCCTGACCACCGCCCATCCCTTGGTCAGGGCATGGTCCTTGAGGTAAATCATGGGCTGGGTGCTCCCCCGTGCGATGTGCTCAAAGGTTGTCTGCCTGGTCGATGCACGCACCGTCAGCCGCGGCAGTGCGAACCGGTCTTGAGCCGAGTCGGCGACCGCGTTGGCTACCGCGCACGCGTAACTGTAACCAGTGGAGCGGACCGTGCGCCGCACTCGGGCGCTGCTATAGCCGAACGGGTAGGCCAGACTAGGCACGGCGCGGCCAATTCCGTCCTCGAGCAGCGCTTTACTGGTGGCGAGCTCGTCCTCGAGCCGGCCCTGCTTCAGCTGATCGAGTTGGGGATGGGCGTGGCTATGCGCTCCAATCTCCACACCGGCTGCCACTGCTTCACGGATCTGTGTCCAGCACAGCATCTGACCGGGACGGTTTCCCGCTGAGTGTCGGCCAGCATCGGCGATCCAGCCAGTGGTGACGAAAACTGTGGCGGTGAAGCCGTACCGGCTGAGCAGCGGAAGTGCTTCGCGATGAAAGTCTGCGAATCCATCGTCGAAGGTGAGCACCACGGCACGGTCCGGCAACACGCCACCGTCCGCCAGCGCCGCCGCCGCCTGCGCGAAGGTAATCGTGCTGAACCCCGCGTCCCGCAGGTAGGCCAGTTGCGCAGCGAAGGAGGCGGGAGGCACCGCCAGCCGGCTCCGCGTGTCCGGTCGGCCCGCGACTTCGTGGTACATGAGGATGGGCACAGGCCGGTCACGGACCGGGCCGGGTTCCGCCAGCCCATTCACCGTGGCCGTCCCGTAACGGCCGCCGGAGCGCGTGTGGAGTTGCGGAGCCTCCGGCGCCCGGCGATGTCGTTCGCCGTCCCGTTGACATAACCAAGAGTCACAGCGGACAAGCCGGCTACGATTGCTGCCGCCCGGCCAAGCCCAGCGGCGTCGCCACACAGCGCGCCCGCCACGCCCCGGACGACCCCGGCCGGAAGTGTCCGGCTGGCGTAGCGGCGCTCGGACGACAAGCCGTCCCCGGCGCCCACGGACCGCGTCACCATCGCCTTGGACAGGCCTTCGGCGTAGCAGCGTGACCGGTAGTAGGCGAAGCGGCATCGATCGATCCGTACCCGGTGCCAGATGACCGCCTGCTCGTCGAACAGCAGCACTGCGCCTGGGATCTGCTGGCGGAGCCTGATGCAGAACTCGGTTTCCTCACAGCCAAGCGGGCGCGTGCTCCGGTCCCGCCCGATGCCGCTGATGAAGCCGCCGACCTGGTCGAAGACGTCCCGCCGGAACGACGCGTTGCCACCGAGCACATTGCGCACCGGCGCCCGGCGGGTTGGCATCCCGATGTAGGTGCAGCCGATCACCCAGTCGAACTCCTCGGGGAACCATGACGGCCGTTCAGTGTCCCAGGCCGGCAGGGTCCGTCCGCCGACACCCACCACGTCAGGATCCGTGTAGGCGTCGAGAAGGCATTTCAGCCAGTTCACGTCGGCGACCGCATCGTCGTCCAGGAACGCCACGACCTGACCGGTGGACGCTGCGATCCCCGTGTTCTTGCCCCCCGAGAGCCCCTGCTGCTCCCGGTTTTCGATCACCGTGGCGTCGGGCAGCTCAGCCTTGAGCCGCTGGTGCAGCGACGGGTTGTAGTCGACGACAACGATGAGTTCCTTGGCGGGGTGACTCTGGGCACGCACCGAGGCCACGGCGGCCAGCGTGTCATCCCACCGGTCGTCGGCGTGCGCGCAGATGACGACCGAGACGGACAGCATGTTCACGCCCCTTCCACCTCGGCAGCCTCGGCTGGTGAAGATGACAGGGCGGGAGGCGACGCCGCGGTCAGCGGGCCGGCGTCGCTCAGAAGGAGCCGGGCAAATTTCTCCCGCACGATCAGGCGCAGGATTCGCCATCCGTCACCGATCGCGCTGAGATTGCTCTCCCCGTGCAGGCGCGGCCGCTCGAAGCTGGGGATCTCCTGGATTCTGAGCCCGGCCTTGGCCGCCCGGATGTTCATCAGCGTTTCCACCTCGAAACCCGGGCAATCGATGCGCAGGGCGCTGAGGTGGTGCGTCCAGAAGGCGTTGTAGCCGTAGCACAGGTCCGTGAACTGGGTCCGGAACATCCGGTTGACCAGCATGCGCAGCAGCCGGTTGCCGTACCGGCGGCTGACGGTGAGGTCGTCACTGCCGCCGCTGCCGGAGAACCGCGAGCCTTTGGCGAAGTCGGCCCCCGCCACCAGGGCCCCGACGAACTGGATGATCTCCGCGCCGTCAGTGGAGCCGTCGGCATCCATCGAGACGATGATGTCGCCGGTCGCGGCGGTGAAGCCGGCCTGCAGGGCGTCCCCCTTGCCCCGGCCGGATTGCGCGATCACCCTGGCGCGGGGACACACCGCACGGGTGACAGCGACGGTATCGTCCACCGAATGCCCGTCCACCACGATGATCTCGTCCACCCAGGCGGGCAGGGACGCGAACACATGCGGAAGGTTGGCCCCCTCATTCCTGGCCGGGATGATGACGCTGACGGTGTTAGCGATCGCGAGCGCCGCCGAAACCGGCTTATAAGACAGCATCGGGCGGACCGGGAAAGTATCGTCCGCCTGCGGGCCGGCCTGCGGCCGGCGGCCGGCCTCTTGATCCGGGAAGTCAGATAGCACCATTGATTCACGCCCCCGCACGAGCCGGGGTCCCGGCCAGCGATCCGCAGACGGGAATCCGGCCTGCGAAAATAAGGTTTAGAGTGTTTTTGGAAAGCCAATTAATCGCCATTTCCAGGCGATTAATTGCCGACCCTCCAGTGGTCGATTTAAAACCGTCTTGCATGTGGCCCCCCTTGGGCAAACCGCCCTTTTCGCCGACGGTTTGTTAGACACAGCCCCAGACCGGCTGCGTGCCGTGCTGTCGCGCTCTGACATGTTTCTGACTCCTCATCTTGGCAGTTGGTTTACGGACAGTCACACGGACATGTCGGACATGATCCTGTACGCAGAGTGAGTGATAACCGCGCACTTACCGTAGTCAAAGGGGATTTCGCAGCTAGAGTGCCAAAGTGTGTGTGGTGTAGATCACATCAACTACGCTCCGTAAATTAGTTGTTCAATTACAGCGCGTTATTGACCATAAGTATTCTGTAGTTGAGCGACAGAGCGTAGTGTTCACTCTAAGTAGCTAGCGAGTTACATTAAAGGATCCACCGGATTAGCGAATCAGGCCAGGACAGTGCTCCTAAGATAATTCGCAATGTCTACTTCCAGCGGCACTGGCGGCTTTCCCGGACGGCCGGCGCAAGCATTAAGACAACGGCAGGAATGGGCCGGCTTCGGTAGCGTTCCGGGGAGGTCCGGAACGGGATGGCGGGCGTTTCGAGGTGCCCAGGCCGTGTCCAGCCCCTCCACCAGAAGCCGCAGGGACTGGCGCTCACGGATGGTCAGCTACGGGGCCAGCCGATGCATGCCATCCTGCTGGGCAGGCCGCCGACTGCCGGTGGCCTTGGGGACATCGACGACGACCTCGCCGCGCTGAATCCGGCTGATCGCCTCGGTGAACGCCGTGATGCTGGCCGCAAAACAAACGGCCTACCCGGCCGCTGCCCGGGTAGGCTCGGTGCGTCAGGGGCCGGCGACCGGGCGTTCAGGTCAGCAGCGGGGGCAGACGGCGTGAAGGTACTCATCGCGGGCGGCGCCGGTTTCATCGGCAGCACGATCGCGTCGGCCTGCGTGGACGCGGGCATCAGCCCGGTGATCGTCGACAATCTGGGCACGGGCAGGCGGGAGTTCACCACCGGCCGGGCGTTCTACCAGGGCGACATCGCCGATGGGGCACTGATCGACCGGATCTTCGCTGACCACCCCAGCATCAGCGCCGCTATCCAGTGCGCAGCGCTGATCGTGGTCCCGGATTCGGTCGCTGATCCGGTCGGCTACTACCAGGCGAACGTGGCCAAGAGCCTGGAGTTCGTCGCGCATCTGCTGCGCAACGGATGCGAGCGGATGATCTTCAGCTCGTCGGCCGCGATCTACCGCCCGGGCGCGGACCTGACCGTCGACGAGGACTCCCCGCTGGACCCGCAGAGCCCATACGCGCGGACCAAGGCGGTATGCGAGGAGATGTTCGCTGATATCGCCGCCACGCAGGCCATCCGGGTGCTGTCGCTGCGGTACTTCAACCCGATCGGCGCGGATCCCAAACTCCGTACCGGCCTGCAGTTGCGGCGGCCCACCCATGCCCTGGGCAAGATAATCCAGGCCTACGAGGAAGGCATCCCGTTCCAGGTCACCGGCACCGACTACCCGACCCGGGACGGCACCGGCATCCGGGACTACATCCACGTCTGGGACCTGGCCACCGCCCACCTGGCCGCCCTGGACCGGTTCGACGCGCTCATGGCGGGGATGGCCGCCACCTCCAGCGTCATCAACCTGGGCACCGGGACGGGGACAACCGTGCGTGAGCTCCTGGACGCCTTCAATCAGGCAGCGGACCGGCCGGTAAAGTCCGTCGACGTGGGCCGGCGGCCCGGCGACGTCGCCGGCACCTACACCCGCAGCGACCGGGCACAGCGCTACCTGAGCTGGAAACCGCGGTACTCGATCGCGGAAGGCATCCGTCACTCCCTGGACTGGGCCGCCATCCGCGACCACATCCTGGCCTGATGAGACCCGTATCAGCCGTATGCCGACGGATGGCCGGCCCGACCCTGCGGGCGTTCGCGGCCGACCCGCAAGGGTGCTGCGCGCGCTGCCCGGCCACCTGCGCATGCAGTGCATCCAGGACCCTGGTTACCAGCCCGATGAGCGGGCCCGGCGTGCCCTGACGGTCAGGAGCCGGCCGTCACCGACGCGCCGGGCAGCACGGCCCGGGGCCGGCCCACCCCGGTGATCTCGTTGCCGCTGGCCGTGGCGGACAGCTTGGCCGTTCCTCCCGCAAACGAGAGGCCCACGTCGCCCGCACGGTCGCCCATGATGACGTTGCCGGTCACCGCCACGTGGCCACTGCCGCTGTTCGCCTGGGTGATCGCGAGGTAGATGTAGTGCGACCCGGCCGTCTCGCCCTGGTCGTTGAAGATCTTGTTATCCACGATGGTCGAGCCGTTGCCGTCCTGAGCGGTGCCGACGATGCCGTACCAGGTGCCGGAGCGCTGGCCGACACCGAAGTCCTCGATGTAGTTGCCGGAGATCGTGGTCCCGTACAGCCGCATCGCGACGATCGCGCTGTGCGCGACGTTGTACAGATGGTTGCCGGAGATGTCCCAGCCTCCGGCATTGCCGAGATTTACGGCATCCAGCCCGGAGCCCGCTATCTGATTGTTCTCCAGGTAGCCGTCGGTGACCGCGTTGGCGGGGTCGATCACCTCGAATCCGTACTGCCCGCTGCCGGAGATGAAGTTGTTATCGAACCGGCTGTTCACGCTGGTGTTCGTGATCACCCGGCCGCTGGCACCCGCGCTGGTGTCGACGATGCCGGAGCCGCCGCAATCGCTGACGTCCACGTGGTCCACGTTGGCCTGCCAGTTGAGCACGATGATCCCGTCGGTGCGCCCGGACCCATCGCAGGCCACGGTGAGATCCCGGATGGTGAGCGGATCACCCGTGGCCGGCGAGCTGGTGACGTAGGACCGGGTGGCCAGCACGTAGCTGGCCGGCCCGTCCTGCTTCAGGATCGTGCCCGTAGTGCTTCCTCCGGTGTAGGTCCGGTCGCCCAGCAGCACGAGGCCCTTGGTGAGCAGGCAGGTACCGCCCCGGAACTCGATGGCCGCGCCCGCCGGGCTGGTGTCGATCGCCCGCTGCATGGTTGCCGCGTCGGTGGCCCGGTTCTGACAGGTGACCTGCACAGACGCCGCAGGCGGGTCGGCCGTGGCCCGCGGCGGCAGGACCGCCCAGGTGATGGTGGCGGCCGCGGCCGCCACCGCGAGCAGCGACGCTACGGCAAGCCACCGGCGCCGGCTCCGGGACCGGCCCAGACCGGAATACCCTCCCATCCAGGCCCTACGCCCGGCTGACGGAGCGGATCCGCTCCGCGACCGCGTGGCTGACCCGCCGCGCGGCGAAACCCGAGCCGCAGACGAATCGCATGAGCGGGCCGAAGGCGGCGGCCGACGCCAGGCCGGTGAAGTAGACGCCGGGCACCGACGACTCGAACGCCCCGGACAGCCGCGGCGAGCCGGCCACGCACCGCACCCGGCGCCGCATCGCGTCGTCCATGAAGTCCAGCCCGGCCAGGTCGACCCGGTAACCGGTGGCCGCGAGCACGTGGT
>Ga0302319_10022257_pt1 | contig 11378 bp, 13 predicted proteins | sample Bog_T0_2_FD_203319 | JGI IMG/M metagenome (GOLD analysis project Ga0302319, IMG submission 203319) | Peat permafrost microbial communities from Stordalen Mire near Abisko, Sweden - Bog_T0_2 | ecosystem: Environmental > Terrestrial > Soil > Wetlands > Peat | place: Sweden: Abisko, Stordalen Mire...
TCATTTTGCTGACCGTATCGGCCCGGCTAAAGCCGTGCCCTTGTTACAAGGCCCCTGCGTTGAGTTTTTCCGCGGAGTGTGGAGACCGGCGCTACATTTTGCGATTCCGGCGCTACAACGGGCTTACGCGGCTTGCGTTTCGCCCTTTAGCTGCTCGGCCTGGTAGTGGGCGATGAGGGCGTCGACAAAGGGCTGGAGGCGGCCCTGCATCACCAGGTCGAGTTGGTGGAGGGTGAGGCCGACGCGGTGATCGGTGACGCGGTTCTGCGGGAAGTTGTAGGTGCGGATCTTCTCACTGCGATCGCCGGAGCCGACTTGCTGCTTGCGGGCATGGGCGAGCTCGGCGTTCTGCTTGGCCATCTCCACCTCGTAGAGGCGTGAACGCAGCACGCGCATGCCTTTTTCGCGATTCTTGATCTGCGATTTCTCGTCCTGGCAACTGACCACGGTGTTGGTGGGCAGGTGGGTGATGCGCACGGCGGAGTAGGTGGTGTTGACCGACTGGCCGCCGGGACCGGAAGAGCAGAAGGTGTCGATGCGGATGTCTTTGGCTTCGATCTTGATGTCGACCTCTTCGGCCTCGGGCAGCACGGCGACGGTGATGGCGGAGGTGTGGACGCGGCCCTGTTGCTCGGTTTCCGGCACGCGCTGCACGCGATGCACGCCCGACTCCCACTTGAGCTGCGAGTAGACGCGCTCGCCTTCGATGATGGCGATGACTTCCTTGTAGCCGCCGATGCCGGATTCGGACATTGAGAGCACCTCGACCTTCCAGCGCTTCTGCTCGGCAAAGCGCGTATACATGCGGAAGATTTCGGCGGCAAAGAGCGAGGCCTCGTCGCCGCCGGTGCCGGCGCGAATTTCGAGGATGATGTTCTTCTCGTCGTTGGGATCTTTGGGCAGGAGCAGCACCTTGAGCTCTTCTTCAATGGCCTGCTGGCGCGGCTCGAGCGCGGCAATCTCCTCCTGCGCCATGGCGCGCAGGTCGGCGTCGGATTCGGCGAGCATCTGACGCGCTTCGGCGAGGCCCTGGCGCACCTGCTTGAGCTCGCGGTATTTTTCGACGGGCGTCTCGATTTCGCGCAGAGACTTAGCGACCTTCTGGTATTTTTCGTGGTCGTTGATGACCTCAGGCAGGGAGAACTGCGCCTGCATGTCGTTGTAGTGCTGTTCCATTTGTTCGAGGCGATCGAGAATCATGGCCGCTCCCCGCTCCGCGGTTTCAGGTTTTGGACGAGAGTTGTGGGTGAATGAAAAGGGGCGCAGAACAGGTGTAGGCGGCGAGCGCCGCTAGAGGAGGGCCGGGATGGGCTGGTGGAGGGTCATTGCTGATTTTATTTTAGCGCGATACGCGTAGGATTTCGCTTAGATGATCGGAGGCGTTTACACAATCGGGGCGTTCGGCTCAATTTCCCACGTATGAAATTGGCCGTAAAGCTCTGTTCTGATCTTCTCTTTTTGTCCGTGGATCGCCCCGGTGGCAGCCGAACGCTCCAGTCCGAAAATGGAAGTGTGCGCTCTGTTATCCACTTGGCCCTCAACGCCTCGGATCGGGCTGTGGATGACTGAAAGGATGTCAATCTCTCTGACTTTCCCCGCTATCATTCTGATGACAGCGAAGCGCTCCGGCGCACCCTGCCGCGAACGCGTCTCGGCGGCGGTGCTGTACTTCTGCCAGTCGCAGGACATCGAACCCTTGTTTACTCTGAAATGCCCTGGAGCCACGCGGGTATCGCCGGGCTTGAGCCAACCGACCGATACCCTGTAGAACAATGAATCTGGGTCCGGGATTATCTCAACTGGCCAAGCGTCCATCTTTAGTCGGCTAGCCAAAAGACGAGTTCAGGCCTTGACTCTGAGGGGTCAAATCTCCCCGAAATCTCGCTCTTGGGCTTCTTCCCACAGTAGTTGCCAATACTCTCTCCGGCGGGAAAGTTGACCAATAGGGTCCGGTCGTCTTTCTCCCAAAAAAGGTCAATGCTCCCATCCTCTGCTGGGCCGATTCGAGGCACTCCTGTGCCAATAACATTCGCCGTGTGCGCGTGGATCATGAGCCTGCGAAGAAAGTCTGTTGCGCGCGCGAGTGTCTCCCTTGCATAGGGAACATAACCTTCAGGCTCGGGACCGCTTTTGATCTCAACGATGTAATTCGCCGACTTGATCTCGTCCTCCATTGCGCGCCATTCCTGATCGGATGGTGATGACGGTTTGACCGCAGGGAAGATTCGAACGTATTCGATCCCCGTCCTTTCAACATTTCGCTGCCTAAAACCGAATGACCTGTCCTTAACCTCATAGGAGGTCCGTGAGTAGACACGTTCACGGGAGCTGCTCTCGAGGAGTTTTGCTAAGCGACTTGGAGGCATTTGGTTTTCTCACTCCACCGGCGGGCTAATAACCGGTAATTTTGAGCATGCTGCTAGCTCCCTTAGGGCTCTGTCTTGCTTGACTGCCGCCGCAACGGCCTCGTTTAGCTCCTTGATGTCCAATGAGTCCATCGCAAAGTACGTGCTTTCGCGCCGGCCATTTCGCGTTGATCGGATGGCCAGTTGATGAACAATCACCGCCCCGCCAACGCTGGCGTCCTCCCCAAGGCATATTGGGCGAAGGTCGCTGATTAGCTTGACCGATTGGAATACTCGCTCGCTCGCCTTCAGGAGTTCACTCGCCTTCGCGATCAGAGCAATTGGGGTCTGTTTCTCAAGGCTTATCAGACGTTTCTTGAGAATCTCTGCATCTTCGTCGGATAGGTCAATGACATCGTCACTCTTGATTGTTTGAATTGCCGCTTCGATTACCTCACTTGTGTCGATACCCACGGACGACGCTGTTCCAGCAATGCTGATGAGCGTGCCGACAATAGACTCTAAATCCGAGACGGCCGCGAGGGCCGGATTTCGTCGCAGTTGCGCGATCAGGTCCTCCCTCAAGAGCGTCGGAGTCACTTCGCGTAAAGCCGAATCTAGCTCATTCAGAGTTGGATCTGTGAGCCTGGCAAGACTTGCCAAGGTTCCCTGTTCTTCGCTTGGAATATCGAGTGCTTGGATACGATTTGGCATCGTCGGGCCCTTCAAGATGTTAAGAATACACCCAAGGGCTTCCTGTCACATATCCCACTATCCTAGCTGAAGCTACGTTGCCGAACGCGTGGTCCGATTCGGGAACGGACCGTCCGGCTCATTTTGAAATACCGCCTTGGCAAAGGTGGCGAGCACTTACATGCCGCCTTTGCCGAGCAGGATGCCGATGCCGTAGGTGACGGCGCCTTCGACGGCGCCGACGGCGGTCATTTCAAGGCCGGAGGACCACCAGGAGCGGACGGTGATGAGGGACTTGGCTGCGCCGACGGCGAAGTGCGCGGCGAGCGAGATGATGGCGGCGGCGATGACGGCCGGAAGTCCTTGCATGAAGAAGAAGGGAATAACCGGAATCATGGCGCCGACGGCGGTGGAGAGAGCACCGGAGGTGGCGGAGACGAGGGGGTTGGAGAGCGCTTCTTCGCTGGTGCCGAGGCGCTCGCCGGCCAGCGCGCGGAGCAACTGCTCGGGGTCGCTGGCGATGTGATTGACCATGTGGATGGCGTCTTCTTCTGGCAGTCCCTTGACCTGGTAGTAGAGCTGGAGGAGTTCGCGGGCCTCGGGTCCGTTGAGCTGAATGGCTTCGCGCTCGCGGGCAATTTCGGCGTGGTAGATTTCGCGCTCGCTTTTGGCGGCGAGATACGCGCCGGAACCCATGGAGAGCGCGGAGGCGATCATGCCGGAGAGGCCGGCGAGGAGGACGTACTTGGCGTCGCCGGAGGTGGCTCCTGACACACCCGACACGATGCCGAAGATAGCGCCCAGCCCGTCGTTGACGCCGTAGATGGCGTCGCCGATCCACGCGCCGGGCTGCTTGCGCCCCTGGTTGCGCTTGGCCAGCATCTCTTCGAGCACGGCTTTGGCGTCAATTTTGGCAGCGCCGCCGGGAGCGGTGTAGTGGCCGCGGATGAGCGAGCCCAGCTCGCGGTAGTGGTCGCGCTCGTCCTGGATGACGTGCTCGAGGATAGCGACGGAGCCTTCATCGCCAAGGGCTTTGAGCTGCTCGCCGTAGCGGGCGATGTCGCGGCTCTCCTCGATTTCAAGACGGCGGAGGGCCATGCGCATGCCGCCGGCGCGGTTGGCGAGCGAGTCGGCCTGGCCGCCGGGTCCGCCGCGATAGACGGGCTCGGGTCCGCCGAGCTCCTTGATGCGGCCCTCCCATAGCGCGGCGTGCTCGATTTCGGCCTGGGCGAGGTGGCGCATGACTTGCGCGCGCACGGGGTCGGCATCGCGGTCGGCGAGAGTGGTGTAGGTGCGGTAGCCCTCCATCTCGGCTTGCCAGTTGCCCTCAAGGGCAGCCAGGATCTTCTTGGTTCTTGCACCGGGCAGCATGGGAAGGGGCATGGGTCGTACCTCGATTCAAGGATAGCGGATGGGGATAAGACAGGGAGTAGGGGAGCGAGGGAGCAAGGGAGCAAGGGAGCGAGGGAGCGAGCCGGCGGGTTAGCGAGTCGGCGAGCCGGCGGGCCGGTGGGCCGGTGGGTCAGCTTGTCGGCGCGCGCGGTATGATGAGGGGCAACTTTCGACATGAAGCGAAAAGCAAGAACGAAACAAGCGAAGGTGCGCGGCGGGAATCTGCTGTTGATTCTGGCCGTGGTGTTCGTGGTGCTGATCCTGCTGGTGAGGATGATTTCGTTTGTGGCGCATGTGCGAGGGCGGTAATGCGGGGAACAAGGGACCAAGGGAACAAGGGAGCGCGCTGGCATCGGGTTCCTAAATCGGTGCTCACTGCGACGTTTTGCGCGCGAGCTCATGGGCCTTTGCGTATTTCCACGTGATGTAGAACGAGTGGTTGATGTGCTGCAGGAGGCCGGCGCGGCCATCGAGAAAACCGAGCCGGAAAACATAGTTATAGAGGAAGGTGGCGGCGGGGTTGAGGAGCGCGTTCCATGCGAGCCACGGCCATGAGCTGCGGGCGCGGCCTGAGGCGACGAGTGATTCTGCGGCGATGGAGCTGTAGCGGTTCATGTGCTCGAGGTAATCGGTGAGCGTGGGGTAACAGTGGTGGATGAGATGGCCTTTGAGCTGGCCTATGGGGCCTGCGGGTTCGCCAATGATCTGCATGGTTTCGTGGACGGGGCGCGCGGCAAATTGCGCTGCGCCGCGGCGAAAGAGACGCAGCTTGGGATCGGGCCAGTAGCCGCCGTGGCGCAGCGGCACCCCAAGAAAATGATTGAGGCGCGGGATGCGCCAGGCGCTGAAAGCGGGTTCGCCGGCGAGGAGGGCCTGGATTTCCTGGGTCAGCTCGGGGCTGACCTCTTCATCGGCGTCGAGCGAGAGGATCCAGTCGCCGGTGGTGTGCGCGATGGCGGAGTTTTTCTGCGCGGCGAAGCCCTTCCACGGCTCCTCGAAGACGCGCGCGGCGGCGTCGCGGGCGATGGCGACGGTGGCGTCGGTCGAGCCGGAGTCGACAATGACGATCTCCTGCGCCCAACGAACGCTGGCAAGGGTGCGCGGCAGGTTGGCCGCTTCGTTGCGCGTAATGAGGGCGACCGAGAGCGTCTTCGGCATCGAGGCTAAGGATAAACCGGCGGGGCGGCGGCGAAATAATTATGGCGGGATTGTAGTCATCGCGGGGCCGAGTATCGTCAAAGAACAAGTACCATCAAAAAGTCGATGTTTTGAGCACCGATCTTCCCCGGGGGTCAAACGCATGCACTTTTCCAGCCGAAGCGGCCAGTACTGTCTTTGTGGCCTGGCAGCCGCCCTGCTGATCGTACCGACCATTGCGATTGGTTGCGGAGGCGGCGCGGTTTCTTCTTCAACGACCACGACAATCACCATCACCAACCCGTATGCCCTGGCCTACAAGTCCCTCGCATGGGGCGCGACGGTGACGGTGAGCTTTCCTGCGAGTTGCGAGATTACGATCACGACTACCGGCCAGCCGGATTACACGCCCAATGCGTATTACCTGGCGCCGGCGAGCGGCAGCGATACGGTGGTGGCGCACACGGCGGTGACGAATACGGCGCTGACCGTGATCTCGTATGCGTCGATGATCAAGCCCTCGCTGCAAGGCTCGACGGTGACTCTGAACGATTGCCCCACCAAGGCGAGCTCGACCACTGCGACCAACATGGGCGCGATTGGCTACCTGATCTCGGGCACGGCAATGTTCAATCCGTTCGAGATGAACGGGACGACGCCGGCCGTGGCGGACAACGGCTCCTACACTTTTACCGACGGCACGGGCACGATGCAGACGGCGTATTTCCTTGACCAGTGCAACTCGCACTCGAGCGGCACCACGTGGCACGCGCATGGCAACCCGAATTGCGTCACGTCGCAGGTGGACACAAGCACCGGCCCCTCGCACATTATTGGCATTGCGCTCGACGGTTTTCCTATCTACGGTGGGCGCGACATCAACGGCAACGTGATCAGCGTTTCGCAACTGGACACATGTAACGGCATCACCAGCGCCACGCCGGAGTTCCCCGGCGGGGCGTATCACTACGTGCTGCCGATCGGCGTGACGACGAAGTACGCGTCGATCAACTGCTATAGCGGGACGGTTTCAACCGCGACCATGGCGGAGGGGAGCAAGCGGGCCTGCAATATGAAGATGATGTTTGCGATGCTGAAGCAGAAGCAGCAGAACAGCAAGAAGACGGATGCGACCATGGTGATGCCGGACGGCAAGGTGATGCGAATGGGAGCGATGTGAAAAACAGGGACCAAGGGAACGAGGGACCAAGGGAACGAGGGACCAAGGGACCGAGGGAACAAGGGAGCAAGGGAACGAGGGACCAAGGGAACGAGGGACCAAGGGAACGAGGATCAGGCACGGTCGAGTTCGGCGAAGAGGTCACTCAAATCAACGCGAATGGGAGTGCCGGGAACGGTCAGCTCGCCTGTCCGCACTTGTTCAAGGCCGGCTTCGGTGGCGCGATAGGCAATACGCGGCTCGGGATTGATGATCCAGATATGCTCAACACCGAAGCGCCGGTACTCGGCGGCCTTCTCATGCATGGCGTGAAGCGTGTCTTCGGGCGAGAGAATCTCAATGGCAATGAGAGGCGGCTGGGTGACGTAGCGCTCGAATTTATCGCCGGCGCGCATGACCAGAACGTCGGGAACGCGGAAACGGCGCGCCTGGGTCTGCGTACGCAACTCGGGAAAGACTTCGACGCCCCATTCAGTGCGCTTGATCGCAAAAAGTACGGTAAGAAAACGCTGAATGATGGAGTGCTCTTTCTCGCCCAAGTTCCGCTCCTCGATCTGCCCGTCGACAAACTCGCGGTCGGGACTCCAACTGGTGCGCAAGTATTCGCGGACAGTCCAGAGCTCTTCCAGATTGGGCAAAGTCGCCATAAGGCGATTATCCTCCAAACTCAATGCGAGTGCCAGCCGAGGATTGCTCCGCAAAGCCTTTGCGGTATCGAGCGTCGTTCGATCGTCTGCCTTACTGCGCGGAGTTCATCGCGGCTTCGACATCGGCCCAGTCTTCGGTGGAGAGATGCAGCTGGGCGGCGGCGAGGTTTTCTTCAAGGTGCGCGACTTTTGAGGTGCCGGGAATGGGCAAGAGGACCGGCGAACGATGCAGGAGCCAGGCCAGTGAGAGCTGCGGGATGGTGGCTCCGAGGCGGGCGGCGATGCGGCCGAGGGCTTGTGCGGCGGGATGGTCGGGTTTCAGCATTTTTCCGCCGGCGTAGGGATACCAGGGGAGAAAGCCGATGCCGCGGCGCTCGCAGTATGTGAGCGTTTCCTCATGACGGCGGTCGGCGAGACTGTAGCGATTTTGGACAGTGACGATGGGGACGATCTTTTCGGCGGCCTCGATTTCGGCCGGGGTGACTTCGCTCAGGCCGATGTGGCGGATTTTTCCCTGCTCCTGCATGCGGCGGAGCGCGCCGAGAGATTCCTCGAGAGGGGTGCGGGGATCGATTCTGTGGAGTTGGTATAAATCGATGCGCTCGAGCTTTAGGCGGCGCAGGCTCATTTCTACACATTGGATGAGATAGCCGGCGCGGCCTACGTATTCGGTTTTCGCGGGGCCCTGGCGGGTGATGCCGCCTTTGGTGGCGATGACTACTCCCGGTGCGTAGGGTGAGAGGGCTTCGCCGATGAGGCGCTCGGCGATCTCGGGACCGTAGGCGTCGGCGGTATCGATGAGATTGACGCCGAGCGAGACGGCGCGGCGCAGGACGCGGTGACATTCGGCGGGGTCGGAGGGCTCGCCCCACGCGCCTTCGCCGACGAGGCGCATGGTGCCGTAGCCGAGGCGGTGGATGGGGAGATCGCCGCCGATGAGAAAAGTGCCGCTTGATGCCGCAGGTACATGGGATGAGTTCGCCATACGAATTCGATCCTAGCGCGGCATTGGGGTGTGGGACAATGGCAGCGGCGGTGATGCCGATGAGCGCGGGCGAGGACGCCCGCGCTACAGCCGGCCGGGAGGCCGGCGCTACAAGAGATCGGCGTTACACCGGGAACTGCGCGGAGCGTGGCTGCGTATTGCAAGCAGGGCCTGAAAGACGGCGAGGAGAGATAGCCATGAGCACGATTCCAAATCCCAATGCGCAAGCCATCTACTATCAGCAATACGAGGTGATGCGCCGCGACGAAGTTGTTGGCGTTTTGCTGGCGCTGTTCCTGGGCAGCTTCGGGCTGCATCATTTTTATCTGCGGCGGACGGGGCTGGGAATTCTCTACGCGTGCTTCTTTTGGTCCGGCATTCCGGGGATTGTGGGATTTTTTGAATGCTTCTTTATGCCGGGGCGGGTGCGCGAATATAACGCCATGCAGGCGGCTGCGATTGCGGCGTCGCTGGGGATTCCTGTGCCGGCGTGGGGAAATCCGGCGAACATGATGATGAATATGCCGCCGCCGGTGGTCGCGCCGCTGCCGGGTGCGACGGTCAATTGTCCGCGGTGCCAGTTTGCGAATGTGGTGGGGGCGCGGTTTTGCGCGGGGTGCGGCGGGACGCTGTAAGAAGCGGGGAACAAGGGACCGAGGGAACGAGGGAACAACAAAAACAGGGTAGCGGTCGTGCTCTCCCCGGTCTCAAAAGCGAGACCGGGGCATCCGCCGGTGCCCCGTCCGCGATTCCTTTAGCGGCAATTAGATTTTCGGTTGAGTCCTTCGTTAGTAGGAGCGGCGGCGAACGAGGTTGCGGGCATCCACGATGCAGGCGGCTTGCATGTGGCCCGGTCGATAGGGCTCAAGCACCCTTATCTCGAAGTCTCCATAGGTCCCAAACTCAAATAGCGGGTTTGGAAGCCTCATCAGAGCATCCAGATTGCTTGGCAGCTTTGTGTCCTGATCCCCATTGCATGGTCCTTCTCGGCTGCAGTTCAGATCCGCCGGATCGCCGAAAATCCCGAATAGATGGTGAGTGCCTATGTGCCAAAGGCGCAGGTTCGGATAGCCGCCGTTATAAACACTCAAGCGACCATGTACGCTCAGGTAAGAGGTACTGTCGCTTCCCGCTGCGCAGGATCTATTGACAGCGCCGGCTTCGATGTCGGGACCACGCTTTGCGCGATTCCCGGCAATTTGCGCGTGCACTGAGCTACTCAGAGGAATGTAAAGGGCTGCCAGCGCAACCAGGACAATGCGGTTCATAAGCGCCTTCCTCTGACCCAGGGTTCCCACTCGCGAAACTACATGTTGGCGTGGCCGGAGCGCATGGATTCGTTGAACTTGGGCTTGGTGAAGTCTAGCGCGGCTTCGAGCATGGCCTCGTATTCGGCGGCGCGGGCCATGAGAGCGGGCGTGGCTGCGGCGAATTCGCCTTCGACAACCATCAGGCCTTCGCCGGCTTTGTCACTGGCCATGCGCAGTAAATCCGCTTCGGTGGTGTTCAGGTATTGCGCGTCCCTCGGGTCGGCGATCCAGACGGGCTTGGAGTCACCGAGAACTCCGGAGAGCCAGTAGACCTTGCTCAACAGGTAGCGCAGACGTTCCTGGTCGTCGGTTTCGGTAAAGACGAACTTCTTTTGCCAGCGGCTGTAGTAGCGCGTGGTGACGGGAACGGGCTGGCGGTTGCCGGACTTCACGAACTCCAGTTGGCCCATGTCGACGGTTTTGCGGACGGCGTTGTAGACGAAGGTCTCGGCGTAGGGCTGCTCCATGGCGGGGACGATCTCGGCAAAAGTGAGCGTGACGGAGGCGGAGATTTTGGCGTGCAGGTCGTGCGTTCCGCCGTCGGCCAGTTGCAATTCGCCGTGGACGATGTGGGTATCGGCGCCGGAGGTGGATTGGTGGAAGGGCCACTCGAACTTTCCGAAGGCCATGGGCAATCCGCCCAATGTGACGTAGCAGTCGGGGCGCGGGTTGCGCAGGCGCTTGGCCTCGCCGGCGAGGTGCGCGGTCATTTCGGGCAGCAGGTTCGGCTTGTCGAAGTCGAAGGCCTCGCTCAATTCGAGCTTCAGGGTGTGGCCGGCGATTTCGTTGCCGGGCAGGCCAAGCTCGAATTCGGCGGTGGGGTGACCGTGAAAGTCAGTGCCCTGGGTGGCGGAGACGAGGGTGAGGCCGGCTTTGGCGGCGGCTTCTTCGAGGGAATTGACGAGGGAGGATTTCAGTTCAGCGGTCATGCGGGGAATCCTGATTCGAGATCGATGCAGGATTATTGTAAAGCTTATATCCCCGTTGGGACCTCGACCGAACGTCAGTTGACGCTGCGACCGGGGAAATGAATGGTCTGTGGGGTGCCGGGGCGGCGGTGCGTCGACTCGTGCTATTCTTCAAGCCAAACAATGACGGCTGAATTGAACGACATTACAGGATCTCGTGGCGAAGCCATCGTTGAACTTTGCTTGACGGATTATAGGAACTTCGCCAAGCCTTTATTTCGCCCAGGCTTTCTGGGGGATAAGTGGCCGACAATCGATTTCTATGTCGAGTTGTGTAATGTGGCAGGCAGTGTTCCATACTTCTTCGCTCAAGCGAAGGCAACTGGCAAGACCCTGACAAAGAAATCGCACGCATTGAGAATTTTAGCAAAGAAGCGGGACATTCAGCGTCTCCTTCGGCTTCCCGGTCCGACATACATCTTCGGGATACATGAACCATCACAGAGGGTCTTTGTTCGTTCCGTTCACCGGGGAACGCCGATTAAAGCGATGACCCAAATACCGCTCACCCACGAATTAACGAGCGGGAATTTAACTGTGTTGCATAATGAAGTCAGGACGTTTTGGCAAAGTCACGATCACAAACCCCGATTTTCGGTGTTCAAATGACAGAAAACATCTCACAGAGCGGACTTATTGGGCGAAGGAGCGAACTTATGGCTGAACTCTTTCTCCAGGAGCTTAATCCAAAGTTTCTTGCCAGGCCAACCGAGAACTTCGG
>Ga0302319_10022259_pt1 | contig 11378 bp, 6 predicted proteins | sample Bog_T0_2_FD_203319 | JGI IMG/M metagenome (GOLD analysis project Ga0302319, IMG submission 203319) | Peat permafrost microbial communities from Stordalen Mire near Abisko, Sweden - Bog_T0_2 | ecosystem: Environmental > Terrestrial > Soil > Wetlands > Peat | place: Sweden: Abisko, Stordalen Mire...
GGCCTTGCACATAAGAGTTCTGCAATTGTTCCACATTGAGCCGCGCGTCGCGCTGAAGCTGGGGAATGACTTTGTAACTCCGTCCCGCCAGATTGAAACGGTTCACGTAATTGCCGCCCACCAGGGACGCCAGGTCCGCGCCGACCGACTGCAAATCCAATCCCAGCGCCGCCACTTTATCCCGGTCAATCACCAGTTCCACTTCCGGCTGGTCAATCTTGGTATCGATGATCGGCGGGAAGGCGAACATGCCATTCGTCGCGGCCATTTGCGCGATTTGCTGGGCATAGGGCAATATCTCCGCCGGTTCCGCCGTGGACGACATCACGAACTCGATGGGGAATTGGTCGCCCCCGGGCAACGCGGGCGGCGTGACCATCAGCAGCCGGATGCCGGGGACCTTGTTCACCATCGCTTGAATCTGCGGTTGGATTTGAAATACCGTGCGCTTGCGAACGCCCCAGGGTTTCAAAACCATGCCGCTGAATCCGCTGTCCGGCATCGTCAATTGAAAGGACTGCGCCATTTCCGGAATCTTTTCAAAATCCTCGTTCACCTCGTCAGCGTAATAAGAAGCCTGTTCGATGGTCGCGTTGGCGGAGCCATCGACAATGCCGAACACCACGCCCTGATCTTCGGTCGGCGCCAGTTCCCGCGCGGACATCATGTACATGGGAACCGCCAGCGCGCTTAAACAAATCCAAACCACGTATACCACTGGGCGCGCGGCGAGCGTGCCGTCCAAGATGTGGCCGTAGAAGTTTTTGATCTTCTCGAAGCCGCGATTGATCCGGGCGGGCAACCCATGGTCTTCGCGCTCGGCGCTCATCAGGCGGGAGGCCATCACGGGCGAAAGCGTCAACGCGACAATGCCGGAGATGAATACCGCGCCGGCCAGAGTCAGGGCGAATTCGCGGAACAGCGACCCCGTCAAACCGCCTTGAAAAGCGATCGGGGCGTAAACGGTCGCCAGCGTAATGGTCATTGCGATGATCGGCCCCACTAATTCCCGCGCCCCGAACAGCGCGGCAATGATCGGCGTTTGTCCTTCCCGCACATGCCGCTCCACGTTTTCCACCACGACAATGGCGTCATCGACCACCAATCCGACGGAGAGCACAATGGCCAGCAGGGTCAGCAGGTTCAGGGAGAAGCCGAGTGTCTGCATCAGGAAGATGCCACCAATGAGCGATAGCGGAATGGCGACCAGCGGAATAAGGACCGAGCGCACCGAACCCAAAAAGAGGAAGATGACCAGCGAAACAATCACCAGCGTTTCGGAGAGCGTCTTCAACACTTCATGAATGGCGTCATTGATGTATTCCGTGGCGTCATAGGCCACAAAACCTTTCAACCCCACCGGCAGCCCTTTTTCAATGGCCGCCATTTCCGTCCGCACGCTCTTGATGACGTCCAAGGCGTTGGCGTTGGGCAATACATAGATGCCCATGAAGACGGCATGCTGGCCGCTGAAACGGACTTCCGTGTCATAGTCTTCCGCGCCCAGGGAAATATCCGCCACGTCCCGCAGGCGGACCAGTTGGTCGCCGTTCTGGCGCACGACCATGTTTTTGAACTCTTCGATCGAACGCAAATCGGTGTTCGCCGTGAGGTTGACCTGCACCAATGAACCTTTGGTATGGCCCACCGCCGCCAGAAAGTTATTGGCCGCCAATTGCTCGCGGATCTGGCTGGGGCTGATGTTATACGCGGCTAGTCGCTCCGGCCTCAGCCAGATGCGCATGGCAAAGGTGCGCCCGCCCAGAATGTCCGCCTTTTGCACGCCTTCCACCGCCGCCAGGCGCGGTTGAACAATGCGCGTCAGGTAATCGGTTATTTGGTTCGGCTCCAGAATATCCGACGAAAAACTCAGGTAGCAGGACGCAAATTGCGAATCAGCCGTCTGCACGTCGATGGTGGGAATTTCCGATTCCGGCGGCAGATCATTGCGCACCTGGTTGACTTTGGAATTGATTTCCGACAGCGCCTTTTTCGCATCGTAATTCAACTTCAGCCGGGCGGTGATGGTGGAAAGACCGAGCTTGCTGCTCGATTCCAGATATTCAATGCCGTCGGCCGCCGCAATGGCCCGCTCCAGCGGTTGCGTCACGAAGCCCCGCACCAGGTCCGCGCTCGCGCCCACGTAAACGGTCGTCACCGTGACCGTGGCATTCTCGTTGCGCGGATATTGGCGGATTACCAGCGAGCGGACCGCCTGCAGTCCCGCGATCAAAATGATCAGGTTGACGACGACCGACAACACCGGTCGCCGGATAAATAAATCGGTAATGGATTTCATGCGCCTTGGTCTCTAGCTGTTCGGCGGGTTAGGCGATTCCAACGCTTTCGGCGTCGCGTCATTATTCTCGTGGACGATCATCCCGCTGCGCAATTTGAAGACCCCTGCGGTGACCACCCGGTCGCCCGCCTTCAATCCCGCTTCCACGCTGATGAAATCGCCGTGCGACGTGCCGGTGCGAATGAGTTTCTGTTGGACCACCGCATTCGTGACTCCGTTGGTCGGCTGGTAATTGATCACATACACGGAATCCCCGTCGGGCGAACTCAACACCGCCGTGGCCGGAATGGCCAGGACCGATTGCTGGTCCGCCAGCTCCACTTCCGCATGGACGAACATGCCGGGGCGGAGCAATTCATCGGCGTTTTCAATCTTCGTCCGCAACCGCACGCTGCGCGTGGCAACCTCCAGGTCGGGATTGATCGCCACCAGTTCACCCGAGAAGTTCGTCCCCGGATAGACATCCGACGTCACTCGGACCTTCAGGCCGGTCCGCAAATGGGCCAGGGCCTGTTGGGGCAGCGTAAAATCAACAAATACCGGGCCGATGGATTGCAGGGACACGATGCTCTTCCCCACGTCCAGTTGTTCGCCGAGGTTGATCAGGCGAATGCCCAGTTTCCCGCTGAACGGGGCGCAGATGTTCTTCTTATCGATGGTGGCTTGAATGGCCTCCGCATTCGCCTCGTTTTGTTTCACCTCCGCTTCCGCCTGGTCCAGTTCGGACTGGGAAATGGTTTTGTCCGCCCGCAACCGGCGCTGGCGCTCAATATTGAGCTTCGACAGTTCCACTTGAGCCTGGGCGGCGCGCAACTGGGCCTGCTCGGAGGCGGAGTCCAGCTTGACCAGCAGATCCCCCTTGTTGACGGTCGCACCGGATTCAAAATCAATTTCCACCACCTTGCCGGCGATTTCCGGGGAAACAATCACCCCCTGAACGGCGCTCACCGAGCCCACGGCGGGGATCAGGTTCGGCCAGTTCGCTTCCTCGGCCGGCATGGAGGCAACGGTCTCCGGCGGCGGCGTGAAGCTGGCGCCAAACGCAATCAACGTGCGGATTTGCATGGTCTTGATGCCGGCCAGCACCACGAAGGCCACCACGACAATTGCGATTCCAAGAATGATTTTTCGTATCATGTTATCTTTGATTCAATTTTCCCCCTAAAAGCTACCAAACGGTAGGGAAATGTCGACCCGATGTCAAACACGTGTTTTAATTTTATGTTTGAATCTATTTTTAGCAAATGGTGACTCAAGCTTGAATCTCCCGCCCAAAAGTTTACGCTGCCTTGGCTTTAGCGGTGTGGCGGCTCCTGTGGCCGGTGGCGTGACCAGAGGGTCGCGGTTGGTAACAGGCTCATAACGTGTGTGTTGGGACGCGCCAAAGTTGGAAGTGACCTGAAAATTAGGAGAAATTTGAACCGAACTTGGAGTTTTATGAAAACCGAACGCGCTCATTTTGTGTCCATGCTGGTTCTGGCAGGAGTGTTTCTGCTGACCGGCTGCAACCATTCCTCCACCACTCCTGCCGCCAGTGAGCCAATCAAAGTCGGCGAATTCGCCTCCTTAACCGGCAAAGACGCCACTTTCGGTATTTCTTCCCATGAAGGGACTCTGATGGCCATCGAGGAAATTAATGCCGCCGGCGGCCTGCTCGGCAAACAAATCGAATTGCTGACCGAAGATACCCAGTGTAAACCTGGCGAATCCGCCACCGTGGTCAACAAATTGATTTCGCGGGACAATGTGATCGCCATTCTCGGTGAAGTCGCCTCGACCCGGTCCATGGAAGCCGCGAAAATCTGCCAGGATAATCATGTGCCCATGATTTCCCCGTCCTCGACCAATCCGGATGTCACCAAGACGGGCGACTATATCTTCCGCGTCTGTTTCATTGATCCCTTTCAGGGAACCGTCATGGCCAATTTTGCCAGCAAAACCCTGAACCTGAAACGCGTGGCCGTCTTCACCGATGTGAAAAGCGATTACAGCAAGGGCCTGGCAAAGTTCTTCAAGGAACGTTTCGTCGCCAATGGCGGTGAAATCGCCACGGAGCTCGACTACAACGGCGGCGATAAGGATTTTAAGGCGCAGTTGACGGCCATCAAGGCGGCAAATCCGGAAGGAGTTTTTGTTCCCGGCTATTACACGGAATGTGCCCTGATCTCCGTCCAGGCCCGGCAGCTCGGTCTGAACGTCCCGCTGTTCGGCGGCGACGGTTGGGAGTCGTCCAAGTTGCTGGAGATCGGCGGAGACTCCGTGGAAGGCGATTATTTCTCCACCCATTACAACGCCGCGGTCGGCTCGGATGTCAGTAAGAAATTCGTGGCCGATTTCGAAAAACGCTGGAATGGCGAAGTCCCCGACGCGCTGGCGGCGTGTGGTTATGACTCCGCCATCGTGCTCGTGGATGCCATCAAGCGCGCGGGCAGCACCGATCCGGAAAAGCTCCGCGATGCCATTGCCGCCACCAAAAATTTCACCGCCGTCACGGGCAATATTACCATCGATGAAAATCGCAACGCCACCAAGTCCGCCGTCATCCTGCAGGTCAAAAACGGCAAGTTTCAATACTTGGAAACGGTGGAACCCTAGGGCATTCTAGCCCCAGTTTGCGACCGTTGTAATGACCGAGTTTCTCCAGCAGCTAGTTAATGGATTGGCGTTAGGCGCCATCTACGCCCTCATCGCCTTGGGTTATACGATGGTCTACGGCGTCCTGCGTTTCATTAATTTTGCCCACGGCGACGTCTTCATGCTGGGCGCTTTTGCCGGTTATTTTCTTTCTCCAATGGTCAATCAATTCCTGCCGCCGCAATCTTATCTGGGCGGGGTGCTGGTGCTGATCATGTCCATGATGGTCTGCACCCTGATCGGCATGGCCATCGAGTATCTGGCGTACCGCCCTTTGCGCCGGCGCCCGAAACTCACGGTGTTGATCACCGCCATCGGTGTTTCGCTGTTCATTGAATACACCTGCCAAAACTCGCACGTCTTCGGCGCCGCCCCGCGTAAATTCCCCGACTTGATCCCCCCGCTCACTTGGAATGTCGGCGGCCTGGTGATTGAGATGAATCAAGTAATCGTGTTTTTCACCACCGCATTGCTGGTGATTCTGCTGCGATTCATCGTTCAAAAAACCAGGGTTGGGCTGGCCATGCGGGCATTGTCCTTCAATGAGCAGGCGGCGGCATTGATGGGGGTGAATATCGATTCCATCATCTCCTTCACGTTCGGACTCGGCTCGGCGCTGGCCGGCGCCGGTGGGATACTGTTTGCCATGAACTATGCGAGCATTGATCCACTGATGGGGATTCAGACCGGCCTAAAAGCCTTCGTGGCCGCGGTGCTCGGTGGCATCGGCAGCCTGTCGGGAGCCGCGCTGGGCGGAATCATTCTCGGTCTGCTGGAAACGTTCGCGGGGGGCATCCCCGGCCTTTCCAATTATCGCGATGGCATCGCCTACGCGATTCTTATTCTCATCCTTTTATTTCGCCCCGCCGGATTGCTGGGTAAACCGGAAACGGAGAAGGTCTGATGCATAGTGGCGCCAAACGACTTTTAATTGCCGCCATCCTCCTGGCGGGAGTGGTCTCGCTGTTCGCCAAGAGTTTTAATCGATATTATCTCGGGGTCGCCATCGATGTGGGCATCAATGTTATCCTGGCGGTCAGCTTGAATTTGATCAACGGCCACACGGGCCAGTTTTCCCTTGGCCATGCGGGCTTCATGGCCGTCGGCGCTTACACGGCCGCGAGGTTGACCATCGTGCTTTCCCCGTATTGTTCCGCCGCCACCACCCCGTTTTTGTTTCTGGGCGCACTGCTCGCGGGTGGCTTGCTCGCCGCCGTGGCGGGATTCGCGGTTGGGGTTCCGACCCTGCGCCTGCGCGGCGATTACCTGGCCATCGTGACTTTGGGATTCGGAGAGATCATCCGGGTTGTTCTCGAGAATATGGACTCCGTTGGCGCTGCCAGCGGGCTCAAGGATATTCCCCATTATACCAATATCTTTTGGGCGTGGAGTTGGGCCGCTATCACGGTCTTTGTCGTAACGGCCATTGTTAATTCCACCTACGGCCGGGGCTTCATCGCCGTGCATGATGATGAAATTGCCGCCAGCGCCATGGGCATTAATCCCGTTCGCTACAAAGTGACGGCGTTTGTTTTTGGCGCGTTTTTTGCCGGTATCGCCGGCGGACTTTACGCGCACCATAAACAGTTTCTGGCCCCAACCGGTTTTGATTTTCTCAAGAGCATCGACATCGTCATGATGGTGATTCTGGGCGGCATGGGCCGGACGGTGGGGGTGATTATTGCCGCCATTCTGCTGACCTTGCTGCCGGAGTTCCTCCGCAGCTTTGAGGAATACCGGATGATCCTCTACGCCCTCTTGATCATCCTGCTGATGATTCTCCGGCCGCAGGGGCTGTTTAACTTCCCGCGGTCCTGGCGCCTCAAGGCATGAGCAATCCGCTGCTCCAACTCGACGATGTGACCATCCGCTTTGGCGGATTGACCGCCGTGTCCGGTGTGCCGCTGAAAATTGGGACGCAGGAATTGGTTGGTCTGATCGGGCCGAACGGCGCGGGCAAAACCACCCTGTTCAATCTCATCACCGGTGTTTACCAGCCCACGAGCGGCACAATCGCCTTTAATGGGCGGCCGACCGCCTGCCTCAAGCCACATCAGCTTGCGCGCATGGGAATCACCCGGACGTTCCAGAATATCCGGCTGTTCGCCTCGCTTTCGGTTTTTGACAACGTGCGCGCGGCTGCCCAGTTGCATTGTCCCCGCCGCATTTTAAATGCGCTTTGGCGCGGCAATTCATTCCGTACCGGGGAAAAGACAATCGCCACGGAAGTAAATGAGCTGTTGGACATTTTTCAATTAGGAAAATTTCGTGATGAACTGGCCAAGAGTCTGCCTTACGGCGATCAACGCCGCTTGGAAATTGTCCGCGCCCTCGCCACGCGGCCCAAGTTGTTACTGCTCGATGAGCCGGCCGCCGGCATGAACCCTACCGAGAAAGTCGAACTTTCCCGGCTGATTTGTTTCATCCAGGAGAAATTCAAGATTTCCATCTTATTGGTCGAACACGACATGGCGGTCGTCATGGGAATTTGCGAGCGCATCGCCGTGCTGGATTACGGCATTAAAATCGCCGAGGGCAAGCCCGGCGAAATCCGGCAAAATCCAAAGGTCATCGGCGCTTACTTGGGCGAGGAACCCGCCCCCACCTGACCTGTGTTAGCCATCAAAAATCTTACCGTCAATTACGGTGTCATCGAGGCGCTCCACGGGATTTCCTTGAACGTGGAAGCCGGCAAGATCATCACGCTCATCGGCAGCAACGGTGCGGGCAAAAGCACGACCCTGCGAACCGTCTGCGGCCTCCTGAAACCGCGCGGCGGCGAAATTCTTTACGAAGGCAAAAGTATCGGCGGCACAACTCCGCATAAACTGGTGAGCCAGGGATTAGCCCACGTCCCCGAAGGCCGCATGATTTTTGCGAATCTCACCGTCCGCGAAAACCTGCAAATGGGCGCCTACCTGCAGAAGGATCGACACCTAATCCGGCAGGAGTTTGACTACGCGTTTGGGATGTTTCCCCGGCTGAAAGAGCGCGAGAAGCAAATGGCGGGGACGCTTTCCGGCGGCGAACAGCAAATGCTGGCCATCGCCCGGGCGTTGATGAGCCGCCCGCGTTTTCTGATGCTGGACGAACCGTCACTGGGCCTCGCGCCATTGCTGGTGAATTTGATTTTTGAAAAAATCGTCGAGATCAATCGTGAGCGGCATTTGACCATCTTGCTCGTGGAACAAAACGCCAATCGCGCCCTCGAAATTTCCCATTACGGTTACGTCCTGGAGACCGGCCGTATAACATTGCAAGGCGCCCCCGCCGCCCTCCGCGCCGATCCCCAAGTCAAAAGTGCCTACCTCGGCGGTTAACCCGCTGCCACCTTTGCCGTCAACCGTCCTGCGTCGTCCGCCGTGGATTCACGAATAGACCGGATGCGTATTTCCTGTCCGGGGGGAGAGGAAACAGGTGAGGGCGAGCAACCATCCCGCCGCAGGCGCTAAAATCTATTCCAAGCCTTCAAGCTGAAAGCCCAAATTGTTTCCCCAACGAATTCCATTAGGCCTGAAAGAGCGTGTTTCTAAAATGGTTCCCCGATTCGTGATTCAGAGTTTTCCTGCATCCGCGGAATTCAGACCGCCCCTCGGTCCTCGCGCCGCGTTTTGGACCGCGGCGGCCCTCCGCCGCTTTTTCGACGCCCGCAAGGATTCCTTCGAAAAGGTGCCAACCCAGTTCAACCATCGGTCAAGGTAGGGCGCGTCACTCCGTGCGCGCCGTCTGAGCTACTATTCGATTGATCAGTTACCCGCAACCCTTGGTTGCCGGACACTACAAAATGCTACAGAACTTCGTGCATATGTTGGTGGCTAACACAATGCTAAAACACAGCATAATAGCCCATGACGGTGATTTCAAGGATAGGGTCCTGCACATATAACGAAACGTCCTCGGGCTATCGACGTCCCATTTTTTCAATTAACCGCCGTTTTACCATGAAGGCCAACGAAATATTTGTCCGCTGCCCGATTAGTCATAAATTGTGAAGCAACTGTCTGTTGGCGGTAAGTTCTGTCTTATGGTGCAGTGATTTTACTGCCAAATTATTGACCTGTAAAATACTTCAACAATTTACTCGCAAATCGGGCGGTCGTAGCGTAAACATCTGTCTGCGGTGTCCGGAACAGATTTAATCAGAAGACGTTTGGTATATGGCAAATAGGCATAGTCATTTTGGCTCAGACACGAGAAACGGTTATTTCGACGGGTTCCATAAGGTGCTTTATGGAAAACGGTGGTTTGCTTCCCGCTGCCGAGAGGAACTTCCGGTTCGCTCCGCACTTTTCTCTCGAACCTGGAATCTCGGGCATCCTTTTTTTCTTCAAAAGTAGCGGCGAAACATTTCTGGAATCTATTTTATGAAAGCTCTTCTGCAGGTAATGGTTGTATTGTTTGCTATCAATGCTGTATCGCAAACCTATCAATTAACGGATTTAGGCGCGGTGATCGGGACCAACTCCTACCCGCAAGGGATTAATAATCAGGGCCAGGTGGTGGGCTATTGGGAATCGACCAACGGCGCCCACGCTTTTCTATATGGAAGGGGTACGGTCACTGATCTGGGCCGTTTAGGAGCGGACGGGGTAAACAATTATGCTTTAAGCATTAACAACTCCGGCCAAGTGGTTGGGTTTTCCGAATCCACCAATGGAGCCGTTGCTTTTGTTTATCAGAATGGCGCGATTACGAATTTGGGCGATTTTGGTGGTACGGGAAATTATGCGTTCGGTATTAATGACCATGGCCAGATAGTTGGCCATGTGGCGACTGTGAATGGCGCCCGGGCATTTCTCTACGATAATGGCACTGTGACGGGGCTGGGAACATTGGGGGGCAGCAACAGTTTCGCCTATGGGGTTAATAATCAACTGCAAGTGGCCGGTTCCTCGCTCAGGGAGGATAACCTGACCATGCATGCCTTTCTCTGGCAGAATGGCGCCATCAATGACCTGAACCAACTCTTGGCCAACGGATCCGGTTGGGAATTAACCGAGGCGCATGGCATTAACGACCAGGGCAGCATTGCCGGTTGGGGGGAAACGAACAATCACCAGCACGCGTTTCTTTACTCCGGGAATGGCCACGCCGTGGACTTGGGGACGCTTGCGGGAGAAACGAACAGCTACGCACTGGGTTTGAATAACTCAAATTGGGTTGTGGGTGCCTCATCATTTGCCGGGCGCACGCATGCCGTATTATGGAAAAGCGGATCAATGATTGATCTCAATAAGCTTATGGACATATCCGGTTGGGAACTAAAGGAAGCCACCGGAATTAACGACGATGGCGAAGTTGTAGGCTGGGGTGTCACCAATGGGTTGCAACGTTCATTTATCCTGAAACCATATTTGGAAAACGTCTCGAAAACACCGGTACAAAGGAGAACGATTGTCCCCGGGACCACGGGGGCAACGCCGAATCTTAGCGCATTAAGCGTAACGCTTACAAATCCGGTAAATAACGCCGTTGTTCCAGCCGGGGCAAGTATCAGCCTTGGGGCGAGCGCATTGGATTCCAGCGGTACAGTCGCGCATGTGCAATTTTTCCAGGGAACTGCAAGTCTCGGGATAGTAACAAACAGCCCATACACAATGGTTTTCAGCGCGTTTAGCGTCGGAACAAATATTTTGACCGCTCAAGCGACTGACAATAATGGTTTGGTGGCAACTTCCGCGCCGGTAAATGTGATTATTGTCTCCCCCTTGCCAGGCATGACCGCCTGGTGGCGGGCCGAGGGGAATTCTTCCGACAGTATCGGTGCCAATGCCGGCATTTTACAGGGAGGGGTGAGCTATACCAATGGCGAGGTGGGCCAAGCCTTTAAACTGGATGGCAGTAGTGGTTTTGTGGCCACGACCATTCCGAACAATGGATTGGAAAATTTCACCTTGGAGCTTTGGTTTAAGACCACGACCCCAAGCGGTGGTTATTTAATGGGTTTTGGCAGCAGCCAGTTTGGCGCCTCCTCTAGCTATGACCGTAGCATCTATATGGACAACAGTGGGATATTGCACTTTGGTGTCTACAACAGCGGCGTCCAATTGATCAGTTCCGTGTCAAGCTATAATGATGGTGCGTGGCACCATGTGGCGGCAACAATGTCCACGAACACGGGACTCAGTCTGTATGTAGATGGTGCGTTGATCAGCAGGAATGCGAGTGTGACTTCTGCGGTAAATTACACGGGCTGGTGGAGAATCGGTGAAAACAACCCTAGTGCGTGGCCTTATGTGCCCGCCAGCCCTTACTTTTCCGGCGTGATTGATGAAATATCAATTTACGGTAGCGCGTTATCCGCCAATGAAATTGCAACCATCTTCAAGGCTGGAAGCTCAGGGAAATTGGCTTCTTCATTGTTCTTCAATGTCACTGTGACCAATCCCGTTAACAACGCAGTGTTTTCCAGCGGCTCGTCCATAAATCTGAGTGCAAATGTCTC
>Ga0302319_10022263_pt1 | contig 11376 bp, 5 predicted proteins | sample Bog_T0_2_FD_203319 | JGI IMG/M metagenome (GOLD analysis project Ga0302319, IMG submission 203319) | Peat permafrost microbial communities from Stordalen Mire near Abisko, Sweden - Bog_T0_2 | ecosystem: Environmental > Terrestrial > Soil > Wetlands > Peat | place: Sweden: Abisko, Stordalen Mire...
CTGCGCAGGCGTTGATTTGACCGCCCGCATCGGAGCCGACGCCGCGGCCGGGGCGGCGAGCCTGGCACGGATCACGATCTGCGGAACCCGCAATGATCGTCACCTGAAGCAACGGCTCTTTATTGGTATCTGAGCCGACAAGATCCGCATGCCGGAATCGGCATAAATAATGCTGAAATTATGGTATTTATGGCTTTATGGTGGAATAATCTCGTCCCGCGCACTCTGAGACTGCTGGCACGGGTGAAGAACTTGGCGCTCGCCGTCCTGCTGTATGGGCTCTGCACCACAGCCTCGTGGGGACAGGCTGTCGCGCCGGACGACTCGCTACCCCGCGGCCTTCCATCCGGGCATCTTGAAACCCGAAACCTGGACGCCCACCACGTTCGTCGCTACTGGATTCCCGACAGCAGCGTCGAAAAGCCTGGTGACCGTGGGGTTCGCCCTCACACCCACTACCGTTTTTGCTTGCCACCGGCCGGGGTTTTGGGGAACCCCATCCCGAGCGGCACGAACATCACCGCCACCGCTGGCGAGACGCCCGCCTCCCTTCGTCAGATCTACGGACTTCCGTCAAACGGCGGCAGCGGGGTCATCGCCATCATTGACGCCTACGACTATCCCACAGCGCTGGGCGACTTCAACACGTATTCGCAGACGTTCGGCCTTCCGACGGAAACCTCTACGAACGTCAACCTGGCCAGCAACAGCGTGCTTCAGGTGATCTATGCCAGCGGGTCCAGGCCAAACAATTCCACGTGGCTGTTTGAGGAAAGCCTCGACATAGAGGTGGCCCACGCCATGGCTCCGAACGCGAAGATTGTCCTGATCGAAGCCGCAGGCAATGACTACAACAGTCTCATGACCGCCGTTCAGGTCGCCAACGCCATTCCGAACGTCAAGGAAGTCTCGATGAGCTTTGGCGGAAGCGAATTCTTGAGCGAAAAGGTTTATGACAGCAACTTCACCCACCCCGGCATCACCTATTACTCAGGAAGCGGTGACTCGGCCGTGGTCGAATGGCCTGCGATTTCGTCGAATGTGGTCGGGGTTGGCGGGACCGAGATCATGCGCGATTCCAGCGGAAACTTTCTGGGGGAGACCGGATGGGACGAATCGGGCGGCGGCGTAAGCGTGTACGAGCCGCGCCCCGCAGACCAAAACATCCTCGCCCCGTTTGCCGGCAACTTTCGCGTCAATCCCGATATCTCATGCGCCGCCGACGCCAGCGACTACGGCGTCGAGGTATACTGCACCAATCCGGGGAATCCCGGATATGTCTGGTGGGACATGGACGGCACGAGCGTTGCAGGTCCGCTGGTGGCAGGGATCGTCAATCTGGCCTCAACCGTATCGGGTACGTTCGCCGCGAGTTCGGCGGCTGAAAGGGCGATCATCTACTCGAATATGGGCGGTGCCGGCCTTCGGGATATCGTTTCCGGTACGACCGCCCACTTTTCGTGCGCTCCCGGGTGGGATTTTTTGACGGGCGTAGGCTCACCCTACGGGCTGAACGCCGTGTCTCCGGGCGTCCCGGCGGACCCTTCTCCCGTCGTCGAAGTCCAGACACCAGCCGGAACCATTCTCGCGAGTGGAGGCACCAACTCTGTCAGCATGGGGTCTCCCGCCTATTTGAGTGGAACCCAAACAACCCTTACGGTGCTGAATGTTGGCCCGGTAACCCTTTCAAACGTGTCCGTGGCGGTTTCAGGAAACGCCAGCTTTGCGGTTGGCGCGCCAAGCGCGACAACTTTGGCTCCCTTTGCGAGCGCAACCTTCACGGTCTTCTTCACGCCGCAATCTGTCGGAGCCCAGGACGCAACCCTCAGCGTAACTGGCAGCGGAGTTGTCTCGAACTTCGCAACCACGCTGACAGGCACGGGCACGGGTTCAACCTTGGCAATCACTTACCCCAATGGCGTACCGTTATCCACCGGAACGAGTCTCAATCTGGGATCAATCGGCGTTTTGAGCGGAACGCAGACGATATTAGCAGTGAAAAATCTTGGTCCGCTCACCGTGACCAACCTGGCCACCGCGCTTTCTCCGACCGCAAATTTCACGGTAAGCGCTCCTGCCGCTACGACGCTGGCGCCACTGGCGAGCACTACTTTTACGGTTTCCTTCCTGCCGCAGGCTCCCGGAGCGCAATCCGCGCTCCTTGGTGTTACCGGCAGTGGGGCAACGTCCGCTTTTGGCACAATGTTAACCGGCAGCGGGGTCGGGGCCGTTATCGCGGTTGATTCTCCGGCTGGAACCCCGCTCTCCAACGGAACGACCAATAGCGTGAGCGTCGGGTCTGCCGGCGTACTGACGGCCACGCAAACGACTTTTACAGTGCAAAATAGCGGACTCGGCACTCTGTCCAATTTGTCGGTTTTCGTTTCGGGGAACAGCGCATTTACGAGTGGGTCACCCGGTTTGACTACCTTGGCGCCGGGTCAAAGCACGACGTTCACAGTCTTCTTCCAGCCTCAATCGGTTGGGACTTCAACCGCGACGCTCAGCATTACTGGAAGCGACACGACTTCCATTTTCCAGACCACCGTATTGGGAACTGGCGTTGGCGGAGCGGTGTCCGTCGATTTTCCATCCGGCACTCCGCTCGCCAACGGAACCGCAAACAGCGTGAACATCGGAGCAATCAATCTTCTGAGTTCCGAGCAAGCAATGCTTACCATCCAGAATACTGGAATCGGCACTATCTCAAACCTATCAGCGGCGGTGTATGGAGACAGTGCTTTTTCGGTTGGAGCACCTGCCACAACAACCTTGGCGCCAGGGCAGAGCACAACGGTTGCCGTCTCCTTCCTGCCGCAAACGCTGGGCACACAAAGCGCAACCCTCTGTGTAAGCGGAAGCGGTGTGACCTCGACCTTCGAAACCACGATTATCGGAGCCGGAGTTCAGGGAGCGATTGCGGTCGCCTATCCCGTTGGCGTTCCGCTCACCAACGGAACCGCGAACAGTGTGAACCTCGGATCGGTTGGCGTTCTGACTGGCACACAGGCGACTTTCACGGTTCAGAACACCGGTCTCGGCACTTTGTCGAATCTGGCGGTGGCGGTTTCAGGGAACCCTGCCTTCGCGGCGGGAGCACCCGGTGCAATGATCTTGGGGCCTGGCCAAAGCACGACGTTCGCCATCTCCTACTCGCCTCAAGCCGTTGGGAATCAATCCGCGACGCTCACCGTAACGGGTAGCGGCGTTCCAGCGAACTTCGAAACTACGATAATCGGAACCGGAGTTGGCGGGGCCATTGCGGCTGCTTATCCAGCCGGGGTGCCGCTCGTCAGTGGTTCAGGCAGTGTGAGCCTCGGGTCTGTCGGCCTTCAAAGTGGAACCCAGGCGGCCCTCACGGTGACAAATGTGGGTGCAGGAGTCATCTCGAATCTGTCGGCCTCCGGCTCGGGAAGCACCGCATTCACGGTGGGAGCGCCTGGCGCAACGACCTTGGCTCCCGGACAAAGCACGACGCTCACAGTTTCCTTCTTGCCAAGATCAGTGGGAGCGCAGAACTCGACCCTTACTCTATCGGGCAGCAGCGTCGCGTCACCCTTCCAGGTCGGCCTGACGGGAACGGGGGTTGGGGCCACCATTACGGTCGCTTGTCCGGTCGGCACGCCACTTAGCTCCGGATCGAGCACCATTAACTTCGGGACGGCATTCGTATCGGCCAGGACTGCGCTGACCGTCGAGGTCCTGAACAATAGTCCCACCAATCTCACGCTCTCGCGCTGGTCAATTGTAGGTGCGAATGCGTCGGATTTCAGCGCGAATATAAAGGTGCCGGCAACGATCCTGCCTGGAGGAACCGCTTCATTTGCGCTTGTCTTTAATCCGCAGGCGACGGGAACAAGAACGACGGGGCTTCAACTTGCCAGCAACGATTTCGTTACGCCTTCATTTAATATTTCGCTGACAGGAACTGCGATTTCTTTTGCTGAACTGCCTGGAAAGTACGCCGGCTATTTGGACGATGGAATCTTGTCGCTGACACTGACGAAAACAGGCGCATTCACAGGTAAATTGCTATTGAACGGAGAAACGATTTCCATCAAGGGCGCCTTCGGTGCAGACGGAACCTTCTCGGGCACTTTCGGCAAGCCCCCGGTCCTGATCACGCTGATCCTTGGCCCGAGCGGCATTACGGGTTTCGCAGGAGGCGAACCGCTGACCGTATATCGCTCGGATGCTTCCGTGGAGAAGGCAATCAAAGAGGCTGGCAACTACACGTTTCTGCTCACAGGTGCCGCGCCGTCGACTGCAACGCCTGCCGGCACCGGCTACGGGACCTTGAAGGTTTCCGCAGCCGGTAACATAAGCATGGCCGGCAAATTGGCTGATGGCACGGCGTTCAGCACCAGGGGCCTGGTTGTGGAGGATGGAACCGGTGAGGGATTCGTTGTCTTCGTGCCGGGGCTTTACAAAGGAGGACGAGGATATATTTCCGGGTCGGTTGGATTCGATGGGTATGGACCATACTATTGTGATGGCTCCTTCGAGTGGCACAAACCGAAGCAGAGCGGCACGACTGGGTATTATCCGGACGGATTTGACACCACTTTGAACCTAAATGGCGCCCCGTATACCGTTCCTGCACGGGGAAGCACAGCCTTACCATTCGCGAACGGAATGGTCGAAATCTCCGGTGGAAGCATTCCCTTTGCAATCACAGACACGGTGGCCCTATCGCCCGCCAGCACGATCACCGTTCTGGGGGGGAATTCTGCAAAGGTAAAACTGAGTGTCACTGCTGCCACCGGCTACCTCACCGGGTCCTTTGTGCATCCGATTACAGCCAAGACCGTCAGGTTCGGCGGAGTTTTGTTCAAAGATCCCGCCAACCCCTGTGCCGCCGGGTTCTTCCTTGGGCCGATCGTAAGCGGGAGCGGCTCTTCCGGCTCCATCACTGTCACCCCGAACCCATAGGAAGCACATGTTTGAAAGAACGATAACGACGGTGCTGTTTGCACTTTGCGCTAGCTTGGCTTCGTCCTGGGCCAGTGGGAACCCAAATCAGCGTGCGTCAAGCCAATGGGTTGAAACCGGTCCTGTGCTACAGTTTCAGTGGCCGTCGTATTTCGATGTGGAGATTGACAACGCTAATCAGGGCGGCGCTCTAACACTCGAAGTGCCACTTCCTGCCCCGCGAACATGGACGGATTCGACGGGGTACGTATCCCCGTCCTTTCAGGCCGCTGGGGGTACTGGCGTGCAAAACATCGCTCCAAGCGTTGTGAATGTCGCCCCGTATATTCCAACGCAGGCACAAAGTCGAACCCAGGCGTCCTTTGAGGGCGGCAACTACTGGCAATGGACTGGCGCCATACTCCCCGGCATTACCGACGGTGCCGGATTCACCTGGAATTTCACGGTGAGCACCTGCGACCGCCGTTTGCGTACCGAGTTCATCTGCGAGACGGCAACAGACCTGGCGGATATCCCGTCGGTTCTCCAGACCAGAACCGCTGAAATCGGGGCCGCAATGCCGGGAGCAATCCAGCAGGTCGCTGCCACCGCTATCCGCCAAAACACTTTTCTCACCGGCGCGCTTGTCCAGATGAGCAACTGGGTGAAAATGAACATTGCCTTTAACGCCGATGCCAGCACCGAAGCAATCGCGTACGACGATATTCCGTCTCTTCTGGCTAGCGGCGAGGGTGACTCGGTTCAGCAGGCCAGTGTTTTCTGCGCAATCGCCAATACGGCAGGAATTCCCGCCCGCATTGTGGAGGGAAGAACGTCATCACCGGGCTTCTATATGGACACGCAAACAGGCATCGAAAAAGCCATCTACGGATCCGCCTGGGTAGAGGTTTATCTTCCGCACATTGGATGGGCCGAAATCAATCCAACCAGCGGCGCGGAAAGCAGCAATCCGTTCTACATTCCTGCCGGCTATATTCCATGCCAAGGAATACAGATTAAATCCAATTTAGCCTGCAATGAATCAATTGCCGGTGATCCTCCGGTAGACGCCTTTATGGGGTATCAGTTCGCACCGCTGGCGGATGGAACAACTATTCCGACTGACTATGGAGAATCGGCAAACCAAATGACGGGGACGGCTATCATCGATCCGGCGCAAACCGTTCCGCCCAGTGTCGCTCCGACTTCGGGAACGGTCTGGACTGTCGCCCCCGGGCAGCCGGTTTTGCTCTCCGCGACTGCCGCTGTTTCGGACAGTGTGATCAGGGACGTGTTCTTTTCAGCGAATTCCCCCAACTACGGTGGCGCCGGCCCCATGACGTCATACAGTTTTTCTGAACCGTACGAATCAACCTTTACACCGTATACAGCAGGACAATACATCATCCAAGCGTCTGCAGATGACGGTCGTCTGGACGGTGAAAACAATGCAAACGCGCTCATCACAATTAACTGCGTCGGCGGCATAACGGGCACAAATCCGCTGCCGTACATCTATTCTGCTCCACCGGTGCTGCCACCGGGCACCACCCTCTACCCGCCTGCGGGAGACAAATTCCACTATCCAGTGGCGGCTGCTGGCAACCCCACAGCCGTGAGTGTCGGCGGACTGCCCTCCGCCTTCAGCTTCGATTCGAGCACCCTGTTCATCACCGGCTCCATGCAGCCCGGGATGAACGTGACGCTGCCGGTTACCGCCGTCAGTCCTGCCGGACAGGCGCAGTCGTACATAGCGTTCGCCGGAACGTCAGGCCCAGTCATCACGTCCGCCGGCAACGTGGGGGCCACCCCCGGGCAGGCCATGCGGTACCAGGTGGCCTGCACCCAGGCCGCGGCCTTTTCCGAAACGGGCCTTCCCGCGGGCCTTGGCATTGATCCGGCCACCGGCCTGATTTCTGGAACGCCTTCCGCGAGCGGCACCTACACCGTCACGGTCACGGGCAGCAACGCAGGCGGCACGGCGGTATCAACGCTGTATCTCTCGGTCGAGTCCAAGCCGTCCGTTACTCCGGCGACGCTGACGCTGGTGCTCTACCAGGCGATGACGCCCTACCAGATCGCGGCCACGAACAGCCCCTATAACTACACCGCCACCGGACTGCCGGCGGGCGTTTCGATAGACGGGCTGACCGGGATTCTTTCCGGAACTCCGACAGCCACCGGCACGTTTCCCGTCACCGTGCATGCAACCAATGCCAACGGAGCCGGAACGGCCACGATAACCCTCGCGGTCCCGGTGCCTTATCCGACCGTTTCCAACGCATCGGTAAAGGTCGCGATCAACCAGGAGTTCTCCTATCAGGTTGTCACCACCAACGACCCGACGGACTACGAGGCGACAGGCCTTCCCGCCGGCCTCGGCATCGATCCCAATTCGGGCGTCATCTACGGGTCGCCGCTCTCAGCGTGGGGGGTCACTCCTGGCGTCTACAAGGCGACCGTGCAGGTCTCGAACGACTACGGAACAGCGTCCGCAACCATCACGGTCACGGTGACGGGCGGCGAAACCGCCGGCGTCCATCCCGCCGTCAAGGGGGCGACCCTGAAGGAAATCGTCAATACGGCGGTGAATTACCGGGTGCTTGCCTCCCAGGCGCCGACCCAGTTTGCCGTGGATACCCTGCCGCCGGGGCTCTCCATAGATCCGACCTCCGGCATCATTTCAGGAACGCCAACCGCCACGGGGGCGTTCAGCACCGAGGTGCAGGCCAGCAATGCCTACGGCACAGGGCAGGCGACCATCCGGTTCCTTGTCTCCGTCCCCCCGCTCCCGTCTGCGGCCTATTCGAGCACGCTCGTTGACGGCAGTGGCAATGTAGTTGGGGCGTCCAACCTCGCCATCTCGGCCGGCGGGGCGCTTTCCGGAAGCGTCAATGTGAACGGGGTGTCCTACCGGGTGGCCGGAAGGCTTGGCCTAGACGGATCGTTCACCACGACCGTTTCCACGCCTGAGGGACCTGTGCAGGTGGTCATCCAAACGGCGGGCGGTGCGGGAGGGACGGTTTCCGTGACTGCAACTGTTGGCGGTGAAACCTTTTCCGGCGTGGCTCAGCGCCCTGAACTGCCGGCTACGCCCCCGGCTCCTGGACGCTACACCTTTCTCATCCCCCCGGTTCAGAACCTAGCCGGCGTGCCTTCCGGCTATGGATACGGAGTCCTGACGCTCAACACCAAGGGTGCCATCACCATCACCGGCCGGCTGAACGACGGACGCCCGTTCTCTGCGCGCTCGGCGCTCAGGGCCGACAGTTCCTTCCCACTGTTCGTGCAGCCGTACGGCAAGGACAGCCTGCTTGCCGGAAGCGTGGTGTTCGCCGATATTCCGAGGACGAGCGACTTTTCCTCGACACTCACCTGGCTGCGCCCTGAGACCAAAAAGGCGCCGGGCGTTTCAACGACTGTGAATCTGATTGGCTCCGCCTACGCACCGCCCGCCAAAGGAACGCCGGTTTCGATCACGCCGGACAACGGCGCGACCTTTGAGGCAAACTACGCCCTGCCAGCGCCAGGCGACCAGAAAATCCCTCTGACGATAACTTCCAACCCCAGGCTTTCCGCCGGCGGACTGAACCTCAGCCTGAACCCGTCCTGCGGCCTCTTTTCAGGTAAAATCACGGTCAATGGCCGCGGCCAGGCTTTCGCCGGGGCGATTCTCCAAAAGCAGACGATGGGCGGCGGCGCGATTCCCACCCTGGACGGGTGGGTTGAGATCGAACCGTAGGAAGAGGGATCCCGGCAACCCTGTGCCGCCGGGCTCTTCTAGCGCCATCTCCGTCATGCCGGACCCGTAGGAAGCACATGTTTGAACCGACTTGCGGTCCGGGCCGCGGCCCGGACGAGCAGTTCTCACCAGACTCTTAAAGCTGGTTCTGAAACGTCCCCCCAACGGGGAGCACCATTTCGATCTTCGCCTTCTCCACGGTCGCCGGCGGATAGATCGGATTCAGCGAGATGAAGGTGCAATGGTCGCCATCGACGTGCAGGCGCTTGAACAGCACCGTGCCGTCATTGAGCCGCGCAATGACCAGGTCGCCGCTCTTCGCCTTCAAGGATGGATACACAACGGCAATCGTCCCCTGGGGGAATTGCGGCTCCATGCCATCGCCGCGGATCTGGACGGCCGCGGACTTGGGGTCGCCCATGTTGAAGCCGGTGATTCCCTCGCGTTCGGACACATGATCCCATGCCTGTTTTGTGCCGGCCTGCGCCCAGGAGAGGAGGGGAATGATGGAGGCGGTGACACCCGGCTCATGTTCAATATCGGGCGATTGCCCTTGCTCCAAAAGTTCCAGCGCTCGGATAAAGCGGTGCGATGGCTCGCGCCCGTTCTCGACCAGCGATATGTAGTGGCGCACGAAGCCTATACGCTTCGAGCACTCCAATTGGGTGATGCCGAGCTTTTTTCGCAGGGCGCGGACTCTTTGACCTATAATGTTCATCTTGTGACGTTATTTTGCCGATGATTGAACATTTCACCGAAGGTCTGCATCATTTCAAGCACAATAATCAACACGAAAGGCAATGCGCTCGGACGCCGTGATGCTCCGGGCGCGGTTCTCTTGGCCGCGGCCGGGCAATTGGGCGATTTGTTCCGTTCCGCCGATCAAGGAGATTCCAAACGCTGACGGGTCTCAAATCCCGAACGTCTCCTGCCCATCCGGCTTCCCTGTTTCCTTGCGGGTGATCTTCAGTTTCTGAGGAACCTCTGGCGCCGCGGCCTCGCAGCGACAACGCGACGAGCATCGTATCGTGCGCCACGCATTCGGAGAGCAAAGCGTGGCCGGAGAGCGCGGGGGCAGGCCGACGAAGCCGAGGTCGATCTTGCGGCCGTCAAGCGGCTGAAATTGTTCCGAGATCGTCATATCGAAAAGGTTGACCGCCACACCCGGGTGGAGTTTCCGAAACGTTCCCAACGTCGCCGGCAGCAACCCGTAGTGGATGTTTGCCACGTAGCCGATGTTGAGGTCGGAGTTTTCTCCGCACTTCATCCGCAGCACGCGGCGACGCTTTCGGCGCACATCACGAGGAGCTTACCCATGGGAAGGCGCAACACATCGAGCAGCCTCCACTGAGTTCCAGAACGACGGGATGGCCGACCTGGGTTTGGATGAGTTGCGGGTCAGCGGCGGCAAGACGCGGGAGCGCAAGCGATTTTGCAGGGATGGGGAGGCGCTTCGGAAACCGCAAAGCGCGGCGTTGAGGACGGCCTGCGAAAGGCGACCATCGGTTCATTGCAGGTCTCTGGATCCCGTTACCGTCCCGTGCCTACCTGGAAAACATGCGGTCCTCCCGCACGACATCTCGGGTTAGCCGTACGTTGTCCGGCAGACCAGCAGTACGAACGATTCCGCCCAATCGTTTGGTGCTTTCCACTGGCGCATCAAAGTGTTCTCATCCGCATGCGAAATGGCCAAAATTGCCACTGTTGCGCTGCTTGCCTTCAGCCTTACCACACCGCTGGTTCCGGGCCTGAAAATCTGCCTCGCAAGCGGATTTCAAGGCGAGAATGGCCGTCTTGTCAATTGTGGCAAATGCCCGAAAATAGGAGAATCTTATGGTTGACGTTAAAGTTCTGATTGTCGGAAAAGACCGAAGGGTGGGCGCTATGGTAAAGGCCCTTGCTGTCGAGGTGGCTGGGTTTACGGCGGTGACGGGAGCGACGCTCGGGTTTCTCAGCGAAAACGGCTTCTACCTGCTCCATTTTCCTTCCCTCTCCCATGCTGAAGATTTTGACAAGTCCGTGTCCAAATACCTTCCCGAGATGCTCGCCACGATTACAGGGGTTGAGATTTTAAATTAGGACACTAACCGCCATCGCCTGCTTTAAACGGCAGTCCCGCTGCCTGGGTACCGTATTGACCTCGCCGGCGCTGGCACGGAATAAGCGTCTATCAAACTCATGAAACCAGCACATTTCCATCCGCTGACACGCTGCATCTGTGTCGGCCTTCATCTGCAGTCACTGATCAATCCGAGGCGGCCGCTCCAGTCCCTTCTTTTCCATCTTCGCGGCATTGCTCGCCAGATAACCCCCAACCGGGGACACTGCTTCGTCCTCGGCTGACCCCAGCGAACTCGAAGAGTATATTCTTCTTCACGATAACGATTATCAGAACCTCTCTTTGACCAGCGTGTCGTAGCTGGCCCTTGGTGTAAAGGGCGGTTGAAAAGTGTGGCGGGTATCGCAATTGATGCGGCATCACTTCGGAATAGGCACCCCAAAACAGGCGGCTGCGAGCATCCTGCGGGGCCTCATCGCGTTGCTTTTTGGCCTGCATGGAGGAGCTATCCGCCTTTTTCGCGCTTTTCGTCCTCGTGCCGGATACGGAAGCGACGAAGACCGCGCCCACGCGAGAGAGGCTGGCTTCGATGAATACATGGTGAAGCCCGTGGACCTGTACCTCTTGCGCGACCATCTGCAGCGTGGTCGAGTCACTCTTCAGA
>Ga0302319_10022264_pt1 | contig 11376 bp, 9 predicted proteins | sample Bog_T0_2_FD_203319 | JGI IMG/M metagenome (GOLD analysis project Ga0302319, IMG submission 203319) | Peat permafrost microbial communities from Stordalen Mire near Abisko, Sweden - Bog_T0_2 | ecosystem: Environmental > Terrestrial > Soil > Wetlands > Peat | place: Sweden: Abisko, Stordalen Mire...
AGAATTCCAGCACCTTGCAGCCGGCGCATTCCTTGATGCGCGCCTCGGTGGCGTGCGCCTTGGCGCAGGCGATGGCGTATTCGCAATGGCTGGTCACCACCACGCGGGCGGTGCCGTTGGAATGGGCAATGACCCAGTCCGCCTGGGCGCGGCCGATCTCGCGCGGGTCCTGCTGGATGTTGACGTACACGTTCTGGTCCGGCTGCGGGCCGGGGAAGGCGGTGGCGTGGATGCCGACCACGGTGATGCCGGCGGCGATCGCGTCCTTGATCGGGCCTTGCAGGCTGGCCGCGTCGGCATTGGTGACGATGCCGTTGACCTTCAGCGCGATGGCCTGGTTCAGCCCCGCCTGCCAGCCGACCGGCGAGCCGTGGCCGTCGATGATGGTGACCTTCCAGCCGATCTTGGCGCCGGCCTCGGTGATCGCCTGGCCCCATTCGCGCCCCGAGTCGTTCTGTTCGTCGGTGGACAGGAAGGCGATCAGCTTGCCGGGCTCCGGCTTCGGCGCCGAGGTGGGGCCGCGCCAGTCCGATTGCGGCCCGGCGTAGCGCACCACCTCGGCCTTCACCTGATCCATGAAGGCATCAGCACGGGCGGCAGGTGCCGCGGCGAGCGCGATCAGCGCGGCGGCGAGCGCGGAGCAGACGATTTTGGGCGTCATGTGGTTTCTCCCTCATCGGCCACGGTTGTTTGCGGGCCGCTTATCCGCCTATGCTACTGTCTGACAGCCTGATGGGTCAACCGATGAGTGCAACGCCAATCCGCCGCCGCAAGCTGTACGAGGAGGTCGCCGAGCGCATCGAGACGATGATCCACGACGGCACGTTCGCCGCCGGCGCGCAGTTGCCGTCCGAGCGCGAACTGATGGAGACGTTCGGCGTCGGCCGTTCGGCGGTTCGCGAGGCGATGCTGTCGTTGCAGCGCATGGGGCTGGTGGCGGTCAGCAGCGGCGAGCGCAGCCGGGTGCTGACGCCGACCGCCAAGGCGATGGTGGGCGAGCTGTCCGGGGCGGCGCGGCTGCTGCTGTCGCAAGACGGCGGGGTGGCGAAGTTCCAGCAGGCGCGGGCCTTGTTCGAGGTCGGGCTGGCGCGGCTGGCGGCGCAGCTTGCCACCGACGCCGACCTGTCGCGGCTGCGCGCGGCGCTGGCGGACAACCGTGCGGCGATCGGCGACCAGCACCGTTTCCAGCGCACCGACGTGGCGTTCCACTACGCCATCGCGGACATCCCCGGCAACGCGATCTTCACCTCGCTGCACGAGGCAGTGGTGGCGTGGCTGACCGAACAGCGGGCGATCTCCGGCCGGCTGCCGGGTGCGGCCGAAGCGGCGTACGCGGCGCATGCCCGCATCTACGCGGCCATCGCCGCGCACGACGCGCAGGCGGCGGAAGCCGAGATGGAGGCGCATCTGGCCGCCGTGGTGGCGCTGTACTGGAAGGCGCAGGACATCGAACAGTTGTCAGACAGCCGAATAGCCTGATAGCATCCGCGGCCAGGGGGAAACCGCCATGGCCGAATATCCCGGCAGCGAACACGAAACCCGCATCATGCCGGCGACGCTGGCCGCCGACGTGGCGGCGATCTTCGCCGCCTGCGGCATGTCGGCCGACGACGCGGCGTTGCTCGCCGGCTCGCTCGCCGCCGCCGACCAGCGCGGCATCCATTCGCACGGCACGCTGCGGGTGCCGGAGTATGTGGACAAGCTGACCAAGGGCGGCGTCGATCCGCGCGGCCGGCCAACGCTGGCCAGTGACAGCGGGGCCGCGCTGGTGATCGACGCGCACAACGCGATGGGCCAGATCGCCGCCGCGTTCGCGATGCGGCAAGCGATCGCGCGGGCGAAGCAGGTGCATGTCGCCATCGCCGCGGTGCGCCGCAGCAACCATTGCGGCGCGATGGACCATTGGGCCGGCATGGCGCTGGCGCACGGCATGATCGGCGTGGCGATGACCAACGCGCTGCCGACGATGGCGCCGTGGGGCGGCATCGACAAGATCGTCGGCATCAACCCGCTGGCGGTGGCCATCCCCGCCGGCGACGAACCGCCGATCGTGTTGGACATCGCGTTCGGCGCCACCGCGCACGGCAAGATCCGGGTGTATCGCCAGAAGGGTTTTCCGATCCCGGAGGGGTGGGCGTTCGACGCCGCCGGCGACCCGACCACCGACGCGGCGACCGCGATGGACGGGCTGATCCAGCCGATCGGCGGCCACAAGGGCGTCGGGCTGGGCATCGTGATGGGGCTGCTGTCCAGCCTGCTGTCCGGCGCCGCCTACGGCACCGAACTGGGCAACATGGTGGACGGGGCGAAGCCGGGGCACGACGGCCACCTGTTCATGGCCATCGACATCGCCGCGTTCCAGCCGCTGGCGGCGGTGCGCCAGCGGGTGGACGCGGCCAGCCGCCAGATCACCGCCAGCCGCCGCCGCGCGGGGGTGGAGCGGCTGTATCCGCCCGGCCTGCTGGAGCACGAATTCGCCGCACGCTACGCCATCGACGGCATTCCGCTGAACGCCGAGACGCTGGACGGCATCCGCACCGCCGGCCGCCGCTTCGGGCTGGGCGTGCTGCGGTGAGCGAGCCGGCGGCCCGGCTCGATTTGCGCCATCTGTCGAAAAGTTTTGGCGGCATCCGGGCGCTGCACGACGTGTCGCTGCGCGTCGCCGCCGGCTCGGTGCACGCGCTGCTGGGCGAGAACGGCGCCGGCAAGTCCACGCTGGTCAAGATCGCCACCGGGCTGCTGCAAGCCGATGCCGGCGACATGCTGCTGGACGGCGCGGCCTGCCGCTTCACCTCGCCGATGCAGGCGCGCCGCGCCGGCGTGGTGGCGGTCTACCAGGACCCGAAGATGTTTCCGCATCTGGACGTGGCGGAGAACATTTTCATGGGCCAGTACCGCACCGGCCCCGGCGGGCTGATCGACCGCGCCGTGATGTACCGCGCCGCCACAGCACTGCTGCGCACCATCGAGAGCGACCTTGATCCGACCGCGCTGGTCGCCGGGCTGTCGGTCGGCGAGGTGCAGTTCGTCGAGTTTGCCAGGGCACTGGCCGACCGCGCCGACCGGGTGCTGTTCCTCGACGAGCCGACCGCCTCGCTCAGCCCGGCCGAGACCGGACGGCTGTTCCGCGTCATCCGCGGCATGCGCGACGCCGGCACCGCGGTGGTGATCATCTCGCACCGGCTGGAGGAACTGCGCGACCTTGTGGATACCGTGACCGTGCTGCGCGACGGCGGCCATGTCGTCACCGCCCCGGCCACCGCGCTGAGCGGGGCGGAGATCGTGCGTGCGATGGTCGGCCGCACGCTGTCGCTGGTGGCCCCGCGCCCCGCGCCGACCGCTGGTGCCGAGACCCGGCTGGCGGTGCGTGGCCTGACGCTCGCCGGCAGCTTCGACGACGTCGGCTTCGACATCCGCGCCGGCGAGATCGTCGGCATGTTCGGGCTGGTCGGCGCCGGCCGCACCGAGATCGCGCAGGCGCTGTTCGGGATCACCCCGCCCGACGCCGGCAGCGTCGCCGTCGATGGCCGCGCGGTGGCGCCCCGCAGCCCGCGCCGGATGCTGGCGGCCGGCCTCGCCTACGTGCCGGAGGATCGCGAGAAGCAGGGACTGGTGCCCAGCCTGTCGCTGCGGCTGAATGTGGCCGCGACGGTGCTCGACCGGCTGGCGCGCTGGGGCGTGCTGCGCCGGGCGCGCGAGGTGGCGCTGGCGGTGCGCAGTATTGCCGCACTTGCCATCCGCACCAACGGCACCGAGGCGGTGGTGTCGTCGCTGTCCGGCGGCAACCGGCAGAAGGTGGTGCTGGCGAAATGGCTCGCCATCGACCCAAAAGTGCTGCTGCTGGATGAGCCGACACACGGCATCGACGTGGGCGCCAAGGCGCAGGTGCACGCCATCGTCGCCGGGCTGGCGGCGCGCGGCGTCGCGGTGCTGCTGATCTCGTCGGACCTGCCGGAAATCCTCGCCATGAGCGACCGCGTGCTGGTGGTGGCGGGCGGCCGCATCGTGGCGCGGTTCGACGCGGACGAAGCGAGCGAGGTCGGCATCCTGACCGCCGCCTCCGGGCTGCGCGAGGCGGCATGAGTGCCACCGCCGCCCCGCGGTCCGACCGGCTGGTGTTCGCCATGCTGCAAGGCCGCGTGTTCGGCGTGGCCGCGTTCCTGGTGCTGCTGTGCCTGGGCTTCGGCACGGCCTCGCGCAACTTCCTGACCGTGTCGAACGCCAACACCATCGCGCTGAACGGCGCCATCCTGGTGGTGGTCGCCTGCGCCGAGGCGATCGTGGTGATCACCCGCAACTACGATCTGTCGGTCGGCTCCGTGGTGGCGCTGAGTTCCTATGTCGGCCTCGACGTCGTGCGTCGCTATCCCGAGGCGGGACCGATCCTGATCCTCGCGCCGGTGCTGATCGGCACCGCCTGCGGTGCGTTCAATGGCTTCCTGGTCGCGGTCTGCCGGCTGCCCTCGGTGATCGCGACGCTCGGCACCATGTCGATCTTTCGCGGCCTCGCATTCCTGTACGCGGGCGGCCACCAGATCGATCCGAAGGACCTGCCGCCCTGGGTCGCCGCCACCGTCGGCGGCCATGTGCTCGGGCTGTCGGCGCTGGTGCTGCTGGGCTTCGCCATCGCGGTGCTGGCGGCGCTCGGGTTGCGCTATCTGAGTGTCGGCCGCGAGATCTACGCCATCGGCTCGAACCCGGACGCCGCCCCGTTCTACGGCTTGCGCAGCGAGCGGATCAGTTTCCGCGCCTACCTGATCTGCGGCACGCTGACCGGGCTGGCCGGCTTCCTGTTCGGCGGGCGGGTCAGCTACGTGGTGCCGTATCTGGCGCAAGGGCTGGAACTCACCGCACTCGCCGCCGTGGTGCTCGGCGGCATCAGCGTGCTCGGCGGCTCCGGCAGCGTGTTTGGCGCCGCGCTGGGCGCGCTCACCATCGCCACCATCGAGAACGGCCTGATCCTGCTCGGCGCGTCCGAGTTCGTGCGCCAGTTCATCTACGGCGCCATCATCGTGCTGGCGGTGATCACCGACGCGGTGGTGCAGCAGCGGGTGCGCGTGCTGCTGAAGGCGCGGCGCCAGCGCGTGCGCGCGGCATGAAGCGCATGTTTCGCGGCTGGACGTGGGAGGCGACGCTGGCGGTACTGATCCTGCTGTGCGCCGCCTGGGCCACCTCGCTGTCGCCGTTCTATCTCGACCCCGACCAGATCCTGTACTCGCTGCAACAGGCGCTGGCGGTCGCCGGGCTGCTCGCCGGCGGACTGATGATGATCGTCATCGCCGGCGAGATCGACATTTCCCTGCCGGCGACCTTGGCGATGGGAACCATCGTGTTCGCGCGCATGGCCGAGGCGGGGCTGCCGCTGTGGCTGGCGCTGCCCACGGTGATCCTGCTCGGCGTCTGCGCCGGTCTGGTCAACGGGCTGCTGGTGGTCGGCTTCGGCCTGCCGTCGCTGGCGGTGACGCTCGGCACGATGTCGGCGTATCGCGCGCTGGCATTGTGGTTCGGCGGCCAGGAGGGCCACGCGGATTTCCCGGCCAGCTACATCTGGCTCGGCTCCGCCACGCTGTTCGGCGCGCTGCCGCTGTCGCTGCTGCTGCTGGCGGCAATCTTCGCGCTGCTGGCGCTGGTGCTGCACGGCACGGTGTTCGGCCGGCTGCTGTACATGATCGGCGCCAACCCGGTGGCGATGCGCTTTTCCGGCATCCGCGTGGGCGCGGTGAAGGTGGCGGCGTTCGCGGCGGCGGGCGGCATCACCGGGCTGGCGGCGCTGGTCTATGTCGGCCAGTTCGAATCCGCCCGCGCCGACAATGCCGGCGAGATCCTGCTGTTCGTGGTCGCCGCCGTCACCCTCGGCGGCATCGACGTGTTCGGCGGGCGCGGCCATGTCGCCGGCGTGTTCCTGGCGCTGCTGCTGCTGGGCACCATCAAGAACGGCATGGGCCTCGCCAACCTGCCCGGCCCGGTGCAGACGCTGATCCTCGGCGCGCTGCTGGTCGGCAGCGTCGCCATTCCGCAACTCGCCAGGCTGCGCCTGCGCCCTCGGCGCGGCGCGGCGAACCCCGACGCTGCCGGCGTGCCCCGACCGGCGGTTCCACCTCACGGGGCACGGGAGGAAAAGACATGACCGACGAGACGCAGTTGCGCCGGCTGGCGCACCGCATGGACCGCCGCGCCTGGCTGAAGCTGGCGCTGGGCACCGGGCTGTCGCTGCCCGCGGTCGCCGCCCTGCTGGAAAGCAGCGGCATCGCGGTGGCCGACACCGGCCTGCGCATCTTCATGGTGCCGAAATTCACCGGCTTCATCTTCTTCGAACTGGCCCGCGCCGGCGGCGAGCAGGCCTGCAAGGAATTGGGCGCCACGCTGACCTATGTCGGCACCACCACCGCCGACGTCGAGGGCCAAGTACAGGTGTTGCAGAACCTGCTGCCGCAGAAGCCGGACGGCATCGTCATCGCGGCGCTGGACATCAACGCGCCGGTGCCGGCGCTGCGGCAGGCGCGCAATCGCGGCGCCATCGTGGTGACGTTCGATTCCGACGTGGCCGAGGCCGGCCGCGACGTGTTCGTCAACATGGCGCCGTTCGAGGTGCAGGCGAAGGCGATGCTGGACTCGGCGTTGGCCAACGCGCCCGACGGCGGCAAGGCGGTGTGGGTGGCGCCGACGCCCACCGTCGCCAACTTCATCTCACAGAAGAAGGCGATCGACGCGGTGATCGCCTCCGACCCGAAATACCAGTCGATCCAGTTCGTCGACACGCTGTACGCCAACGACGACCCGGACAAGAGCTACTCGGTCGGCACCTCGGCGATGCAGGCCAACCCGGACCTCAAGCTGTTCATCTCCGGCTCCGGCATTTCCACGCCGGCGATCAACAAGGCGATCATGGACACCGGCCGGCAGGGCAAGGTGTTCGCCACCGGCTTCGCGCTGCCCAGCACGATGAAGACCTATCTGGACAACGGCACTTGCAGGCAGTTCGCGCTGTGGAGCCCGTACAAGTTCGGCTACATGGCGACCTATATGTCGGCGATGGTGAAGGCCAAGAAGATCAGCGACAAGCCGGGCGAGACGGTGGACGTGCCGACCATCGGCAAGCGCACCATCGAGGCGACCTCGATCGTCAACCTCAATTCCATGCTGTTCTTCACCAAGGAGCACCCCGACTTCGACAACGCGGTGTCGGCCAACATCTGACTGCGCGGGGCCGGCCCATTGGGGGCGCCACAGATGGTGTGAACAACCACGATGGGACTGTCATGGGCTGGCCCGACACAGATGACCGCCAAAATCCGCACCTACCTGCCGGCATGACCAGCCCGGCCGGCGGGCCGTTTGAGGTGCCGCTGCGCAAGAGGAGCGAGGCCAGTGAAGGGGACGTATTCATCGCCGACGCGCGCCACGCGGCGGTGCTGCGCGCCGCGCTGGACACTTACCGTCACCGCACCCAATCCGAGCGCCGCCGGGAAGCGCAGGGTTGTGCGGCCACTGCTGGTTCACGATGGTCGGCGAGCAAGCAAGGACTCGGTGATAGAGTTCAGGGTGGAACCAGGCCAGGGTGAATGCCGCGGCCCCGCTCGAACTGATTCCCATGGTCGCACGACCGTCAGGATCCTTGGCCTGCCTCGCGCCGGCCGCCAGTCGGTGACAGGCTCGCCGACCCGCAGGGCGGGCGGGCGAGGCAGAACGCCCCGCCATAGCGCTCACTCCTTGCAAGTCCTGAGGCATCGGCGCAGTCGCGCGATAGTCGACAGGCTGGACGGGAGGCCGGCGTCGAATTGGCGGTTGCTGGCTAACCAGCCCGCCATCCCATGTCCCAGAACGCCGTCTCCAGTCGCGTCGCCGCCATGAAGGTGGCGTGCAGGCGCGGATAGCGTGCGTCCGCGCCATGCGTCGTGCCCAGCCGGTCGAGCATCGCGACCGCGTCCCGCACCACACCGCGATAGCTCTCGCTGGTATAGGCGGCGATCCAGTCGCCATACGGGGTCACGCCATAGAACGGCCCTGGATTCACGCTAAGCGGAACAGAGCATGAAATCATTCGGCTTGCGTGTGGCGCGTCGACGCCACGCAACGATCTGAAGCGGGGCCGTCGGAATTCCCCAACACTCGGAGACCAAGACAATAGGTGGATAGCAGGGGATGCGACCATTCGCCGCGGCTTCGGGCGCAGAGGAGGCGGCAAGCTGGCCTGCTTCAGTCGAGAAAGCCGATCCGCCGCTCGCTAATCCCGTGGGCGGTGCGGATGCGGTCCACCCGCTTGCCGCCTTGCAGGTTTGCCGGGTCGGAGAATTCGATACCGGTACAGCCGGCGCGCAGTACGCGCCCGGCCAGCGCATCCGTCGCCAGGATGAAGGCCGGGCTTTCGTCGAGGCGAAAGATCTCGGTGTGCGGCACGAACCCGTCCAGCAAGGCAAAGCGGTCGATCCTACGCAGATATTTGCCCGGCTTGCCGGTAAGCCCATCGACGTAGTCTGCGACCTCGCAATCCGACCGTGCGATGTCCATCGCCGGCTGGCGCGGCAGCACGCGCATCCAGCGATAATCCTGCGCCCGCGCCGCCGTACTGGCCCGGACGAGGTCGAACGGCAGGAACTGGATGATTTCGGCCGGCTGCGCCAACGCATCCCGCAGCCGGCCGGAGGCGAAATCATAGATGCCGAACCTCCAGAAATCCGGCGCGAATGGCCAATCCGGCAGCGCGGCGACAGGGAGAGGAAAATCCGCCGGCCAGAACGCATCGCCATCCCCTGTTGCCACCGCCAGATCGTAGTGGGACATGGCCAAATCATGAGTATTGATAACTCCCAAGCTCGCGTCTTGGACAAGCGCTTCCCCAAGATCGTATGAAACATACGGATTGTCTTTCAGGAACCACAGTGCTGGGAATTTCACCGATCTTCTCCGGACCGTTCTTGCGCTCAGGCGGTAGCGGGGCCGCCAGCTGACCCATTCTGCGTCAATCGATCTTCCTGCAACATTTTTTGCCGAAGGCTGTTCTGCAACTTCTCCAGCTCCTCACGCGCCCGTTGATCATAGGCGTCGGTGCCAGGGTCGTCGGTCCGCCAGCCGGCCTGCGCCGCCGCCGCAATCAGCTCCGGGGCCACCCGCAGCCCGGCCACGTTGATCAGGTGGTGCGCGCGCCACTCGGCATCCGGCAATGCCTGCGTCACCGCCGGGTCGGCGGCCCGGGCCGCCTCGCGCGCCCGCTGGGAGCTGGTTCTCGCCCCGGCCGCGAGACCGTCGTTGCGGTCCTGCTGAAGGATGGTCGGGCCCTGCGCCTCCACTGGCCGTCCCGGCAGCACGCTCGACGGCGGCGGCGCCTGGTCGAAGCCTGGCTGGGGTGGCGCTGGCGATATCGGGGTGAAACCACCTTCTCCCGGCCTTGGGTCGCCGGCCACCGGTGGCACCAGTCCCGGAAGCGGCCGCATTGCCGGATGCGGGTCGAAACCTTCGCCACCCGGATGCAGTTCGTTCCACTCCGGTGGCTGCGTACGGGAAGGGTAGAGCACGATGCCGAGGAACGCGAAGGGCGCCGCCACGTCCGCGAGCAAGGCGCCAACCCCGCGGATGAGTGCGGTACCCACGCCTTCGGCGATCCAAGGTGCAGCGGCAGCTTCTGTCCCGGCGGCCGCCGCCATCTCGGCTCCAGCCGGGACAGCAGACCCGGACGATGCCGACCCACGCGGCACCAGCGTCGCCGGAATTTTGATCCAGTCCGGATGCGCCGCCATCCACGCGGTTGGCTCGGGGTCGCCGGTCGGCACGAAGATGAACGGCGCCGTCAGGTCGCCGGATGATCCATCCCGCGCAGACATCGCACTCTTCCCGCAGAGGAGTTTGTATGTCTAACATATCTGTTAGATGCCGGGCAAACGATCGTGCCGGCGGGTCGCTCAGGCGGCTGCGGCGATCGGCGCTTCACCGCCCCGCAGTGGTCTGAACCCGTTCGGGCCGATAGCTGTGTCCGCGTCCCAGAGATAGTCGCCGGTGAGGTTGATGTGCTGCCATCCGAGTGGTGCGATGTGGGCGAGCAGCGCGTCCGGCACGATCTCGCCGCGGCGGCGCAAGGCGTCCAGGGCCCGGCCGAGATAGACGGTGTTCCACAGCACGATGGCGGCGGTGACGAGTGTCAGGCCGCTGGCGCGGTGCTGCTGCAGTTCGGCGGTGCGGTCGCGCAGACGACCAAGGCGGTGGAAACACACAGCGCGTGCCAGAGCGTTGCGGCTTTCGCCCTTGTTCAGTTCCGCCGTCGCTTGCCGTCTGAGCGGGGCCTGTTCGAGCCAGTCCAGGGTATAGAGCGTGCGCTCGATGCGACCGATCTCGCGCAGCGCGAGTGCCAGGCCGTTCTGCCTTGGATAGGCGCCGAGACGCTTGAGCATGAGCGAGGCGCTGACCGTGCCGGTCCGCACGGAGGCAGCCAGGCGCAGCACGTCATCCCAGTGCGCGATGATCAGACGTTCGTCGGGGCGGCCGGCGATGAACGGCGCCAGCGCCGGCCAGTTCGAGGCCGGTCCGAAGCCATAGAGCCGACGCTCGGCAAGATTGGGGATGCGCGGCGCGAAACGGAAACCCAGGAGATGGGCCAAGGCAAACACGTGATCACTCACCCCGCCACCGTCGGTGTGATGGACGGCAATGCCGAGGTCCGCCTCGTGATAGAGCAACCCGTCGATGACGTGGGCGGCCTCGCCGGAGGGCGGGATGGCGACCGTGTGGTATGGCGCGTGGCGAGCCGAAACATGCGTGTAGAACAGCGCCGACACCTCGCGCCCGTAATGGGCGTTGATGGCACCCACGGCCTCGCCGCGTCCGGCGGTCGGGAACCCCTGGCCGTCCGAGCTGGAGATGTCGGCCGCCCCGAACACTGCGGCGAGCGGCTGGCTGTGCTGGGCGTTGACCAGCATGGCGAGTGCCGATCGATAGGTGTCCTCGCGCAGGTGCCAGCCGGCGGTCCAGGCGAGCTTGCGGCGGCTGGCGACCGAGCAGGCATCGGCCATGCGGCCGAGCCCAAGATTGGTCGCCTCCGCCAGCACGCCGGTGAGCACGACGCGCGGATCATCGGCGGGCAGATCGGTTTGCTGGTGGGTAAACAGATCGGCGAACCTGGTCCAGCGGTGCACCTCGGCCAGCAGGCTGGTGATCCGGGCAGTGGGGATCATGCCGTAGAGCCGGTTCGCGAGATCCTCGGCGGCCTCGGGCGTGACCGCCTTGAGCGGCGTGATCTTCATGTCACCGCCCTTGATCGTGACATCCTCCAGCGCGTCCGCGGCGGCTTTGGCCGCTACGTCCGAAAGCCGTTGGTCCAGCAAGGCGCGGCGTTCCGCCAGATAGTCCGCCGCGGTTGCCGGCACGGCGATGGGCAGCGGCCCGGCC
>Ga0302319_10022265_pt1 | contig 11376 bp, 6 predicted proteins | sample Bog_T0_2_FD_203319 | JGI IMG/M metagenome (GOLD analysis project Ga0302319, IMG submission 203319) | Peat permafrost microbial communities from Stordalen Mire near Abisko, Sweden - Bog_T0_2 | ecosystem: Environmental > Terrestrial > Soil > Wetlands > Peat | place: Sweden: Abisko, Stordalen Mire...
CGAGAGGCGCTCGACTTCAGCAAAGGGCACGGGAGGAGAGCGCAGCGTCCCGAGTTGATCGGGAAGGCTCCCTTCGCGGCTAGAGCTGCGCAAAGCCAATCTGGTCGCCAAGCCGCCTCCCCCCCCTCAAGGGGGGTCGGCCAGAGGCGACCAATGAGCTTCGCCATAGCCGCTGCGGGAGCCTTCCCGATCAACTCGGGACGCTGCATGCAACTTAAGGGTTATTTAGCCTGATCCGCGGGGATGCGCATGCAGTAGAAGCTGCGATAGACGAAGATCAGGGCCACGAGGAAGATCGCGCCGCCCAGCAGGTGCCGCAGGGAGCTGTCCATCTTCACCGCGATCTCCACGGCCAGCAGGCCGAAGAGGGTGGTGAACTTGATCACGGGATTGAGCGAGACCGACGAGGTGTCCTTGAACGGGTCGCCCACCGTGTCGCCCACGACGGTCGCGGCGTGCAGGGGCGTGCCCTTTTGCTTAAGCTCGACCTCGACGATTTTCTTGGCGTTGTCCCAGGCGCCGCCGGCATTGGCCATGAAGATGGCCTGGAAGAGGCCGAAGAAGGCGAGGGCGATGAGGTAGCCGATGAAGAAGAACGGGTCGAAGAGCGCCAGCGAGAGCGCGAAGCAGAAGACGACGACGAAGATGTTCTTCATCCCGCGCTGCGCGTACTGGGTGCAGATCTTCACGACCTCCTTGGAGGCCGCGGTCGTCGCGGTGGTCGCGTCGAGCTTCATGTTCTCCTTGATGTAGACGACCGCGCGGTAGGCGCCGGTGACCACCGCCTGGGTGCTGGCGCCGGTGAACCAGTAGATCACCGAGCCGCCCATCAGCAGGCCGAGCAGGGCCTGGGGGTGCACGAGCGAGAGGCGCGCGATCGTGTCGGGATAGATGCCCTGGAGCAGCATGATGATGCCGAAGACCATGGTGGTGGCGCCGACCACTGCCGTGCCGATCAGCACCGGCTTGGCCGTGGCCTTGAAGGTGTTGCCGGCGCCGTCGCCCTTCTCGAGTTGGTGCTTGGCGTGCCCGAAGTCGGGCTTGAAGCCGAAGTCCCGCTCGATTTCCGCGGTGATGTCCGGGCGCGCCTCGATCTGGGAGAGCTCATAGACCGACTGGGCGTTGTCGGTCACCGGGCCGAAGCTGTCCACCGCGATCGTCACCGGGCCCATGCCGAGGAAGCCGAACGCCACCAGGCCGAAGGCAAAGATCGGGGCCGCGAAGCGGAACTGTTCCGGCATCATCAGCGCCACCGCCGGGTTCTTGGAAAAATGCCAGGCGCAGAACATCAGCGCCAGGATGACCAGGCCCTGCCAAAAGGCGGAGAAATTGCCGGCGACGAAGCCGGAGAGGATGTTGAGCGACGCGCCGCCCTGGCGGGACGAGGTGACGACTTCCTTGACGTGGCGGCTTTCGGTCGAGGTGAACGCCTTGGTGAATTCGGGGATCAGGGCCCCGGCGAGGGTGCCGAGGGAGATGATGGACGAGAGCACCCACCACAGCCCCGGGTGGCCGGGCAGGTCGCTGAGCAGCAGGTAGGTCGCCGCGTAGGTCACGCCGATGCAGACCAGGGAGGTGATCCACACGAGGTTGGTCAGGGGTTGCTCGAGGTTGAAGTCCCGCGCCTTGCCGTAGATCGCCCCGCTTACCCCCGCGTTGATGAAGTAGCTGGCGAGCGACGTTAGGATCATCAGGATGCGCATGGCGAAGAGCCACACGATCAGCGTCCCGCACAGCACCGGATCGACGGCCAGGGCGAGGGCGAGGAAGGCGATCAGCGCGACGCCGGTCACCCCGTAGGTCTCAAACCCGTCGGCGGTGGGCCCGACCGAGTCGCCCGCGTTGTCGCCGGTGCAGTCGGCGATCACGCCGGGATTGCGGGGGTCGTCCTCGGGCAGGTTGAAGACGATCTTCATCAAGTCGGCGCCGATATCGGCGATCTTGGTGAAGATGCCGCCGCAGATGCGCAGGCACGCGGCGCCGAGCGATTCGCCGATCGCAAAGCCGATGAAGCAGGGGCCGGCCAGCGTCTTGGGCAGGAAGGCCAGGATGCAGATCATGAAGAAGAGCTCGGTGGCGACGAGCAGGAGGCCGACGCTCATGCCGGAGCGCAGGGGGATGAGGAGGGTGGCGAGCGGGTTGCCCTTCAGGGCGGAAAACGCCGTGCGGGAGTTGGCGACGGTGTTGATCCGGATGCCGAACCAGGCGACGCCGTAGCTGCCGAGGATGCCGAGGACTGAGGCGGCGAGGATGACGACGACGTGCTTGAGCGACTCGCCCCCGAGGTGGCCGAAGTAGTAGGCGATGCACACCGCGATCAGGACCCACAGCCCGAAGAGGAACTTGCCCTGCTGGAAGAGGTAGGTCTTGCAGGTCTCCCAGATGATGTTCGAGACGGCGCTCATGCTGCTGTGCACCGGGAGGTTCCGGGTCTGGATGTACTGCATCCAGCCGAACAGCATGCCGACCACGCAGACGACGAGGCCGATCATCAGGACGGTATTGCCCCCCAGCGCGCCGCCAAAAAACGAGACGGCATGCAGGTCGGGGATGTTGATGTCCGATTCGCTGGCGCGCACGGAGGGAGTCAGGGACGCGGCCAAGGCGGCGGCGGCGGCCAACCAGGGAGCTTTGGTGAACTTCATAACTGGTGATTAAGGGGTTCTGCGGGAGTAACGCATTGACGAAACCGAAGTGAAGGGAAGAACAGGGCAAAACTGCGCCCCCGGGTCAAGCTTCCCGGATTTTCGGTAGTGTGTCAGTTTGATCGGGAAGACTCCCTTGGTCGGGCTCCTGGCCCGGCGGTTCGGACGTGGCTTGGGCCTCAGGCCCAAGAGCTCACGAGGACGCGGGCTGGAAGCCCGTGCTACGTCGGATTACCGCAGCCCGATCAAACTGATCCACTACCGGATGTTCTGGCGCATTGGGGTCGATTGAGCTTTAACCAATCCGCCTCGCCCGGGTGGCGGAATGGTAGACGCTGGGGACTTAAAATCCCCTGTCCGCAAGGACGTGTGGGTTCGAGCCCCGCCCCGGGCACCGCTTGATTCTGTCGCCCTTAATCGGCTCTGTCTTCGAATGTGAGCCTTAGGCGGGTTTCCGGTCAGCCAGCACGCGATGCACGGCGGTGCCAAGAGACTGGACGGTCGCCGGCTTCAGCAGCATTTCACGAATCCCCATCGCCCGGATCTGGTCGAGTTTCAGGCTTCCCGGGTAGCCCGTCGTGAGGATAATCGGAAGATCGGGCCGGATCTTCACCAGGCGTTTGGCGAAGGCTATCCCGGACATGACCGGCATGGTCATGTCGGTTATGACCAGATCGAATCTTTCCGGTTCGGCGCTCACCAAATCGAGTGCTTCCGCGACCCGGGTCCTTGTCTCCACTTCATAACCTAATCGCACGAGTATATTTTGGACCAGCCGCACGAGCGGCTCCTCGTCGTCGACATACAGAACGCGCTCGCCATTCCCGTGCGGGACCGGGGCGGCCTTGGTCTCCGTCTCCACAACGTCCCCGCCAAAGGCCGGAAAATACAGATGGAACGTCGTCCCTCCTCCGGGCTGGCTGTAGACGGCAATAGCCCCGTCGTGGCCCTGCATGATGCCGTGCACCACCGACAATCCCAGCCCGGTGCCTTCGCCCGGACCCTTGGTGGTGAAGAACGGCTCGAAAATCCGGTTCATCGTGGCCCGATCCATTCCGCATCCGGTATCGGTGACCGAAAGCCTTACAAAAGGGCCCGGCCGCACGTGAAGCTGTGACTCTGCCAAATCGGCATCGACCTCGAAGGCCTCCAGTTTCACCTCGAGCCGGCCGGGTCGATCCCTCATCGCCTGCCACGCATTGGTGCCGAGGTTCATCACGATCTGATGGATCTGCGTCGCATCGGCCAGCACCGGGGAAACATTTTCGTCCAACTCCACCTTGAACTCGATCGCGGACGGGATCGTCGACCGCAGGAACCTCAGGGCTTCCTCCACGACCGGCCCGAGCTTCAGGACTTCGCGCTTTGACTCCTCGCGGCGGCTGAAGGTGAGGATCTGCCGGACCAGGTTGGTCGCGCGCACGCCGGCCTTTTCCATTTCATTCATGTATCCGAGAAGCTCGGGATTGTCGGTCGCCGTCATCTTTGTCAGCTCGGTATAGCCCATCATCACGCTAAGGATATTGTTGAAATCGTGAGCCACCCCGCCGGCCAGGGTGCCGATGGCCTCCATTTTCTGGGCTTGGCGGAACTGCTCCGCCAAATTCCGCTTGTCGATGAACTGACCGACCTGGATCCCGAGGTTGGTGAGGGTGGCGAGCAGCTCGTCGTCGGGCTCCTGCACTTCGAGGCTGAAGAATCCAACGACACCCAGGATTTCCTCCCGCAGCTTGATCGGGAAGCCGACCCAACCATGGAGTGCCGGCTCTCCCCCGAGCGTGCGCCGGATGAAGCCGGGGTCGAGCGCGATGTCCGGAGTCCGCTCGGCGTGCCCGGACGCCCAAACCCGGCCTGGCAGCCCCTTGCCCCTCCCAAATGTCATCAGTCTGCTGGCAGCGACAAATTCCCGGAATTCCGTGGACATCGGATGCCACACATCGTCCAGGCGGAGCACGTTTGCCATCTTGTCCACCTCCCACAATTCCCCGAGATTCCAACCCAGCCCCTTTCCGATCATCGCGATTACCTTCAGGTTCGTTTGTTCCAAGGGGGCCCCCTCCGCCAGGACCGCCGTGACCGCGTACTGGAGCTTCAACCGCAGCTCCGCCAGCTTCCGCTCGGTTATGTCCGTCCAAACGCCAACGAATTCCGCCGGCTCGCCCGTGGCATTGCGGATCAACTGGCGATTGTCTTCCACCCAGACGACGGTGCCGTTCTTGCGGAACAGCCGGTATTCCGTCCGGCTCACCCCCTTGGCAAGCGTCTCGGACATGCTCGCCATCGCGCGCTCGCGATCTTCCGGATAGAGCTGTCCCGCCCACCATTCGTGGCTCAGCGTCTCCTGGGTTGAAAAACCAAGGAGCCGGGTGACGTTCTCGCTCGCCAAGTACGGAACGATCTCCTGCCCCTCGATCCTGAGGGCGTAGATCACCGCCGGGCTGTGCTCAAGGAGATGCTGCAACCGCGCATGGGTCGAGCGCAGCTCTTCGGCAGCTCTTTTCCGCTCGGTGACGTCGCGAATCACCCCGAGCAGGTTGCCGTCGGGCATCACGGTCGCGATCACGTCCGCATCGAAGATCGAGCCGTCCTTGCGCCGAAATCGCCATTCCCGGCGGTATTCGAGGGTGGTCTTAATGGCGCTTATCGCCGGTTCGATCTGGGCGACTTCGCCCGGCACGACGATGTCGGAAGCGTGCAGGCCGATCAATTCGTCACGCGTACGCCCAAGCATCCGGCACATCGTTGCGTTGGCGTCGAGGTAATAGCTTTGGGGATCCGCGATCACGATTCCGTCCGGCGCGTGATCAAAGAGCGTGCGGTAACGGGCTTCGCTGGCCCGCGTGGCCTCCTCCTCCTGCTTGCGTTTGGTGATGTCCCGGGCCGACTTCGACACTCCGACGATTCTGCCGGCTGAGTCCCTGATCGGCGATGCCGTGACGGAGACGTTGATGAGCCGTCCGTCCTTGGTCAGTCTCAGCGTCTCGAAGTGCTCGACGTTCTGGCCGCGCTTGATCCGGTCGAGGATCTGATTCTCCTCGTCCTGCCGGTCCGCCGGCATGAGGCGGGTGATCGACGTCCCGATCATCTCGGCGGCGGTGTAGCCGAAGATCTTTTCCGCGCCCCGGTTCCAACTGTTGACGATGCTGTCCAGGTCTTTGCCGATGATGGCGTCCTGGGAGGATGCGATGATCGCCGCCAGGCGGTTCGCGGCGATTTCCGATTGCTTGCGCGCGGTGATGTCGCGCTGGATGGCCACAAAATGCGTGATCTTCCCGCCCGCGTTAAGAATCGGGGCGATCTGCCACTCGAGGACGAATTCCGTTCCGTCCCGGCGATAGTTGACCGCTTCGCCCTCGAACACCTCACCCTGCTCCAGATTGCGGCGGAGCCGGCTGAGCACAGCCCGGTCCGTCTTCGGACCCTGCAGAAGCCGGGGCGTCTTCCCGACGATTTCGTCAAAGGAATAGCCCGTCATTTTTGTGAAGGCCGGATTGACGAAAACCACCCGGGGTCCCGGCAGGTCGAGTTGCGCATCGGTGATCAGAATGGCCTCCTTGGATTGGAGGACCGCCGAATTAAGCAGTCGCAGCGATTCGCCGGGCAACATATCTCCGAGACCGGCGGGATGGTCGTCGCCGTTGGGGACGCGGAGTGAAGGTGGCATCGGTAACCTCCAAGGGTAACCACCGGGCTGCACTGCTACTTCGTCCCTTGTAACAGCCGCTGATGCGGACGACAAGACGCAACGCATGCTCGTCTTATTGGCCGAGGCTGGCCGAAAAGGGGTCAGCACGCGGAAGTTGATGTGCAAACCAGCGGCGCAGTCGTAATCGACTCTGATATCCGCGCGCCTCGTGCGGCTATCGCAGGGCGGTTACTTTTCGGACAGCGACTTACGCAAGTTCGCCGCGAGAAATTCATAGACGATCTTCCGGGGAGCGGCGTAAAAGCACTCGATCCGGCCCGCGCGGTGGCGGTAAACCACGCGATGCTCTCCGACGCGGAGGCGGTGAAACCCGCTCAGGTCTTCGCTGAGGGCCCTGATGTCGCCCTTTCCGTCCGCCAACCCCGCGATCGCCTGCTTGAGGCGTTGCCGGGGCTCCGGGGCCAAGCCGCGCTGATAGTCGCGCACCTGCGCGGTGACCTTGACCTCAATCGGCAAGGGCGGAGACCGGGTGGAATTTCTGATTTCGACTCAACAGTTTCCGCAGCTCGCGGGCAAAGGCCGGGTCGGCGGTGAGCTCCATGGTCTCGAGCAGAGCTCCCAGCCGCTCGGCGGAAATAACGTGCGCGACCGGATGATCGTTGCGGGTAACCGTGACCAGCACCCCCGCCTCGGCCTCGCGCACCGCGCCGGCGGTGTCCCGCTGCAGCTCCCGGATACTGTATGTATCTTTCACCAGGACAATACAGCCAAAGGCAGTCGCCTTGTCAATCGGTTCGGGGTCTTCTGCAAAGCATGGCCGAGCGCCTGAACGTGGGCTTCCAGCCCAAGATCTCACGAGACCACGGGCGGGATGCCGTGCCACTCTTCTCCTGCCAAATCAATATTGCCTTCCCGGCACCAAACTTGGTCCAATCCGGCCAGTCCGCGCAGGCCACCACTTTAGCAATGCAACCGACCAGAGGAAAAAGCACCCATGTCCACTGAAGCCAAATGCCCATTCCACCAAGCTGCCGGCGCCGGCACGTCGAACCACGACTGGTGGCCGAACCATTTGCAGGTCGAGCTCCTGCACCAGCATTCCTCCAAGTCCAATCCCATGGGCCAGGACTTCGACTACGCGAAGGAGTTCAAGAGCCTCGACCTGGCGGCGGTGAAGCAGGATCTCGCGGCGCTGATGACCGACTCGCAGGACTGGTGGCCGGCGGACTTCGGCCACTATGGGCCCTTGTTCATCCGGATGGCGTGGCACAGCGCCGGTACCTACCGCACCGGCGACGGCCGGGGCGGCGGCGGCCGGGGCCAGCAGCGCTTCGCGCCGCTCAACAGCTGGCCGGACAACGTCAGCCTGGACAAGGCGCGCCGCCTACTCTGGCCGATCAAGCAAAAGTACGGCCGGAAGATCTCCTGGGCCGACCTCATGATCCTCACGGGGAATGTCGCGTTGGAGACGATGGGATTCAAGACGTTCGGTTTCGGCGGCGGCCGCGCGGACGTCTGGGAGCCGGATCAGGACGTCTATTGGGGACGTGAGAAGAAATGGCTCGGCGGCGACATCCGCTACGCGCAAGGCTCGCCCGGCGTCCCGGGGCACGGTGTCATCGACTCCGACGCCAAAAGCGAGAAGCCGCACACGCGCGACCTGGAAGATCCGCTTGCGGCCGTGCAGATGGGCCTGATCTACGTCAACCCCGAAGGTCCGGACGGCAACCCTGATCCGATCGCCTCGGCGAGGGACATCCGCGAGACCTTTGCCCGCATGGCGATGAACGACGAGGAGACCGTGGCGCTCATCGCCGGCGGCCATACTTTCGGCAAGACTCACGGCGCCGCCCCCGCATCGCATGTCGGGCCCGAGCCCGAGGCGGCCGGACTCGAGGCGCAGGGCCTGGGCTGGAAGAACAGCTTTGGCACCGGCAAGGGCGGCGACACGATCACGAGCGGCCTGGAAGTCACCTGGAGCACGACGCCCACGCATTGGAGCGGCAACTTCTTCTGGAATTTGTTCGGCTACGAATGGGAACTGACGAAGAGCCCGGCTGGGGCGAATCAATGGAAGCCGAAGCATGGGTCCGGCGCCGGGACCGTGCCCGATGCCCACGACCCGTCGAAGCGTCACGCTCCGGCCATGCTGACGACGGACCTCGCCCTGCGCTTCGACCCCGCTTACGAGAAGATTTCTCGGCGCTTCATGGAGCATCCGGATCAGTTCGCCGCCGCCTTCGCCCGGGCGTGGTTCAAGCTGACGCACCGCGACATGGGCCCGCGCGCGCGTTATCTCGGGCCGGAGGTTCCCGCCGAGGAGCTCATCTGGCAGGACCCCATCCCGGCGGTCAATCACCCCTTGATCGACGCGCAGGACATGGCCGCGCTTAAGGGCAAGATCCTGGCTTCCGGTCTGTCGATTTCGCAGTTGGTTTCGACCGCCTGGGCGTCGGCCTCCACATTCCGCGGCTCCGACATGCGCGGCGGGGCGAACGGCGCCCGGATTCGCCTGGCTCCGCAAAAGGACTGGGAAGTCAACGAGCCGGCCCAGCTGGCCAAGACGCTCCAGGCGCTGGAGGCCATCCAGAGTGCGTTCAACCGCGCCCAGTCGGGCGGCAAGCAGGTCTCACTGGCCGACCTGATCGTCCTGGCGGGTGGCGCCGGCGTGGAGCGAGCGGCGAAAAACGCCGGTCACGAGGTCGCCGTGCCATTTACGCCGGGACGCGCGGACGCCACGCCGGAGCAGACCGATGCGGCCTCCTTTGCCGTGCTCGAGCCCATCGCGGACGGATTCCGCAATTATCTCAAGGCCAGATACAAGGTACCGTCCGAAACGCTGCTGATCGACCGGGCGCAATTGCTGACCCTGACCGCGCCGGAATTGACGGTGCTCGTGGGCGGCCTGCGCGTCCTGAAGACCAACTTCGGAGGGGCGCCGCACGGCGTTTTCACCAAGCGGCCGGAGTCGCTGACGAACGACTTCTTCGTGAACCTGCTCGACCTGGGCACGGAGTGGAAGCCGACCTCGCCGGACGCCGCCGTGTTTGAAGGCCGCGATCGCAAGACGGGTGAAGTCAAATGGACCGGCACGCGGGTCGACCTGGTCTTCGGTTCAAACTCGCAGCTCCGCGCCCTGGCGGAAGTCTATGGCAGCGCGGATGCGGAGCAGAGGTTTATCCAAGACTTCATCGCGGCCTGGACCAAGGTGATGAACCTCGATCGCTTCGACCTGGCGTAAGCCGGGTAAACCGCCAGCGGAGGCGGCTGGGTCAATGGGTCTCACGCCGGGCCCGTCAGGGTCGCGAGCGCGCCCGGCTTATGGGCGTGCATGCGGTCGGCGCGGACCAGGCACTGCAGTTATGGCGTCCAGCCCATCCCTTGGGAGTATGGTTCAAATGGAGGAGCGGTGGTTGAATGGGCGGGTCATCCATGAAGCCTGTTGCTGCGAGCTCACCGCCCTTTCTACCAGCCGCGATGCTTTCCCGCGATCGCCGACCTCCGCCGGCTTGGCTGGGAAGATCGGCCGCGGCGCTGACGATGTACTTGGGGGGCGCCGCAGTAGTTTTGCTCGGGCTGCTGCTATCGGGTTGTGCCGGGTTAAGCCTTTCGCAGAAGATTCCCCAGGACGCCGTGGCCCGGCTGTCCCCGGTGCCGGAGGTGGTAAGCGGGGCGGTGGCCTGGGAGCGCACCCTGGGATACATTGAGGACCATCCGGGCTCGAATTACGTGGTGGGCATCGGCGACTCGATGCTGCCGCTTTACCACAGCGGCGCGCTGATCATCCTGGAGCGACCGCAAGTGTGGGACCTGAAGGTTGGGCAGACGGTGGTCTTCGTGAACGCCGAGCGCGAGCTGGTCGCCCACGTACTGGTCAAGTACGGAGCGGGCCAGGGGATCACGCGGGGCCTGAACAACTCGGATGACGACGTGGACGTCCTGACCGACAGCAGCTTTGTCGGCGTGGTGGTGAAGGCCTACCAGCCGGCGGTCAGCGAGTACCTCGCCGATCGGGGTCCGCTGCCTGGCAAAGCGGCTGTCGCCGGCGCCATGGTTCTGGCCCGGTTCAAGAGGTGAAATTACGCCGGGCTTGTCAGGGCCGCGAGCGCACCCGGCTCATGGGCGTGCAGGCGGTTAAGGATGTCCGACGCGGCAAGCGCCGCCGCGAAGCGCGTCTCGACGCCGAGCTTGGGCAGGATGTTCTGGACGTGCTTTTTGACCGTGTTCATGGAGATGCCGAGAATCAGGCCGGCCTCCGGGCTCGTCTTGCCCTGGGCGATCCAGTAAAGGATTTCAGTTTCGCGGGGCGTAAGTCCCAGCGACAGCAGATCGCGGAACGAGGCGGGCGGCTGGGCCACGTGCAGGGCGAGCAGGACGCAGTCCTTGCCTTCCGGCGCCGGCACCCGTTCGATCCGGAGATCGCCGATGGCACCGCCGGCCAGCAGCCCGGGCGGCAGCTGGTTGGGCGCCATGTCCGGGATATGCGTGCGCAGCAGCGAGGCGGCCGGTGCGCTGCAAAACTGGATGACCCCGGTCGAGGTGGCGACGATCAGGGCGCGATCGAGCGAGGTTTGCAGCGCGTCCTCGGTGGTGCTTCGGCGCAACATTTCCCGCAGGAGTTTATCCCGATCGCGAATCAGCTCCACCTGGGCGGCGCGCATTCCGAGGTGATGGCGGATCCGGGCCAGGGCTTCCTCAGGATCGACGGGCTTGGTGAGGTAGTCGACCGCGCCCGCCGCGAAGGCCTTCACCTTCTCCTTGGTCTCATGGAGGCCGGTGACGAACAGGACGGGAATCTCCCGGTCCTCGGGATGGGCCTTGAGCATCCGGCAGATCTCGAATCCGTCCGTATCCGGCATCAGGACGTCGAGCAGGATCAGGTCCGGGTGGTGGCTCCGGAGATGGACGCTCGCGCTTTCGGCATTTTCGGCGCAGTCCACCGCGAAGCCGCACTGGCGCAGATACTCCGCCAGGACAAACATAGAGCCGGCGTCGTCATCGATCAGGAGGATCCGCTCCACGGCCTTGCCTGGCGTCGGCAGCGGCAGGGTGGGCGCGGGCGTCGATTTGCGACCGCTGGAGGGG
>Ga0302319_10022269_pt1 | contig 11375 bp, 10 predicted proteins | sample Bog_T0_2_FD_203319 | JGI IMG/M metagenome (GOLD analysis project Ga0302319, IMG submission 203319) | Peat permafrost microbial communities from Stordalen Mire near Abisko, Sweden - Bog_T0_2 | ecosystem: Environmental > Terrestrial > Soil > Wetlands > Peat | place: Sweden: Abisko, Stordalen Mire...
CAAGTATGGTGTTATGTGGTGTTTGCAACTCCTCAAGCATCTCATAAGTGGTTTATTGTAAATAGGTTGCGGGAGTAGTTCAGTGGCAGAACGTCAGCTTCCCAAGCTGAATGTCGCCGGTTCGATCCCGGTCTCCCGCTCCAATACATAGCGCGGCGAATTGCGCCGCTTCTAGACAGCTTCCTGTACCTTCATCACCAGACAGGTTATGGTGTCTTCGCCTTTGAGAAGCATCTGATGCGGAGTGCCGGCGGGTACATGGGCGATGTCGCCAGGCCGCAGTTTTTGCGGAGTGCCGCCATCGATCGAGACGCCGCGCGTTTCTCCGGGCGCGGTGGTGCGCGCGCCGGCGACGGTGCCGCCCGTGAGCAGCGTGGCCGCTCCGGAAAGAACGACAAAGAGATCCGCAAAGCGCTCGTGCACTTCTACCTCACCGCTGCGGCTGCGGAAGGACAGCATGGCAAAGTGCTGGGGATATTCCCTGAGCGTTTCCGACGCCGAGCCATCGCCATGTTTGGCCATCTTGCGCAGAACCGCGGCGCGCTCGAGCAGGATCGGCGACGACCAGTGGTCGACCGGGTTCGTGGGCTTTTGCGGCCTGGGAACGATGTCATCCAGTTTGATGTCCTTGAGCATTTCCTTTGCGATTTGCTCCATCATGCTTCCTTCCTTTCGGCGCAGCCACGCACCTGTCGATCCATTAGAGATTCGCCATCTTGCGCGCGCGCTTGAAGACGCTGAGCAGCATGGCTCGCGTGAGCTTGCCGGTGTTGGTGTTTTGCAGCGAGGGATGATAGCTGGCAATGGCGATGAGTCCGCTCGGTAGTTTGTATTCGGCTGCGTGGTTGAAGATGAAGCCTGCGCGCTTTGGCAATCGGCCAAGACGCGATTCGTGCGCAAGGAGTCCATCGAACGCGATGCGACCCAGGCAGACTACGACGCGCAATTCCGTGAGCAGTTGTATCTCAAGGTCGAGCCACGGCGCGCAATTGCGGAGTTCCACGGGCGTGGGCTTGTTGCCGGGTGGAGCGCAGCGCGCAACCGATGTGATCCAGATGCCGCTGAGTTTCATGCCATCGTCGCGAGAGGTTGCCGTTGGCTGCGAAGCAAACCCAGCGGCATGCAGAATCGGAAACAAGAATTCGCCCGAGCCGTCGCCGGTGAAAGGCCTGCCCGTGCGATTCGAGCCGTGCGCTCCTGGCGCGAGACCCAGCGCCAGGACGCTCGCTTTGGTGTCGCCGAATGAGGGCACGGGGCGACCCCAGTACTCCCAGTCGGCATAGGCGCGGCGGCGCGTGTGGGCAACTTCAGCGCAATGGGCACGCAAACGCGGGCACAGTTCGCAGGCGACGATGCGCGTATTCAACGCTTGAAGGGTTGTGGGCCCGGCCATGAGGGCATTTTACTTCCGCGCGGTCGCTGCGCGCGGCATGGGCGCGGCGGGATTCCAAAAGCGGCGTGGTCACTTCAGTAAACACCGGGAATCAGGCGCTTCGTGGTGTGCATGTAGTCCGCATACTCTTCGCCGAAGGCCCCGAGCAGCGCTTTCTCTTCTACGTGGATGCGAGCCAAGACGCCTGCAGTCGGCACAACGAGGAGAATCCCGAGCGAGATCCAATTGTGTGCATGCAGCCCCGCGCCCAGGAAAATGATTTCCATGCCCAGGTACGATGGATGGCGCACGAGCCGAAACAGATTAGCCCGCTGCACGGTCTGTTCTTTTCGTATCGCGACATTCGCGCTAAAGGCTTTGCCGAGAGTCACGATGGCAGTGATCCGTATGGCGAGTCCAGCAACCAGGATTGCAAGGCCGGCCCATCGCAGAGCGTCGTGGTCGAAGCGCATGTCTGCGCCGGGAAGCGCGAGCCAGCCTGCAGCAAAGAATGAGGAGTAGATTAGCACCCACAACATGACTTGCGTTCCGCGATCATGCAGTACCCCCTGGCCGCTTCGCGTACGCGTGACTATGGAGATCACAACTTCCATTGCAATCCAGCCGTAGAACAGCCATCGCCAAATTAATTGTTCCGCCATTCTTTGCCGTTCTCCTCCGGCCCAAAAAGTATACGCGGGCTTGGCGGACACGGTTCCGTAGAACGTCTCCGGCGCGGCCGGCGATTTGGTGGTAAGCTGGTCAGCAATTCATCCGGCGAGGTGCTTATGGTGCTGCGATTTTGTGCCAGAGTGTGCACTGTCCGCTTTCTTACGGGCCTGGTTTTTGTTATCGCAGTCTGCGGCATTGCGGTGCGCAGTGCCAATGCAGTGCCGTGCCCGGTGGTCCACCATGGGCCGCCCTCCGATGCCGAGAAGGCGTACCTCGTTGCCGATTACAAGACGGCGGAGGGTCTCTACCGGGCGCAATTGATCGCCAAACCAGGAGATCCGGAATTGACCGAGGGTCTCATTCTCGCTCTCTTGCAGCAGCAGAAGGTTAAAGACGCGGCCGACGCCGTGCAGACCTCGCTCGCAGCAAATCCGCACTCACCGTTGCTGATTACCCTGCGCGGCGAGGTGGAGTTACGCGAGGGCGAACCGTGGACCGCGCTGGCTACGGCAGGCGAATCGCTGAAACTCGATCCATGCAACCCGCGCACGCAGTTCCTCTTGTCGCACGTTTCGGCGATCGACTATTACTTCACTTCGGCGCACAACCTGCTTACGAAGGCGCATGAACTCGATCCCGAAGACCCGGAGATTCGCTCCTTTTGGATCGGGATACTGCCGATCAAACAGGCCATCCCGGAACTGGAAGCATATCTGACAGCGCCGCGCGGCGACGATGCAGACGAAACACGTTATCTTCATGGGTGGCTCGATCGCATGAAGTACAACTCCTGGGCTCCGCCGCACCCCTGCAATCTGGTCACGGACACCTCTTCTACAGAGACGGCGTTTACCGAAAGCAGTGCAATGAAAAGGGCGGGCGCGGAATTTGGACTTTCTGTCGAGATCAACGGCCAGGATACAAAGCTCGCGGTCAAAGCGAGCAGCGATGCTCTGTTCGTGACGCGCGAGCTGGCGGAGCGCGCCGGCCTCAAGAAGCTCTACCCTGTCGACGATTACGGCGCCGGCAGCTATAACGCGTTCGCAACCAGCATCCGTGTCGGCGGCCTGGAATTCCACGACTGCCTGGTGCATGTGTTGAATCGTCCCAAGGTAGGAGGCGGGGACGGAGTGATTGGCGCGGGGACATTTTGGCGATTCCTGGTCACGCTCGATTTCCGTGCGCGCAAGCTGATGCTGAGCCCACTGCCGCGGCGGCCGGACGAGGTTCCAACGCTCAAGCAACGCTTGAGCCTGGGCGGCGAGGACGACGATCCTTCGGTGAATCGCGATCGCTACGTGGCTCCGGAGATGAAGGATTACATGCATGTCTACCACAGCGGGTTTGACATGATGATCCCGGTCACCATTAACGGATCTCCGCCTGGACTCTTTATTGTGTCCCTACTTGCAGGGACGACAATGATTTCGCTTGACGTGGCGCGCCGCATGACAAGTGTCCGCGAGGACCGCCGGATTCACGTGACGGAGGGCGATGAAACCCCCCTGAAAGCGTATGGGACAAAACCTGTATCCCTCTGTTTCGCCGGCCATTGCGAGCGTGACCAGGAGCTGATAGCCGTCGATCTTTCCGACGATTCCAAGGAGTACGGATTGGAGATATCGGGAATCCTGGGCATGAACTCGCTTAAGTCAGCGATCCTCCACATCGATTATCGGGACGGGCTGGTGAAGTTTGACTACGGGCCCGGAGCGCATTGAAAACAGCGATACAACGACTCCCCGGCGCGCAAATTCCATGGCTAACTGTGCTCACATGATGTGAGATTGCGCGGAGCTTGCAACTGACGGCTTGGCCAAGCGCGAAGATTGGGCGACCGTGTGCCATACTGAATTTGTCTTTGCATCTTGCGCGCGGAGTGGTGACGAAAAGAGTGTCTGACCAGCCTAACCCGGAGTTCTTGCGCCGCGCCATTGCACTGGCCACCGAGAACGTGGCTACGGGCAAAGGAGGGCCGTTCGCGGCGGTGATCGTGCGCGACGGCAGGATTGTGGGAGAAGGCGCGAACTCCGTTACGACCACCAACGACCCGACGGCGCACGCCGAGGTGAATGCTATTCGCGCCGCGGCCAAAGCGCTGGGAAACTTCACGCTGGCCGGTTGCGAACTCTACACCAGTTGCGAGCCTTGCCCCATGTGCCTGGCGGCAGCGTACTGGGCGCGGGTGGACGCAGTGTATTACGGCGCCAGCGCCGCCGATGCAGCTCACGCCGGATTTGATGACGCGTTTCTTTATGCAGAGATGCGGAAAGACACGGCCGACCGCAAACTTCGTGCGACGCAGATGTTGGGCGACGAGGCGTGGTCCAGCTTTGCCGCGTGGATCGCGTCGCCGAATAAGGTCGAATACTGAACGTATACAACTATGCGCCCGTTAGAGTTTGGCCCGAGCTGCTCTGCCGGCCGAGAGTCGCGAGCATCAACAAGCCCTGGAGCATAAGCACAATCGAGATCACGAAGACGAAGCCCTCAAAATGAGCGGCGCGGACATTGTGAAGAAAGCTGAACACTCCCAAGCCGATTAGGGCAACTGCCGCCGCCCAAAGCCAACGTTCGCTACGCGCGCCGGTGTGAAGCAGGCGCACCAGCAGCGTGGCCATGCCGGCTGCTGCAATGAGCAATGCAATGGTGGCGCGCGATGCAAATCCGGGGTGACGCAACAGGCACTCCATGAGTGCCAACCAGCAACCGCATAGCAGCGTGATTGCCGAAGTCAGGGAAAGTAGCTTCGTCATGGTTCCTCCTTCTCGAATGCACCGCCCGGCGATGCTGGAGATTTGGCGCAGATACCAGAGGTTAGCGCGCAATCGGCCGAAATGCGGCGCAAGGAATTCCGCATACTCCTCACGCAAGTCACCGGTCACCGTCTCGCGGTCGCGCAAGGGCAGTAGCCGTTCCAGCAGGAGTTCCGCCCATCGCGGCGGGCTCTGATGGTTCATGACTTCACCGCAACAGGCAAATTCACGCCTTGCCACATTTTCGTCATGGTCTTTTGCGCATCGGCAAGGACGCGATTCCCCGCGGCTGCAACAACGAAATAGCGGCGCGCGCGGCCTCCGCGGATCGCCGTGCCTGGCGCAAGTTTCGAGGCGACGAGCCCGCGCTGTTCGAGCCGGTCCAGCGTGGTGTAAACAGCGCCTGCAACCACGGTTCTCGCCAGCGAGACCTGAACCTGACGCAGGATCGCTCGTCCGTAGGCGTCCGGACCCAGGCGAAGGATTGCGAGCAGCACGGCTTGTTCAAATGTGCCCAACAAATCTGCCATGCATACAATGTAGGCATAAGACCCTCTCGAAGTCAAGAGACAATATTTGATTTGCTTGGCGCGTGCGAACAAACCAGAACGGTCCATGATTTTTCGAGCACAAATTGACGGTGAGCATTTCCAATTCTTGACCCTTTACAGTCGTGTTGCGTATGCTGCCAGCGTCTGACCCCGGTGAATGTTCCCGCCTGCATGCCTTTAAGGGAGAGTCTCCATGAGCAACACCACGGCCGTAACTCCCGCACCAAGAATTGGCGCGAAGCCACTGCTGGTGCGCCGTGCTGCGGTGCTGGGCGCGGGGACGATGGGCTCGCGCATTGCTGCCCACCTTGCCAATGCCGGGATTCCTACGCTTCTGCTCGATCTTCCTCCAAAAGAACAAACCGCGGAGCGGGCTCTCGACGCGCTTGCGAAGTCAAAGCCCGCCGCGCTCTTTGAGGCATCGGCCGGCCGGCTGATTACACCGGGCACGTTCGATGACGATCTTTCCAAAATTGCCGAGTGCGACTGGGTGGTTGAAGCAGTGGCGGAGAATCTCGAAATCAAGACCGCATTGCTCACGCGAGTTTTGCCGCACCTCGGACCTCACGCTATCCTTACGACCAACACTTCCGGCCTGCCCATTGCGCGCATTGCTGCGGCTGTTCCCGGACTTAGCAAGAGATTTTTCGGGACGCACTTCTTCAATCCGCCGCGCTACATGCGCCTTGTGGAAGTGATCCCGACGCCGGAAAGCGATCCCGAACTGGTTGCAGCCTTTTCCGCATTTGCCGACCGCATGCTGGGCAAGGAAGTGGTCCTTGCGCACGACACGCCGAATTTTATTGCTAACCGCATCGGCATTGCGGTGATGTTCACTGCCGCGAACCTGATGCTGGAGCGGGGGTTCACAATAGAAGAAATTGACGCGCTGACCGGACCTGCGATCGGCTGGCCGCGTACCGGAACTTTTCGCCTTGCCGATCTTGTCGGCATCGACATTCTGGCGCACGTCGCCGCCAACTTTCCACAGGGCGTGAGCGGCGGCAAGTTCGCGGCTGTTTTCGAAGAACTGCTGAAGCGCGGCTGGCTCGGCGACAAATCGGGTCAGGGATTTTACAAGAAAGTGCGCGGCGCCGATGGCAAGGACGAGCGGATGGTTCTCGATCTTGCGACTTTCGAATACCGTCCTTTGGCGAAAGCGGCGCTGCCGGCGCTGGAAATGGCCAAAAACGCCGCAACGCTGCCCGAGCGGTTGCGCTTGCTGCTCGCGAACGATCCTGCGAAAGACAAGGCCGCGGCGTTTCTGTGGCCGTTTCTGGCGTCGCTGTGGAACTTTGCCGCGGAGCGCATCGGCGAGGTTGCCGACGACGCGCCGTCGATCGATGCCGCGATGCGCGCCGGCTTCAACTGGGAGATGGGTCCCTTTGAGATGTGGGATGCGGCGGGCGTTGCGGAAACCGCGAGCCGCATGACGGCGCTCGGTCTTCCTTTGAGTTCTGCTGTGGAAGCGCTGCTGGCCGCTTCGCGCACGAGTTGGTACGCGCCCGGCAAGGATGCCTGCTTCCAGCCGTCGACGGGAAAGACTGTTGCTGTTCTCGCGATCCCGGGTCACGCGCGCGTGGCGGATTTTCGCCGCACGCACGCAGTGGTGCGCGCGAATTCCGGCGCTTCGCTCGTCGATATCGGCGATGGTATTGGCTGCATCGAATTGCACTCGCTCAAGAACGCGATTGGCGGCGATGTGCTCTCGCTGATTTTCTCAGTCTTGAATCCAGCCTCGGACGCGGTGCGGGATTTTACCGGCTTTGTGATCACGGGCGATCGCGAAAACTTTTCGGTGGGCGCGAACCTGATGCAGCTCCTGCTTGCGGCGCAGGAGGGCGAGTGGGATGAGCTGGCGCAAGTGATTCACCACTTCCAGCAGATGACCGCGGCCATCAAATTCTGCCCGCGGCCGGTGGTAGCTGCGCCCTTCGGCCTGACGCTCGGCGGCGGGGCGGAGATTTGCCTGCACGCTACGCGACGCCAGCCGCACGCGGAGACCTACATGGGTTTGGTCGAGGCGGGTGTAGGGTTGATCCCGGCCGGCGGCGGGACGAAGGAAATGTTGCTGCGCGCATTCGATGCGGCAGCGGGGCTGACGTCGGCCGATCCCAGAGATCCGCCTTCGCGCTTCGCGCAATCCGCCGAATACGCGATGGCGCTCAAGCGCGTGCTTGAAATTATCGCCATGGGCAAGGTGTCTACTTCGGCCGCGGAAGCGCGGTCGCTCGGCCTGCTCGCGCAATCCGATCGCATCACCATGAACCGCGAGCGCCTGCTGCTCGACGCCAAAGCGCAGGCTGCCGTTCTGGCCGAAACCGGCTACACTCCGCCGCAGCCGCGCACGCAAATCCCCGCGCCAGGCACGGCTGCGCTGGCGACGCTCGAGACCGGCATTTACCTGATGGGCGAGGCCGGCTACGCATCAGAGCACGACCAGAAAGTTGCCCGGTGGGCGGCGTACATTCTCTGCGGAGGGCGAGTGACGCCCGGCGCGCTGGTTAGTGAACAGTATTTGCTGGACCTTGAGCTTGAGGCGTTTCTCTCGCTCTGCGGCGAGCGCAAGACGCAGGAGCGGATTGCGTTCACGCTCAAAACAGGCAAGCCGCTGAGGAACTGATTCACCTATGCTCCGCGCGGTTGCGGTTCTGCGATACTCGGCATAGAGTTCTGGTGAGAGTCTTGGATGCTTCGCGCACGTTTCAAATCGGGGTTTGCGCTTGCGGCGCTTCTGCTTTTTTGTTGCCTCTCATTGGCTCGGCCCCAGGATGCGGTCACGGGCCCGCTGAGTGAATCGGGCCAGGTGACGGTGGACGGACGGCCCACGCCCTACCTGATCCGCCATCTGCCGGTAAACGCTTTTCCCCAACTGCCGAGTGGTGTGCAGGATGCGCTCGTCCGCCGCGACTGCCTGATTCCCCAAACCTACGAGGCGCGCCAGCCGGAGAACGTGGTCAATGCCAGCCTTGAGCGCCAGGGCTCGTCGGACTGGGCGGTGCTTTGCTCGGTAGACGGCAGGGTATCGCTGCTGGTCTTTTTTGCGAGCGGCGGCGAGCCGATGGTGGTGGCGTCGGCGCCGGAGACCGACCGCCTGCAGGCGCACGCAGCAACCAATGTGCTTGGCTTCAACTGGGGCATCGATCCCGCATCGCCGGAGACGATTCATGAGGCGCAGTTCGGGATGAGGCATCCCCCGCCGCGCCTCGACCACGATGCGCTGGCCGATTCGATCATCGACCGGCGGACAGTTTATCGCGCTTATGCCAAAGGCGTCTGGACGGTCGTCGATACGCGGGACTGACGGTTGCGCGGCTTGACCTGCGCGCGTCTCGCCATCTAACAATGAGCCAGCAGTACCGCAGCATGCTGACCACTCAGGCTGCGGAAAAAGTCTGAACGAAAAGCGAATTCGGCGAAGGATGGGTTGGCAGGGGCTAAAGCCCGACTCATTCTGCTGACTTTATCGGCCCGGCTAAAGCCGTGCCCTTGTTACAAAGCGCTTTGTGTTGAGTTTTTCCGCAGCCTGCACTGACCACTGACCACTGTTCACTGTCTCTGGAGCCACTCATGCCGAAAGCCGTTCTTGTCGCCGCCGTTCGCACGCCCGTGGGGCGCGCGCCGAAGGGCGCACTCTCGACCGTTCGCCCCGACGACCTCGCGGCAATCGCATTGAGCGGAGCTTTGGACCGGGTTCCGAGCCTCGACAAGCGCGAAATCGACGACGTGATCCTGGGCTGCGCGCAGCCCGAAGGCGAGCAGGGCTGGAACATCGCACGCATGGCTGCATTGCGCGCCGGATTGCCCGTTGAGATTCCGGGCGTCACCGTGAACCGGCTTTGCGCGTCGGGACTCGAAGCCGTTGCGATCGCCAATCAGCGCATCCGCGCGGGCGCGGCGCAGGTGATCGTTGCCGGCGGAGCCGAATCCATGAGCCTGATTCCCATGGGCGGCAACAAGCCCAGCCCCAATCCATGGCTCGCGGCCAACTATCCCGCGTCGCTGCTCACCATGGGGCTGACGGCTGAGCGCGTCGCCCGCCATTACGCAATCTCGCGCGAGGATCAGGACGCCTTTGCCCTCGAGAGCCACCAGAAGGCAGTGGCCGCACTGGCGGCGGGACGTTTCACGGAGGAGATTGTTCCGGTGAGCGTGGCGAACAGCACGCCCGGAGCGAAGCCTGGAAAGCCTGAGATCAGGGAGAAGATGATTTCCACCGACGAAGGTCCCCGCGCGAGCACTTCCGCTGCCGCCTTGGCACAGCTCAAGCCGGTGTTTCACGCGCAGGGCACGGTGACCGCGGGCAACTCCTCGCAAACGTCCGACGGCGGCGCGGCAGTGGTACTAATGGAAGTGCGCCGCGCGCGTGAGCTCGGTATTGAGCCTCTGGCGCGGTTTGTTTCGTACGCGGTTACCGGCTGCCTGCCGGAGGAGATGGGCGTCGGACCGATCACGGCGATTCCCAAAGCCCTCAAGCTGGCCGGCCTCAGGCTCGACGAGATCGAACTCTTCGAATTGAACGAGGCTTTCGCGGCGCAGGTTTTGGCCATCATGCGGGCACTCGATCTGGACCCGTCGCGCGTGAACGTCAATGGCGGCGCGATCGCGCTCGGTCATCCGTTGGGTTGCACGGGCGCAAAGTTAACGGCTACGCTTCTGCGCGAGATGAAAGCGCGGAGCGCACGCTACGGCATGGTGACCATGTGTGTCGGCGGCGGCATGGGCGCGGCCGGCATCTTTGAGCTGCTCAATTGAGCCCATTGTAATTCGAACCTTGAAGGGTCTTTTTGCTCCCTTGCACCCTCGCTCCTTATTTCTTGAAAAACTCGCCATGCCCACCGTTCGCCCAGGGGTCGTAGTGCTCGGCGAATTCGGCGCGATGTTGCGTGCTGGGGTGGTCGTAGAGCCAGAACTCGATCGGCGGACTCGGGTTGGGTTCCTCGAGCCAGGATTCGCCCAGTTTATTGAAGGCGGCGACCGCAGTCTTTTGCGGATCGGCTACGATGCCGTGAATCGCTTCCTGCCCGTAGACATCGGCTTGGTGCTCGAAATACCGGCCAAAAGCGCTGCCTACAGGTTCGGTAATGAAGCCGGCAATCGAAATCGCAAAGAGCAGCACAATGAAGCCAGTGCGCGATGCAGGATCGGTCGCGCCCCAACTGACGCCGTAACGCTTGACGAGCCATGCGGCAAATGCGGCGCACGCCCAGAACAGAAAGAAGAGCCCGATGGCATTGCCTGCAAGTTCCTTGGGTATGTGGTTCAACACATAATGCCCGCTTTCATGGCCGAATACAAACAATACCTGGTCATCGGGCATCTGATCCGTCGTTGTATCCCACATGACATAGCGCTTTGTCGGTCCAATGCCGGAGACAAATGCGTTGATTCCGGTCGATTTTTCGCTGGCCTTGATCAAGTACATGCGATCGGGCGGGATATCGATTCCGGTGCGCGCGACGACGGTCTCAATCTTCGCCACCAGGGCCGCGTGATTCTTTTCGAGAGGTTCCTGTGTGTAGAAGAGCGGGACGATCAGGGGCAGGATGAAGAGAGAGAAGATCAGAATCGGCAGGGTCACCATCCAGATGCCGAGCCAGAAGCGCCGCGGCCAGCGCCGCACAATCCAGTTGAAGAGCAGCAGAACCGGTATGCCGAACAGGAGTGTGAGCCCCAGCGCTTTGGCGTTATCGCCCAGCCAACTGCCCCATCCCTGCACGCTGACGCCGTAGATGCGCTCGTAGTGTTCGCCGATCCAGTCCAGAGGCAAGCCGGCAACTTCCGAAATCAAAAGGTAAGCGGCAAAAAAAATGAGCCCCTGCACCCAGCGGTGCTTTGAAAGTCTCTGCGTCCATCTTTCGATCCGGGCCCAGGCGCCGAACGCCAGAAGCAGACCCAGAAAAACGATGCCCCAGATCGATCCCGCCAAATTGAGAGTGTGGCGGATGCGGCTGATCGCGATGGACTTGGCGAACCGATCGGGCGGCAGAGAGTAGGCCTGCTGCGGAGCGACCTGTGTAGGGG
>Ga0302319_10022270_pt1 | contig 11375 bp, 10 predicted proteins | sample Bog_T0_2_FD_203319 | JGI IMG/M metagenome (GOLD analysis project Ga0302319, IMG submission 203319) | Peat permafrost microbial communities from Stordalen Mire near Abisko, Sweden - Bog_T0_2 | ecosystem: Environmental > Terrestrial > Soil > Wetlands > Peat | place: Sweden: Abisko, Stordalen Mire...
ACCTGGGAGCGCACCAGTGGCGCTGGGAGTTTGCGGTGGCGATTGTGCCGTCGGTGCTGTTCCTTGTGATGTTGTATGGGATTCCTCGGAGCTCGCGGTGGCTTGTGACGACGAACCAGACGGACGAGGCGCTGGAGGTGTTGCGCTTGATGGGGTCGCCGAACTCGCAGGAAGAGTTGCAGGAGATTATGGACTCGGTGCATCTGGAACGCGGGGTGAAGAGCGAGCCTCTGTTTACGAAGAGGTATTTGCTGCCGCTGTTTCTCGCGGTGTCGATTGGGATGTTCAATCAACTGTCGGGGATTAATGCGCTGCTGTACTACTCGAACTCGATTTTTGCGTCGGCAGGGTTCAGCTCGAACTCGGCTGCGTTGCAGACCGTGGGTGTGGGGTTGGTGAACTTGCTGGCGACGTTCCTGGGGATGAGTTTGATCGACAAGCTGGGGCGGAAGACGCTGATGCTGATTGGGTCGGTGGGGATGGTGGTGGCGCTGTCGGGTGTGGCGTGGGTGTTCAATACGAATTCGCACCAGGGACTGCTGATGGCGTTCTTTATGCTGTTCATCGTGTTCTTCGCGATCTCGCAGGGGTCGGTGATCTGGGTGTATATCGCGGAGGTTTTTCCGTCGAGGGTGCGGTCGAAGGGACAGAGTGTGGGGTCGTCGTCGCACTGGATTATGAATGCGATCATTGCGGGGATCTTTCCGTATATTGCGGCGAAGAGCCATGCGCTGCCGTTTGTGTTTTTCGCGGTCATGATGGCGGTGCAGTTTGTGGTGGTGCTCTTGGTCTATCCGGAGACCAAGCAACGGTCGCTGGAACAGATTCAGGCTGGGTTCGGGATTAAGTAGGGACTAGGGGTGTTCGCGTTCCCCACCCGTCCGCAAGTGCGTGTACGCTTTGGAACGGGGCCCCGCAATCCGTCGTTGAAAATCATTTGCATGCTGGGAGATTCTGGGCAGAATGAGATCACACGCAGCTTGGGGCCCATGTTCCGCCGCCGAGATCTTCGAGGAGCAAGCTCATGAGTGATTCCCCGGTCGTTGCCGTCCCTCCGATTGCTGGTCCGCCGATGGCTCCAGCAGATCCCACACACACCGGCATGGGGGCAATTCCCTATCCGGGTGGAGTTACGTTTCGGGTCTGGTCGATGTTCGCTGACTCTGTCGCCGTGGCGGGCGACTTTAATGGCTGGACGCCGACCCCCATGGAGCGCGATGCGCCGGCTTGTACTTACTGGTCAGTCGATGTGCCGGGGGCAACGGTTGGGCAGGCGTACAAATTCGTGCTGCCCTATGCGGCGGTCCCGGGCCGAAACGCGTACCGCATGGATCCCTATGCTTCGTCGTTGAAGCCGGACGGCAGCGGCAATGTTAATGCGGTCGTCGCCAGCGTCTCCGTTCCTTACCAGGGAGGCTCGTACAGCACGCCGCCATGGAACGAAGCGGTGCTCTACGAACTGCATATTCCGACGTTCAATTCCGACCCGACGCGGCCGCCGGACGGGACTTTCGATACTGCCATGGTGCGGCTTCCGGAGTTGACGCAACTGGGCATCAACGCGATCGAGATCATGCCGCTGGGGCAGTTCCCCGGGAACGCCGGCACAGGCTATAACCCAGGCTACATCTTCGCGGTTGACCCCGACTACGGTGGTCCGGACGGGCTGCGTACCTATGTCAACGCGGCCCACTCGCAGAACATTGCGCTGCTTCTCGACGTCGTCTACAACCACGTGAACGGGCTGGATCTCTGGCAGTTCGACGGATGGTCGCAAGATGGACTTTGTCCGTGGTGCGTAGGACACATGCAAAATCCCAACCATACAGATGGAGGCATCTACTTCTTCGAGGACGGGCGGGCGCACACGCCGTATTCTCATGCACGGTTCGATGTTGGCCGGGAGGAAGTCTGTATTTATCTTCTCGATAACGTAAAGCGCTGGCTGGAAGATCGCTTCCTCGATGGCCTTCGCTTCGACTCGACCGTAAGCATTCGCAATATTCAAGATGAGTTCGATGGATACAAACTGGAGCAGGCGGTGCCGGAGGGAATCGACCTGCTGCGGCGCATGAATCAGCAGGTGCAAAGCTCCCAGGGCTGGAAGATCATGATTGCCGAAGACCTGCAGGGAGACGGGTCGATCACCACGCCGGTAAGCGACGGTGGCTACGGTTTCAATGCGCAGTGGGATAACAATTTCTGCGGCAAACTGCGCTGGGCTGCTTCCGCGGCCGCCGATAACGAGCGCAACGTGGGAGACCTCGCTGGGACGATCGCAGCGATGACTGGACCGAATGCATTCACGTCGATCCTTTACAGCGAGAATCATGACCAGGTCGATCCGCAGAGTTCCCGAGGCGGGAGGCTTCCGTGGATCATCGGCAACGGCATCGCGGACACATGGAATGCGCGGAAGCAGTCAACCCTGGCGGCGTGCGTTGTGCTGACCGCTCCCGGCATCCCCATGCTTTTCATGGGCCAGGAATTTCTGGAGTACAGGCCGTTCCCGAACTATGGTGGGCCTCCGGGCAACTTCGGCGATCCGCAAGCCATCGACTGGAGCCGGAAGACAACCTATAGCAGCATCTGGTCGCTCTACCGCGACCTGATCCAACTGCGCCGCAACTGGAACAACAATACTCGCGGACTATGCGGGCCAAATGTGCATGTGCTGCCGGTCTTCGCCGACAATGTGCTCGTCTATCACCGGTGGGACCAAGGCGGCGCCGGCGATGACGTAATCACGGTCTGCAACTTCTCCAATCAGTCGTATCCGAATTATCAGATCGGAATGCCGCGGCCTGGTATGTGGAGAGTGCGGTTCAACAGCGACTCGAATTTTTACGGGTTCGGCAATTGGCCGACGTACGATACCGATGCAAATGGTCTGGCGATGAACGAGATGCCGTGCAGCGCAACTATAAGCCTGGGAGCCTACACCTGCCTGATCCTTTCGCAGGATGACGCCGGTGGTGGGTGATCTGAACTTGGCCCAGAAGACTATCCGGCGGATGCCGCCACCAGCCATCCCAGCTCAGCTGCATGAGCAAAGCATTCCTGAATCTTGATGCTTTGCTCCTCGTTGGAAAGCGCACTTTCGGCAAACGCTTGATCGACCACGGCTGCCAGCGGTTCGCCTGCCTGGATTGCGGACAGCAATCGAAAGGTCTCGTAGTCGATGGAGCGGTAGTAGACCGAATCCTGGTAACAGTGAACGACAACATACGTTGGAGCGCGCTTTGGCTTCGGCAGGCGAACACGCTTGGATACCTTCCGCTCCACAACGGCATTGCTGACGATGTCCACATCCGTTTTCTTCTTGTGGACGGCGAGAACGATTTCGTCCGCAGCGAAACGCAGCGCGAGCAATTGCAGATGAGGCTGCAACGCCAGCACGGTGGTTGGCTCAAGTTCAGCGATGTGCGTCTCATCGAGGGGAGGCACGGAGGCGCTATCGAAGGCCTCGATATAGGCCCACTCAAGATGCGCCACATCGACGGCTAGTTCGTGATGCGCGCCCGTAAACTCTGGATGAGTCGCAAGCCACGCGGGCAGTCGTGCGCCGAGGTCCCGCAGCGTGAACGACGTAGAAGGATTCTGCTGGAGGTAGTTGCGGATCAGCTTGTCGAACCGCTTGGGGCCGAGGATCGCGTTGAGCGAGGGGTAGTCCTCCGACACGGCCGCGATGAGGCGAAACCAATACTGCCGGTTATAAATCTCGAGTCGCTCAAAAGATGACAGGCGATCGTTGGGTTTCACGTAGGCGGCGATCACGTTCACCCTAGCCGAGCCATCGGGAGCTGTGGGTTGCATTGCGAAGTCCGCAGTCAGTGGCCAGGTAACGTCTTCCGCCATGCGTCGCTGGAAATCGAGGAGCGTCATAGCGCGACCTGCTGGCCGTCCGCAATCAACGACGGCGGTTGCTCTGGGATGGATTGGGGCAGAAAGCGATTCGCCTTCAACGCCTCGGCGTGTACTTCGTCGAAGCTGGGAATATTGTCGTCCCACTCGAGCAGCGTGGCAGTAGGGCCTGTGCGTTCAATGGCGCGGGAATACATCTTCCACACAGGATCGAGCACGGGATGGTCGTGCGTGTCGAGAGTGTACTTCTCAAACTTGGAGTGGCCCGCAATGTGAATCTGCGCGACGCGTTCAGGATCGATGGCGTTGACGTATTCCATGGGGTCGAAGCCGTGGTTTTGCGACGACACATAAATGTTATTGACGTCGAGCAGGATGCCGCAGTCTGCGGTGTGAACGACTTCGTTGAGGAACTCCCACTCCGTCATCTCGGACTCATGGAACTCGGCGTAGCTGCTCACGTTTTCAACGGCGATCGGAATCTCGAGAAAGTCCTGCACCTCACGAATGCGTGCGGCGGTGATGCGGACGGCTTCGAAGGTGTAGGGGAGCGGGAGAAGATCGTGGGTATAGCGGCCGTCGACGCTGCCCCAGCAGAGGTGGTCGGATAGCCAGGGTGTTTTGGTGCGTTTCGTGAGCTCCTTTAGTCCCTTGAGGTGTTCGCGATTGAGCTTCTGCGCGGAGCCAAAGTACATCGAGACGCCATGCTGCACAACCTTGTATTGCTCGAGGATCTGATCGAGAACTTTGAGCGCATTCCCACCGCCGACCATGTAGTTTTCGGAGATGATCTCGAACCAGTCGACGACTGGTTTTTCTGAAAGGATGTGATCGTAGTGCGGCACGCGCAGACCGATGCCCACACCGTACTCCGTGAATGCGTTGAACCTGTTTGCTGGCATGGCGACATCCGATCGTGGCTGAAGAGGATGGTGTGTAGGAGGCTTGCTTGTTTCCTCAAGCCTCCCACGCGGGGGAGTTAGACCTTCGGTGTTTTGGAGCCGTCGGTTGCGCAGGCACCCTTGCCCTTGCAGCTGTTCTTGCCGGCGTGTTTCGCGTCGCCGCCGCCCTGTCCCTTGCAATCGTTCTTGCCTTTACAGGAGTGCTTGGGAAGTGCCGGCGCGTTCTGCGCGACGAGCACGAAACCGGCATGGGCGGAGGCAGCACCGCTCTGTCCGGTGGTCTGAGCATTCAGGCGGGCGGAGGTTCCGCCAAGGAGTCCAGCGAATGCTGCGGCGAGAGCGAGGTTCTTTACGGAATTGATTTTCATGGGAGATGCCTTTCGTAGTTGGCCGCGCAATGCCCCGCGCAGGATGGATGGAGGTCGACGATCTGCAGTTATACGTCAACCGAAGATCAGGAGATGAATAGCCGTTAGGAGCCAAGTCAAACTTGTTACCCCCATGAGAGCGTTGCGCGTTGCAAAGGTTACAAGGTTTCTTCGCGAGCGAGCGATAGTCCGTCGCAGGTAGAGGTTGGAATATCTGCCGCGAGATTTGCTTTGTAACTATTGAGTGCTTCATCGCTCTAACGCGTTGAGAATCTGCCAGACACCACCGGACGCTGCGCGTTCTTCAAGACTGCAGATGTGAGGGCAACATGAAGCGATGGATCGAAAGATATTTTGGAATCACAGAGAGGGCGTCCCTATTGCAGTCGCCGTTCTTACTTCTCGTGCGACTTTACTGGGGATGGCAATTTGCGCAGACGGGATGGGGCAAGCTCCACAACCTCGCGAAGATCACCGATTTCTTTATGACCCTCAACATTCCGTTTCCGGCGGCGAATGCACATTTTGTTGCAGGCCTGGAGTTCGTCGGAGGCCTGCTGCTGATTCTCGGATTGGGGACGCGGCTGGTGGGTCTCGTGCTCGCTGGTAATATGTTGGTGGCCTATTGGACGGCTGATCATGAGGCGTTGACGTCCATCCTCTCCGATCCAGGAAAGTTCTACGTGGCAGACCCTTACACCTTTTTCTTTGCATCCCTGCTGGCGCTCATCTTCGGGGCTGGATATTTTTCGCTCGACGCGCTGATGATGAAACGCCTCAAGGAGCACGCCTGACTTTTATGGAACTGGAACACACTGATCGCGACGAGGCGCGGATGATTGCGTCGATACTGGCTGGCGATACGCAGCAGTATCACGAGTTGATCCGGCCCTACGAGCGCAGCGTATACAAGATGGCTCTCTCACTTATGAAAGACGAGTCGGATGCGGAAGACGTGGCGCAGGAGGCATTTCTCAAGGCGTTTCGAAAGCTCGCAGACTTCCGCGGGGACGCAAAGTTCAGCACCTGGTTAATCAGCATCACATTGAATGAGGCTCGCGGGCGATTGCGACGGAAGAGCGCCGTACCCATGGAATCGCTCGACCAGACGAACGAAGAGGGCGGCCATATTTCTCCGGCGCTCTTGAGAGACTGGCGTGAAGTTCCCTCCGAGGCGTTGGAGCGAAAGGAGATTCGCGCGATACTAGTAGAGGCCATTGGAAATCTCTCGCCGTTGTATCGCGAAGTTTTATTGTTGCGGGACGTCGAGGAATTATCGATCGAAGAAACGGCGGCGGCACTCACGATTACTGCCGGCACCGTGAAGGTTCGATTGCACCGGGCGCGCATGATGATGCAGAAAGAGCTTGCACCAAAACTCAAGAACGCGAATCCGAGAAAGGGGTGGTTTCAATGGTTATAGAGTGCAAGCACGTTTGGAATTACCTCTCGGACTATCTGGACAACTCCCTTTCGCCGGAGACCAAAGAACTGGTGCAGCGGCATCTGGAGCATTGCGAGATCTGCTCTGCGATTCTGGATTCCACGCGAAATATTGTGGTGCTCACTGCGGACGATCGCGTGTTCGAACTCCCGATCGGCTACAGCGAACGTCTTCACGCGCGGCTCGCGCAGGAGATGGAAAACCCCGCAGCAGGCCATGAGAAAAGCCCCAGCGATTAGATCGAACGATGAAGATGCAGGTGGAAGCTCCATTCCAAACCAACCAGCAGCAAGGTAAGAATCGCGAGAAGGATTTGAATTGATTCTGCACGCTTCTTTTTCGGATCGACCGGACCCACTCGCCATTGAGACGAGGGCCGGGCGCGCAAGGATCGAACTCGCCAGATAGCCGCAAGATTGAGGACTGAGCCTAGCACCGCAATTGTCTCCATGGGAATGCGTATCGCTTCGCCGTGGAGCGATTCTAGGAAGTGTGCGCCGGCAACCGCGGCAGCCAGAGACCCGACCCCAACCAGTAACCGCAGCCCGCTTAGTGCCATGAAGGCCGTGCAGGCGCTCTGGAGAAGGATAAAAAGCAGGCTGGTGAAGCTGATGATCCAGAGCGGTCGAGTCCCCGGGGTTTCTCGCTTGTCGACTGCATCCGTTCGTTGCTCGGGCAAGTTCTTTCTCCAATAGTGCTGCGCAGGAAATTCCATTGTTCCCGCGGACTATTCTCTCACCAAAATATTTCCAGAGCGCGTTCCAGGGAGAGCGCGCGATCATTCTCATCAAATGCTCCGCATTGTCGTAGCTAGAGGGGTTCGTCCTGAAAGCGCGAGATTGTCGATCAAGAGTCGAGGTTCCAGATCGACGTTTGCGGACAGGACTTGCCGTAGAGTAAAGTCCGGCTGAGCAACCCTATAGGTAGACACCGCAGGTGCGCCCGAGTTTGTAGTGCCAACCACGCTGAGCGCATGTCCTGACGCGTCGAAATATCCACGCGAGAGTCGAGCTGATTCTAGCAACGCGCGATGAGACGTCAGCCCCAGCCGCACGGAGTCAGGATCGATTCGGATGATCGTTACTTCAGGCCGCAACTGACTTACGACCGCGATAGCTCGTTCCGACGGATGGATCGCCAGGTGGCAAGGGCCGCTTCCAGGCAGAAGGTGAGCGCGACTAACGATGCCAGGTACGCCGTCGACGAACGCGAGTTGATCGATGCGATCACTCCCAAAGTCGCATGCATACGCATACCGCCCGGAACGATGGAACGCAGAAAATCCGGGGCGGGCTGAACTCTGCAAAGGATGAGGGCCACAGCCGGTCAGCTTGAGCGCGCGCGGTGGGCCGTCGAGGACTCCATCGGCCGCAACTCCGAATGAGTTATAGGCTCCGCCACCGCTAGCGGAAACCAGCAAGGTTGCTCCATCCGGCGAGATCGAAATATTCCGAGGATTCGTCGCCGAAAGTGTAAGCGCTCTCCGATCCAAAAGAACAAAGGTGCCGGTGGATCGTTCGATGGAAAATACAGCGACGCTTGCGCCAGGAAGGCCCAGATACTCACTTGTGTCATAGGCTGCATATAGCACATTGCGCGTTGGATGAAGGACGATGGCGCCGATGGGTTCGAGGCTTTGGAGCTGTGCGACCAAGTATTTGTCTCGCCCACGTATTACAAAAGCCTCTAGATGTTGTGTCGGCGCGTCGATAGCCGAGCGTGAAGCCACGCATGCCAGGAAGGATTGCGCTGGATAAGTTTGTCCTTCCGCAGCGGCGGCATCCCGCGACAGCGGCGACACCATTGCGGCAGAGGCCAGGCCCGCATTCGCGAGAAATCTTCGGCGCGTCCAGGTTGCTAATAATTTCGCGGACATATCGGCTCGGTAGCTGAAGTTCCTGGTAGAGGCGTCTAGGTTCGGATACTCATCGAGCTATGAAAAATATTATTCGAATCATAGGTGCGCTTCACTTGCTGAAGAAAAGAGTAAAGGCCGGCGCTGCCGTAATATAGCTCTGGCCAATGTTTATATCGAAGCATATCAGCGTCGGCATAATTCATGTAACACCCCTCATAGCGGTCCCCGAAGGGTGTTCCCTGGTACTCAGCCGGAACATGCGAGCCGGTGTACATAGCCGTATAAAAATCATCCATAAACTTCAAGTGGAGCGCGTCTTCGTTTTGATCTTCCCAGTAGCACTGCCACTGGAGCTTCATGATGGAGGCGCGTTGCGCGATGGAGGTATCCTGCGTGCGCTGCGGCACATTTGTTGCTCCACCATAGCCATCCACTGCAAGCACAAATCCTTGCGCGTCAATCTCTGCGGACGTTAAGAATTTGTACAAGGTGGAGCATTCCGCTTCTGTAAAAGGCTCCTTCATGTAACTCGATTTATACTTTGCCCGCATGACACCTCCACTATCACCGCCGGCCAGTGTGGCCTCGAGCCACGGGCTTCGAGTAATTCCGGCGGAAGACGATGCGGAAGATTTACCTGGCTGTAGCTCCGAAAAGTGATGAAGAAACTCGCGGACGATGGTGAGGTCGTTGGCATTTCCATCCGCATTGCAATATTGAATCGCGATGTTGATGGAACTCCCAGCGTGGCGTCGTCCGATGGTCATGACGGAGGAAAGACCCCATGTTTCCGGATCGCGCCCCCTGGTGTTCCAGTAGTTCCCATAGAGGGAGAGAAGTTTGTCGAAGCGCTCGTGGGTCAGCGAGGCCCAGGGGAACTCAAGCGTTCCCTGCGCGACTTGGATCGGCGCGGAAGGAAGCTTGTCGAAATAAAAGTTGGTGATGATTCCAAAGTTTCCTCCTCCAGCGCCGCGGCAAGCACGGAAGAGGTCCGCATCTTTCGACGCGTCCACCCTTCGCGCGATGACTTTTCCGTTCGGATTGACGGTGAGGATGTCGAGTGCGGTAATCCAATCGACCGTGAGGCCATGCTGGCGCGCGAGCAGGCCATAACCACCTCCCGAGATGTGGCCGCCCGCTCCGACCATGTAACACGTTCCCGCCGGAAGGGTCACGTTGTAGCGTTTGTATAGCGTCTGGTAGATCTCACCCAACCTGGCTCCAGGGGCGATGCGAAATGGTCCCGCAGGCGAGTGCTCGTCCACCGTGTTGTGTAGTGAGAGATCGAGGATGGCGCCGTTCGGATTGTTGACCACGAAGTCCTCGTAGCAGTGGCCTCCGCTACGAATGGTAGGGCGAATCCCCGAGGCGACGATGCGCTGAAGCGCGTCCGCAATCTCGTGGGCATCCTTGCACAGCACAATGCGACCAGCAGCTTCCACATCGTTTTTCGGAAAGCGGAGGTTGTTCGCGCGTTTCAGCGTGTCGAAGCGCGGATCGTTCCGATCAATGATGATTGCGTTCGCCGACACTCAAGCTCCGTCGTTCACAAGACTAAACAGATCGTTCCTTCGTTGCGAGCGCCGCCCCTGCCGCCTTGCTCCCGACCCGAAGCCCGCCCGGCCACCAGTTCCAATCTCCCGCAAGCTGCAGCAGCGCCGGTCCAATTACAATGCGCACCAGCGTCGCATCGATCAACACCGCAGTTGCCAACGTGAAGCCAATCATCTTCACGACCAGGAAATTTCCAAACGTAAACGCCGCGAAGACCACGATCATAATCGCGGCCGCGCTCGTGATCAGCCCAGCGGTCCTTGCCATGCCTTCAGGAATCGCATCCATCTCACTCATTCCAGTTCTGCGTGCTTCCAGTACCCGCGCGACGAGAAATACTTCGTAGTCCATGCTCAGTCCGAACACAATCGCGAACGTCACAATCGGTACCAGCGGGAAGATGCTTCCTGTCCCGCCGGGAACGCCGAGCAAGCTACTGCCGTGTCCATCCTGAAACACCAGCACCAGCGCGCCGAACGCCGACGCCACGGAAACAAGGTTCAGCACGATCGCCTTCACCGCGGCGAACAGCGACCGGAAGCCACACAGCAAAGCCAGCATTGTTCCTCCGATAACCATCGCCATCACGGGGACGACGTGGCTATCGATAATGGATTCGTAGTCAGCGTTGAGTGCCGGGATGCCGCCCACGAGCAGCGTCGCACCGGGCTCGCCGGTCAACGCCGGCGCTCCTGTCTTGCGCAGCTCGCGCACCCAATCCACCTGTTGCCTCAACGTGACAGAACTACGCGGCAAAACTTCCAGCAGCGTAGCCTTGCCGTCACCGCTCAGGAAGGTTCGCCGCGTCGAGCGCGGAACATCCGTGAGATTCGCCTGGTTGCCGCTGGCGATGGACGAGATGGAATACACGCGGTCGCAACGAGGATCACTCTCGATCGTCTTCACCGCCTTGTTCAGCGCAGCCCATCCTGCGTCCGACTGCGAAATCGAATCACTCGGCAACTCAATCACCACGCGCATGGAGTAGACGATTCCAGCACGGTCCATCTGCTCGAGCGAATGTAGCGCCTGGACGGATTCCGCGGACTTCGGCAGCCAGTCTCCTTGCGGAATGCTGGTGTCGAGATGCTTTGCCTGCCACGCCAATAGCAATAGCGGCGTTCCCGCAAGCAGCAGTGCAAGCCACGGATGCGCAACGATGGTCCGTCCCCACTGCCTCCAACGATTGCCCGTCCGCGCAGCGCGATCGACATTCAGCTTCGGCGTAAACGGCAGGTGGCCAGCATCGATGCGCCGGCCTAGCAATCCCAGCACCGCAGGAACCAGCGTGTTCGTGAGCAACACACTCAGGCCCGCGACCAAGATCCCCGCAAGCCCGATGGATTTAATCTCACTGATTGGAACCGTCAGCAGCGAGGAATCCA
>Ga0302319_10022274_pt1 | contig 11374 bp, 13 predicted proteins | sample Bog_T0_2_FD_203319 | JGI IMG/M metagenome (GOLD analysis project Ga0302319, IMG submission 203319) | Peat permafrost microbial communities from Stordalen Mire near Abisko, Sweden - Bog_T0_2 | ecosystem: Environmental > Terrestrial > Soil > Wetlands > Peat | place: Sweden: Abisko, Stordalen Mire...
TCATCGCTGAGCCTCACGACGTACCTCTTTACAGCCAACTCCTCAGCCACGAATCGTCCCCGTCAGTTGTTACGGGGCCATCGATTCGGACATCTCCATCAGAGTCAAGGACGCCGGGCACTAGCCGCCGATCATCATTCCGGACCAGCGGCTGGCCATTTCCCCGTTTCCCGCCGCCCCGTGCCACAGGACGAGCAGGCCGCAGCGGATGATCCTGGCGACCCCGGCAAGTGACTCCAACGCAATGTCGGTCCGGAATGCGAGACAGCACAGCGGCACGCTGACCAGGCACCAGGCACAGGCAACCGCCATGCACGACAGGACGCCCAACACCATCCGCGGGCCACCCGGCGCACGGCGCGCGGATGCCTCAACCGGGGCCGGGCACGGGAACACATCGTCCAGGCAGCCACCGGTGCCAAGGCTGACAGAATTGGACATGCCTCCTCCGGGATATGTTTGCCGACCAGCATGTAATGGTGGCCGCTTCTGTTGTCAAGTATTTTGCCGCAAGGACCGCAACCCCCGTCGGGGGACGGCGCCTGGTGTCAGGCGGCAATGCCGGGGGCGGGTTCTGACGATGCAGCCACGCGGCGAAGGATTTCGGCGGCAACCTGGCCTGGCTTGCGGCCGAAGCCGTAGCGGCTCTCCGGATCGGCCCGCTGCCCCATGAAGCCGCAGGGTCTCCCGGTCAGCCCACGCTCATAGGGCGGCGTCCGCCCGGAAACGGTATATTGGTCAGCCGTCGGATCGATGCGTGCGCCGTCGGCGGCCTGCAGCCACCAATGGGTGCCGGCATTCCCGTCGCGCGCAACCCATGCCGTGAGTCCGGCCTTCGGGCCCCCGAGAAGGAAATACACAGCCTCGGACGCCGCGGCACAGTGGCCGTATGACGGGTTCTCCGGCGTCCATCCGGCGCGCCAGGCTGGCTTGAGCAGGTCTGGCGTGAGGACGGATCTGACACGGGCGACAGCCAGGGCTGCGGCCGCATCTGGCCCTGGCCCGGGTCCGGGCGGAAGCTTGGCAGGCATGGGGCGTTCCGGCTGGCCAGTTGGCGCTGGCCAGTGATCGCCTGGAAACGTTTACTTGTCAACTATATAGTGCTTTTCGCGATCTTTCCTTGGCCAGGCTGGCCTGCACCCCCTGTCTGGGCTCAGGGGTGCTGGCCTTCTCCAGCGGCCTCCGGCCAGCGATCTCAGGCAGCCGCGGCGGCCTTGTCTCCGTCCGCGTAGAGCCGATATCCGCCATCTTCGGTCGCCAGGAGCCGTGCGACGGATGGATTGGACTCGATCTTCTGCCGCAGGCGGTAGATGTGGGTCTCCAGCGTGTGCGTGGTCACCTCGGCATTGTAGCCCCAGACCTCATTCAGCAGGATCTGCCGTCCGACAGGCCGCGGCCCCGCGCGGTACAGGAACTTGAGGATGGCCGACTCCTTGTCGGTCAGGCGGACACGGCGGTTCTTTCCCGGATCCTGCAGCAGCTTGGCGGCGGGACGGAAGGTCCATGGCCCGATGGAGAAGACCGCGTCCTCGCTGTCTTCGAAGATGCGGATCTGGGCGCGCAGCCTCGCCAGCAGCTCGTTGAGCCGGAATGGCTTGGAGACAAAGTCGTTCGCCCCCGAATCAAGGCTGCGCACCACATCGGCCTCGGCCGCCGATCCGGTCAGCATGATGATGGGCATCTTGTGAGCCGCCTTGCGCAGCTTCGCGCACAGGTCGCGCCCGTCCCCGTCAGGCAGGCCAATGTCGAGGATCACGCCGTCGTAGCGCGCGTGCGCGGCATTCAGTTTCTCCTCGGCCTGGGCGACGGAGTCCGCCTCGGCAGGCGCGAATTCGCCATTCATCGCGAGCTGCTCGGCCAGGGTCGACCGCAGGGCAGCATCGTCTTCGACAATCAGGATCGGCCGCTCGGCAGACATGGCTCCATCTCCTCCTTGCAAACCCGGGCCGCGCTCACAGTGGCGCGATCCTCGGTGACTCCCCGCATCCATCAGGCACGAAAATCGGGCCGCATTCAAGCGGCTAGCGCCATTGCACACGGGGACAGCGATATTGGCGGCAAAACTGTTGATTTTGCGGGATTCTGGCTTGGCTCGATGGCCTGGCGGAAGGCGTTCCGGGGGGCGGGCTGACTCCGCATCCCGGGACCAGCGGACTCGGCGAGATAGCGTCAGGCTGCTGCCGGCTGATCGAGAACGATTTCGCCGACGAAGGCGCGGGCCGACCATGTGTAGCTCTCGAGCCGGTTCGGCACAGGCCCGGCGCCGAGCGTCCTGGCTGCGGCAACCACCAGACGCTTGTGGCGGTCATGGAGCAGCCCGATCGACGCGGTGAACCTGGCGGCGGCCTGGCGCAGCAGGCCACCCCTGGTCACGCCGTAGCGCGCCAGCGGAAAGGTATCAGCCAGCCGGAGCGCCCGGATCTGCATCAGCGCCGTTGACTGGAACGGCTGCCTGCGCGGCCTGTCAGTCCACGTTGCCAGCCGTTCCGGCGACGCCGCGATGTAGCTGTGGCAGAACTGGACCAGGTCGGCGAGGTGCCGCTGGACGCTGCGCCCAAAGGCCATGGCGCCGTCGGCAGCAGGCAGTTCTCCCCGCTCGGCTGACCGCAGCCTCGCGGTGCATGCGGCCGCGAACCCGGCGGTCCCGCCGCCGTCCCCAAGCTCACCGCAGAACAGATCCCAGAGCAGCCGCAGGTCATCGCCAGCAGCGAGGTTTGGCTGGCGTCCGGTCTCGCGGGCGAAATCCTCCCCGGCGGCGAGATGGGCCGACTCGATGGCGGCCAGGCCCGCGTCCGGCACGTCCCGGATCGGGACATCAAGGTAGTGGCCAAGCGTGCGCGCGAGCTGAGCCTGTCCGATTTCCACTGCCTGCGCCATGGACCCGCCTCCCTGATTCCATGCCAATTGCTTTGGCGTACGACAAAACCGTTAACGCCTGGTAAAGTTTGGGAGCGCGGACGTTCTGTCATAAGGATTTTTCCGCAGGACTGGACCACGTGGTCTCCGGCGGACAAAAACCCGGATCGGCCGCAAGGGCATGATCCACGGCCAGCCAGATGCGGCGTGGTCATAAACTTGACAACATTGAAGGAACTCAGTAAATCCTGACGCCGCCAGCATGGGAAGCTTTTCGATGCCCTATTACGCGCACAGTGTTTTCGGCCGCCCGGAAACAGATTGGGTATCTGGCGCAGGGGCCTGCAGTGCCGGCTGCGTTGCGGTGCACAGGACGACGGATGTGCCGGGAACGGGTGCTTGCGCGAACCAGGAGCGTCCGCCGAAATGCCGGATGGTTCGCGCTAACGGTAACCGACTGACACTAAAGCTAAAAACTCTTTGACATGCAGATGGTGGTCACTATGATGGCGATGTCAGCCGTGGGTTCGCGGGTGGCGTGGTCTTTGAACAACAAAATCAAGAGCTTAGACTACAGGGGTCGCTCCCCCGCGGGAGCGCGGATTGAAACACGCCGGTGAACACCGCGCTGCCGGATGCCGCGGTCGCTCCCCCATCAGTCCTGACGTCGCTCCCCCGCGGGAGCGCGGATTGAAACTGGTCGAGGTTCGCGGCCTGGCTGTAGATGCCCGTCGCTCCCCCCGCGGGAGCGCGGATTGAAACGATCTGCCAGTCTGAGCCGACGTCTCGCGGCTGAGGTCGCTCCCCCCGCGGGAGCGCGGATTGAAACAGGTTTCTCGTGGCCAGTTGCCCGGCAGAAGCTGGTCGCTCCCCCGCGGGAGCGCGGATTGAAACAGCCGCCGGATGACGCTGTGTCGCGGCGATGAGGGTCGCTCCCCCCGCGGGAGCGCGGATTGAAACACGGCAGCCACCGCATCGCTTCAAGGTGCCGCCGGTCGCTCCCCCCACGGGAGCGCGGATTGAACCGCACCATCCTGAGTCGGCTGTCCCTGGACATGGGCCAGCCGACTCAGGATGGCGACAAGCCGTCAGATCAGCGCCCGAAGATAACGGCCGCCAGATCCTCGGCGCCGTCAGCAATCTCCGGTTGACCCACATCCATCGCGGAAGAAACCACACCGTCGGGCAACATCGGCACCCACTTGGTGTCGACAGTGATGGATGCGCTGCGGAGGGCAGCCGTGCTGCCCGAGCACGGCAATGCACGCCCGCTCCGTCAGCCGATCAGTCCCTGGCGCTATCGGCAGGATAACGGGTGGGCGCTCCCAAATTGGCTGGGTGCCCCATCCGACCGCATCGCTGACTACGGCAAGCGCCCCGGGCGGGATGATGTCTGTCATAGGATAAGTCCCCTGGTTATTGCTGCCAGGCACGGCAAGCGAGGCCGCGAGCGGGTCCCGGCCACCTCCGCTGCAGCATGTCAACAATGTCAACATTGGCTAATGGACATGGGTGGCCGGGCTTGAGCGCCGCTTGCCATAGTGCTCGCTCGCTGTGGCGGTCACACCATGGCCGACAATGGCTGCGATGTGGGCTGGCTCCAGCATCGATTTCCAATTGGCGATCGCCTGGTTGCCGGCACGAATACAGAGCGTACGCAAACCGTCGCCCGCACCCTCGACCTGTCGGCGTTCCCCGACCCGGAGCTGGACGTCGTCAAGCGCATGGTGGCCAGGGCGCGGGAATGGGCCGACCAGGATCGCTACGTGGATGTCCAGGGCGAGTGCAGCGACCTGCTCTACTCGGTGACCGCAAAACTATGGCCGCACCGGTTAGGCCCGGCGGCCATAGGCGGCGGAGGGGTCCCCGATGACTTCGAGGTCGGCTGTCCGCCACTCGCTCGGACGCAGGCCTGTGAAGATGCCTGACCTCAGCCCAGTCGATCAGGACGGGCGCGTATTTTGAGCGGCTGAATGCCTTGAGGTAGGTGACGACGCGTTCGAAGTCCTCGACCGGGAAGCGCTTCTCCTTGAGAGCCGATGTCCGGCGCGCCTTGCCTCCGTCAGCGGATGGCGCCTCGGGTGTCCGGCTGCGGTCGATGACATCCGTCTCCAGCATGGCCACCGCGGCGGCGCTCTCGGGCAGCCCTTCCAGGTAATGGCTGGCCGCGGCCCGGTACATCCGCCACGTCGAGCTCTTGAGGCCTGGCTTCAGGCTCAGCAGCCAGTTGACCCACTCGGTTGGCGACATCTCGTGGATGGAGACGTCGAGATCGCGCTCCCGCCGATAGCGGTCAACCAGCTGCTGCCCGCGGCGGAGGTACTGGTCCAGCGTCGCCTGTGACACGGTCAGCCCGTGGCGCGCCTGGGGACTGGGCGACTCCTTCGACGGCTGCGATCCGGCCCCCGGCAGCGTCCCCGCCTGGGCTGCCCGCTGTCCGAGACGGGCCTTCGCCCGGGCGCGGATGGCGGCAACCACATCCTGGCTTGGCCCCCTGGGCTCGGTTCCGCTGCCCGGCGCCACCGGCACCGGGTTCCTGATGCGGGTCGGCGACGGATCGACATCCTGGACCGGCTGACGCGGCATGCCGGCGCTCATCCCGTCCAGGATGTCGATCTCGCGCAGCGCCGCCCCGAGGTCCGTCTCCCCGCTGCCCCCGCCTTTCCTGTCAACAATGTCAACAGTGTCAACATTGGAGGGGCGGGCCTGCACTGGCGGTCGCTGTCCCATCCCGCCGAAGGGGCGGCGGTCACGCAGCGCGATTGGTCCGCGGACACGGTCGGGCTGGCCGGATTGCTGTCCCGGCTGGCCATGGCGTTTGTCAACATTGTCAACAATGTCAACATTGAGCTCGGCTGGCTGGCCAGGCGGCGCGGAGCGGGGCCTGGCACTGTTTATCGTCGGCCGATCTCTTGTTGGCCTTGATTCCTGTCCTGTTGCCGGATGCTGGCTGGCGCCGCCGCCATCCCCGTCCCAGTCGCCGCTGTCCATCCCCGTCTCCCAATGCTTCATCCCCGCCACCGGCGGTATGCTTTTGCCGCCCGACGGCTTTCCTCCCGTGGCGGCCTTGGCCAGTCCATGGGTGGCCGGCCAGGCCCCATGACGGCCAGGCCGCTCCGGGCTGCCCACAGGCGGCCGGAGGCCAGCCAGATGCCCTTTCCGCCGTCCACCTTTTGCAGGCGGATCGGCTGGCCAGGACCTGTTCCGGATGGCCGGAAACGCTTCCGGACGGCCAGGACAGTCTTTGGCTGGCGAGCCGGGGGGACAAGGTCGTCCCCCCGTTACTCCGGTGCCCGGTAGAAGCGTTAACCCGGTCGTGTAACACATCATCCGGGTTTTTCCGGCCTTTCGCAAGGATATGGACAGGCCCAGCAAGAAATCCCGGAAAAAGTGATACCAAACCGTCCTGTCCGTCATGCGCAACAGGGGCGTCACACCCGCAAACCCGGAGGGAAGGCCGCGTTTTCAGGCTCACACGGGAGCATCCACGAGCCATCCCAGTCCCAGGGTCACCGACGTCCTGGATGCCCTCGTGGGCCTCCGCTGCAGCCCCATGAGACCGTACGCCATGGTCGCCCGCGGCGCAACAGCGGACCTCCCGGCAGCCTGCGGCGAGACGGCCAGGAGCCGCTGGCCGACACGGGCAGCCATGGTGTGGCCAGATGGCGCCGGCGGGTTCACTGGTGCGGCAAAATCGGCCTGCCCGTGGCGGAACAGCGGCAGAAACGGCAGTTTTGGCCCGGAACCCGCCAAAGTTGACATTGTTGACAAAGTTGACAAAGCCATCCGGATGGCGGTTACCGCGGTCCTGCAACAGGATTTCCGGCCCTCGGTAACGGCCGGTCGGCAGCCGTCGGGCCTGGCAGCACAGCCGCGCCCCATTGCCTCCGGCGGATCGGCCCTCACAGCGGCTCTCGCTTTCAAAGGCATGCTGCTGGCCTGCCTGCATTGACGACGATAAAAACACAATGAAAACAACGTGTTGCGTCGGTCATGGCACCATTTATCCAGGGAGATGCAACACATTACCGGAAGTGTGCAACGCTTCCTCCGCCGGACAAGTGTTGCAGTCCCGGGCGCAGGCGTTGCGGTCCTGGAGCACCGTGCGTGCCGGTTGCGGCGGATGTCAGGCGGCGCCCGCTGAGCGGCATTGGCCTCCTGGCGGCCGCGGACCGCCATCGGGCCAACGCCGCCATCAGAGTTGACATTGTTGATACGGCGCGGCGCCCCGGCGAGCACGGGCAACCATCCCTGGCGTGGCGCTGGGATGGAGCGGCGGCAGACCAGGCCGCAGGCAGGTGAGCGGAATTCGCGGGCAGGGCGGAGTGCTCAATGTTGGCGCCGTTGGCGGGCAGCGCTGGCCCCGCCGGGCAGCCGCCCGGTCCACGCCGCCGCCGCCGCCAACCCCGGATTCAGGATGCGGCGCCGAGCCCATGCCCGTTCACGGGCGGCAACGCGGTCAGCGTTGCCGTGGCACATTCCCTTGATTTGGCAACGGCTTACCCTGACGGCGGAAGCATGTATCCCGGACTGTGCAACAGCTTAACCGGGCTTGGAAACAGGTATCCCCAACGGCTGCCGCCGGGGACGGATCCGGGGATATGGCAGGGGATGTGCCCGGGGACGCAGGCGGGGACGTCTCCGGTGACGGGGCTGGGGACATCCCCGTGATAATCCTTGTTGCAAGCCAGGCGCGTGCGTACGATCCGGAACCAGCCGGTTTGGGAGCCCAGGGGATGGCGATGTCAGAGCATGAGTTGGCCGGCGACACTGTCGAGGCGCGCCGCGCCAGGTTCAGGGCCGCGCGGGCGCAGATTGAAGCCCAGACACGCCAGCGGAGCGTGGCCGAGGTCGTCGACGAGTGCCTGGACATGATCGACGACATGCGGCTCGCGCACCGCAGGTGGGACATCGTGCTGGAGACGCTGAAGGCGGCGCAGCTCTTCGGCGCCCGGACGCCCAACGTCGGGACCCTCAGGAAGAGGTTTTGGGCCTGCGCGGCGGAACGGCGGCTCGCCGAGTCCGGCGGACGGAAGCCTGAGCAGCAGCCGACAGGAAAGGGCAGGGTCAAGCGCCAGGCAACCGCGGCAGATGTTTCCGCGGAGAGCGCGACCAAGTCGGTCGAGTTCTCCGGATCTGTGGAGACCGCGGGCGCCAGCCTGGCGTCTCCCGCCCGGGAAGACTTGGCTGCCGTCGTACCTTCCCGGGCGACGGAAGCCCCGCCGGCAGCGCCAATTGCCGCGCCCGGCATGGGACCGGCGCCAGCACTCCGCGAAGCTCCCCGCTCCGCCCGCCCAGCGACCGGGCAGACCGCCACCGGGCAGACAGATGATGCGGCAGCAGCAGACCATCCTGCCCAGGACAGGGTGGTTCATGACGTGTTTGCCGGAGGGCCTGACCTGTCCGGCAGCGTCATCGACATCCGTGCGCCAGGCTCGGAGCCGGTCGTCATCAAAGGATCCGGACGCGTCGATCCGGCCGCCAGGAATGCGCTCCGCTCGCTTGGCCGCGGTGCGGGCGCCAGGACGGGCGGCGGCCACGCCACCGGATGACACGGGCGGCCAACCTGAGTGAATTCTTTGGCCTGCCCGATGCGCACAAACTAATCCTTGTTTGGCCCCTGGGGCGGGCATACCCTGCAGCATATGGTTCCGGCGGCGCTGCCAGCCGCAGCATTGGGAGTTTTTCTGGATGTTATCTCCGAAGAAGGCCGCCGCCGCCGCTGGCGCCATCGCGAAGGCCGACGGCAAGCGTGACGTGGTTGCGGACAGCCTGAAGCCCATCGACTCCCCGCCCGCCCGCCCCGCCCGCCCGCGCCGCCGCCCCGGCGGGCGGCAAGACCGGCGACCATAAGGGGCCTGTGGCGACACTCATCCTGGGGATGCGTGGCCACACGGGGAAGACGACCCTGGCCGAAGCCCTGATTGGCACCAACGACGCCTTTGACGTGCCGACGGCGGCAATCACGGTCGACAACCAGGAGCGGCTGACCAAGCTGCTGGGTGACCGCGTCAACCTGACGCTGCGGCTGTCAGCCGACATCTCGGCGATTGTCGACAACGCCAAGCTGGCGCTCCGCCACTACAACCCGATCCTGAACTACATGATCGAGGGAGACGTCGTCGGCGACTTCGGTGCCCAATCCGCTCCGCACATCTTCGCGTGGTTCCGCGAGATGGACATCGTCGAGGAGCTTCTGGACGCCCGCACCTTTGTCCAGGTGGTGACATGCACCGACTGCGACGCCCAGTCCATCGAGGGTGCGCTGCAGGTGCTTGCAACGGCCAAGAAGGTCTTTGCGGCGCTCGATGCCGAGGGCCTGGTTTCCTACACCCTCGTCACATCCGGCCACAATGGCAACTTCGACGGCGCCGAGGCTGGCAACGCGGACCTCAAGACCCTGCGCTCGCTGCCGTGGGTTCGCATCATCGACGTGCCGGTCAACCGAAGCGAGTTCTGGATCAAGAACCGCGGCGCGCAGCAGGACCGGACCGTGGGCGATATCGTGGCGTCGATCTCGGAACTTCAGTCGGCGAAGGCCGAGTGCCAGCGTCTTGGCATGGACATCGCCGACTGCAGGCGCGAGCGCCGCATCTTCATGGAGTGGGCGCAGTCGATGCAGGGCGCCATCCTGCCGCTGCTCCGCCCCAGCGTGCAGGCGATGGTGCGGGCCGAAGCCGGGGCTGCCGGTCCGCAAGCCGCCTAGCTGCCGGGAGGTCAGGCAGTGGCGCCAGGGGCAGGCACCGTTTGCCCCTGGCGCGTGAGGCGGCGGGGACTCCATGGGCGGCTACATCGTCACGAAGCGGATGGTTGACGAGGCGGTTGCCGATCATCAGGCGTCGTCGCGAGACATTGCCGACGGCCTCATCGCCATGCCCTACCGCGAGCGGCTGGCCGCATGGACGGCTCCGGTACGGGCACGCGTGCTGCCCGAGGACCACATCCGGGTGGTGAAGAGCCTGCTCTCCGACAACTTCGAGGCTGGCAGGCGGTCGGCCCACACCGGCGCGGCGGGCGCCGCCGCAAGGACTTTCTCATCCGCCATCGGCGGCGTTGCCCGTGCCGTCTCCCTGGCGGCCAGGGAGGAGCCTGTTTTCGGGACGGCCGCACGCTGGCTGGGCGTGGCCAGGCCGCGGATGTCCAGATGGACCGCCGTGGCAATGCCCCACGCCATCCGCGCCGTCATCTGGTCGTCGCCGTTATGGGCATCCCGTCTGGCCGAGCAGGCGCTGATCTACTGGACCGGGCCGCCGCGGGGCTTTGACCTGGCCCGCTGGGCATGGACATCGCAGGCCATCGCCGCTGGCATGGTGTGGTTCGCACTGGTCTGGATGGCCGAGAACGGCTGGCGGTCGGCCCGGCTGCCTGCCGTCCTGTGCCTGGTGATGATGGCGCTGCCGCTGGCGCAGACCATGCCGTCAGAAGTGCAGCGCCTGGTGCCGATGGCCAGGGCTCACGGAATCCAGGCAATGGCGTTGCACGCGGACGCCTGCGTGTGGTTTGCCGTGGGCCTGCTGCTGGCATGCCTGTGGGGAACATATGCGGCATGCCGGCGCTGGCTGCGTGCTGATGCGGCCGGCGTGGCTGCCGGCCAGGCCGGGGACGGCGCCTGATGGACGGAGTCCGGCAGCGATACGCTCAGCACCTGCGAAGCTCGGACCTTACCGAAAGCATCCGCTTCGGAAAAGCATTCCAGCTTCATGGGATTCGCCTACTGACGCGGCGTGGCTCATGCTTCCTGGTTTGTAGGTTGACGTGGCCGCCGATGTCGGCTGGCAAAACTTGCGAGCGCTTCGCTGAAATCCATCGAGTCGTGGCTCAAGCTCGCGTTAATCCGCATCCTGCTCAGGTCGGCGTCCAGCGGCACCCGCCGCTGCGCAAACAGGCCGCGTATCGGCTCCCAAGGATTAAGATTCAAGTTGACATTATGCGGCGTCCTAGCCTTACAATCGAGGGCATGGACGCTGGTTGCCATGGCGGGCACGCTGCATGGCCCGTCGCCCGGCGAAGAGAAGATGGAGGCCATAGTGAGATGTTTGGTGTCGGTTTTTGCCGCAAGTCTAGCGATAGCATGCGTATGCCAGGCCAATGCCGCAGACAATCGGCCAGATCTCCTTGCAACCATGATGCATATTACACAGAATGACAACATCTTCTTTCCGGAGCGGATTGGGGGTGCACTCAACGTCCGATTCGATCGTCTGGATGTCATAGATCCGAATTTTGATACCAACCGGACAGACTGGAAATCTAAATGTAACACAGATGGCACGGCGCTACTGCGCTTCTCCGCCGCTCAATACATGCCGCAGCAACGCACCTGGACGCTCGATAGCGCCTCATTTTTTGCTAAAACAGACTCATCAAGCCAAGCGCCGAATGACCGCATATCGTTTATTTATGGTATATATGACATTATGGACTGCTCGCATCCTGGAATTCACAAAACGAGAGCTTTTATGGACTTCGATAATATCGACGTGCAGGTCTGCGTTAACCACAAGGATACCGAGGCGGC
>Ga0302319_10022275_pt1 | contig 11373 bp, 8 predicted proteins | sample Bog_T0_2_FD_203319 | JGI IMG/M metagenome (GOLD analysis project Ga0302319, IMG submission 203319) | Peat permafrost microbial communities from Stordalen Mire near Abisko, Sweden - Bog_T0_2 | ecosystem: Environmental > Terrestrial > Soil > Wetlands > Peat | place: Sweden: Abisko, Stordalen Mire...
TCCGCCACAATAAACAACCAGCCATGCGTCCGGCTTTCGTCGGGCGTGGCCGGCAGGTATTGACCTAAAAAATCTTCGTTATGATCGCGCACGACCCCGACGTCGGTCAGGGCACAATACTCGATAACCAGCATGGAAGCTCCGGGCAGTCTGTAGCTCGCGGCAGTACTCAACTATTGTCTCCAGCCGTTTGTGCTCTTCGCGCCAAACGTGTGATCCCCCATCGCATTGCACGCGCAACGAAAAACAGCGCTCCCTCGGGGCCTCAACCGGCCCGGCACATAGCCGGACCGATTGCAACCACGAGGGAGAATTTCAAAACACCCTCCGCGAAGAACAGCCTAAGCCGTTGCCCGGCTGCCGACCATCGTCGTTTTGCCCTTCTTCTTACTGGTGGACATGAAGTAAATGGCCCCGTATATCGCCCAGACCGCCGCGATACCGAGAGCCAGGAGCGGTTCCTTCGAAGTACCGTAACCCATGAACGGACCTACCAGATAGAAGATCATGCAAGCCAGATTCGCAAACAGACCGAACAAGGGGATTGCCAGATGCTTAATGAAGTTGAACTGCGCGTGGCCGTGATAGGCGACGATGCAGGTGATGCAGCTCAGCATGTAAAGCAGGAACGTGCCGAAGTTGGAAGCGAGGGTCATGGTCAGCAGACTATTGGGCATTGCCGCCATGCCATCGTGCGTGCTGTAGCCGAAGCTGGAGAAGAAGCCCTGGGGCAGAGCCTTGATTGCGGCATCCGTCGGCGCGCCGGCATCGCCGAACGCCATCATGACCGCAATCGCACCCACCACCGCCGAAATCGTGGCCAGAGCCCAGATCGCTTTGTGCGGGGTCAGCGATTCGGAGTGCAGAAGACCGAAGTGCTCCGGAACTTCTTCGTCCTTGCCCATTGCATAGGTCACGCGCGCTCCGGTGTTCATGCAGGAGAGCGTGGTGCCGATGATGGCCAGGAACACGGTGAAGGCTTCCACCAGCATGAAGATGCGACCGCCGCCGGCGCCGAATGCCGCATTGCCGATAACGATCATCATGTCACCGATGGGCGCCGCCGAACCCGATGCGCTCTGCATTGTGTAGCCGCTGTTGAGGAAGTAATTTGCCGCGAAGTACTCGATCAGGTAGCAGAAGGCCCCCTGCACCAGAAGCGAAGTGATTACGGCGATCGGAACGTCGCGCTTGGCGTTCTTCGCTTCGCCGCCCATTGCCGTTACGGATTCGAAACCGACCAGGATCAAAATTGCCACCGTTGCCTGAATGAAGGCATAGCTGACGTTGTGCACTGCTACCACGGAACCTGCATCGCCGTGGGTCAGGAAGTTGTGTTTTTCGTCTTCGGCAGGATAACCCACTTTGAACGGAACGTTCTTGCCGGCTGCGTCGAGCAACGGCTGCGGTACGCCGTCCTTATCGCGGACGATGTCTTCGGTGACTACGCCTTTGGCGTCGGTCGTCTTCTTCGTGGCGAATTCATAGGTGTACGCTTCGCCCGAATTCGAATCGAACTGCCAGCCCGGTGTTCCCGCGGGATGGTTGGTGCGATAGCTGTAGGCCATGACCGCGAAAATGAGCAGCGCCGTGATCTGAATCACGTTGACGGCGATGTTGACGGCAGTAGAGCCATTGACGCCCCGATTTGCAACCCAGCCGATGAAGAACGAGAAGAGAACCGCGATCAGCACCATGAAGGCCGGCCCGGGGTTCGAAGCGCTCATCACGTTGGGCCAGAGAGTGCCGACCAGATAGCCGCAGAGAATACCCATAACGCCGACCATCACGCCCGGGTAGATCCAGTAGTAAAGATGGGAACCCCAGCCAACGATGAATTTGGCTACGCGCGCCAGCTTCCAGACTTTGTCGTGGTTGAGAAACGATTGTTCCGCAAAGTAATACGAACTACCGGTGCCGGGGTAAAGCTTCGCCATTTCCGCATAACAAACGGCCGTTGCCAGACAGAGAAGGAGGGCTACCACGATGCCGATCCACATCGAGGGTGCCGTAGAACCGGTCGTCGCCTGAATGAAAAACGTGAGCCAGAGGAACGCGCCCGGCGCAATCAGCGCCATCGCGTTCATCGTAAGACCCGTCAGGCCTAGTGTTGCTTGCATTTCCGAAGAGGTTGTCTTATCCGCCATTTAGTTGCTCCTTGACAGTGGGTGATTTTGAAAATCTGTTCCCGGGAAAGTATCTCCCCGGCATGTGACAGGACGACACGGTCCGGCTGTATTTATCTATCCTGCCAATGTATACGTTGGAAAGTGAAACTCATTTTTCTTATGCCCGCCATCAGCCTTTTGGATTTGATTGAAAACACGCTACATCCCGGCGTTCCCCGAAATCCTGAAGGTGACGCCAAACACCAAAATCCGCCCGCTGACCCGAATTCCACGCTCGTCCGCCCGCGGCGATCCGCAACGGGGTTAGGTCGGAGCAGTGCCAAAAGAAAGCCCCCACGCTCTCGAACGCGCCGGGAACGGCCCCCTGTGGGACGTTTTCCAGGACGGGTAAACAAACGGCCGCTGCGCCCCGTAGCCAATTCTCACGTTAATCCGGCCCGCTGTGCTATTTTTACCGGTATGGCAACGCCGTCGCCGCGCTTCAATCCGATCAGGCCCGCTGGGTTCCTGCTACTGTTCACCGGCTGGGTGCTTGTCCTTTCGGCCCTGGTATTGCTGCCAAATCCCTCCGCCCGAGCGGGTTTCACGGCAGCGGGCGTCGGTGTGGAATTGCTCGGTCTGGTCCTGGTGGTACGCTCGCATATCGCGCCCAAACCGGAGCGCCACTGAAGCAATGACCACTCCCGTTCTTTCCGAATCGCAAACCCTGCTCTGCGCCGCATCGCTTCTCATTGCGCCTTTGGCGTGTGCCGGTCTGGCGCTGATCAATTCCGGTCTGGGCCGGGCGCGCAGCGCGGCGCACACTATGACCGCTGCGATGTGTGCAATCGCCGTAGCGGCATGCGTATATGTAGTCTGCGGCAGAAGCTGGCAGGGCTTTGCCGGCGAAGCGGCGCGAACTTTGACGATCGGCGGCAAATCATGGAATTGGATCGGCGCCGTTCCGCCATTTCTCTCCGGTATCTCTTTCGACGGCTCCCCCGCCCTGCTGGCAGCCTGGATGGGCATGATCGCAGTAGGACTCGCCAGCTTGATCCCACTGGGCACCGGCAGCGAACGCTGGCGTCTCGCCTCGATTTGCACGTCGACGGCGGTTCTCGCAGGCTGGACGTTTCCGCTGTTCGCGCACTGGGCGTGGGGCGGCGGATGGCTCGCGCAACTCGGCGTAAACTATGGGCTGGGAGCCGGATTCGTGGACGTGGGCGGAAGCGGAACCATTCACGTTGTGGGCGGACTCACGGCACTCACCACGGCTTGGCTCTTGGGTTCCCGGCGCGGTAAGTTCGGCTTCGACGGTATGCCCGCCGCCATACCAGGACATAATGGCGTTTACATCCTGTTCGGAAGCCTTCTGGCGCTGGTGGGCTGGACGGGGCTGAACGCAGCGGGCGCACTTCTGTTTGCGGGAGTGCTGCCTGGCCGCCTCGCGTTGATTGCCATCAACACTCTGCTGGGCGCCGCTTCCGGGGCGCTGGGCGCCGCAGCCATGACCCGGGTCCGCTTTGGGAAGCCCGATTCTTCGCTCACCGCGAACGGCTGGCTGGGTGGTCTCGTGGCCGTGAGCGCGACCTGCGCGTTCCTCCCGCCGGCAGCCGCAATTCTGATTGGTCTGGCAGCGGGTGCGCTGGTGGCACTCTGCGTTGAGTTATTCGAACTTCATCTGGATATCGACGATCCCGGTGGCTCAATTTCCGCCCATGCCGTCGGGGGAATCTGGGGACTCCTGGCTGGCGGCGCGTTGGGCCGCTTTCCGGGCGGCAATTCCGGACAAGTGCTCGCGCAGGTAGTGGGTGTGGCCACTCTGCTGGGCTTCGTGCTGCCGATGACCTACGGCCTCAACTGGCTGATTGATCGGTTCCAGGGACATCGGGTGGCGCCCGATGCCGAACGTCAGGGTATGGATCTTGCCGAACTGGGCGCGGGTGCCTATCCCGAGTTCGTGACTCACACAGACGATTTCATGCAGCGGTAAGGCCGGTATTCCGGTTGACGCCGTCGCCGCACTCGGGGCAACCAGACGAACCGCAACACACCGATGAGCAAAGCAGCGGCAATCGTCGGCGACCCGCCGTACCATGCGAGCACCGTCCCGGCAATCGCGACCATTGCGATCGCCCACCAGCGGTATTTTGGCCAGTTCGCCATTTGACCCCTCGCGCCTATTTCCGAAACACAATAATGTGCTGCTGCGGCAGGACCTCGATCGATTGCTCGAAACGATATCCTTCCGGTTGTACTTCCGCCCGAACTTGTTCCACGGTCATTTTATGCTCCGGCCGAATCGGCACTTTGGGATCCTCTCCGCGATATTCCAGCAGCACAAGCCGCCCGTTTGGTTTCAGGGATTCGCGCATGCGGTCCAGCATCTTCTCCGGTTCCGAGAATTCGTGGTACACGTCCACCAGAATGATGAGGTCCAGCGCCTCTTTCGGCAACTTCGGATCGTCCAGACCACCCAGCACCGGCCGCACGTTCTTCAGCTTCCGCTCGTCCATGTTCTTCACCAGTTGATCGAGCATCTCCTGCTGAATGTCCTCGCCGTAGACGATCCCAGAGGGCCCCACCCGCTCGGCCAGACGCCAGGTAAAATATCCCACCCCGGCGCCCACATCGGCCACCACCGCGCCTTTCGGGATCTTCAGCGCGTCCAACGCCTGATCCGGATGCTCCTCCGACTGGCGTTCCGGGCGCACCAGCCAGTCGGCGCCCGCCGCACCCATCACCTGGGCGATACGGCGGTGCGTGATCGGATGGACGTCTTCCGCGTGACAGAGGAACGCCAGAGCCAACAGCAATGCGGGACAAATGATCTTCTTCATCGGTGGATACCAGTTTAGCGGCAATTCCGGATCAGCGGAAGGCGGAAACCAGCCTTGGTACGGCCAATGCTTGACATGGATGCCCGGGGGTGACATTCTGGTTGATCAAACCCCCGTTTTTAAAGGAAGTCCCATGTCCGTATTCCGAACCGCAAAGTGGTCCTCCGGGCTGTTGATGGCCAGTCTGGTAGCTGCATCGCTTGTTACCTCACCCCTCAGCCGCGCCCAGCAACCGATGGTCATGCCGGGTGCCCCGGGCGCTTCGGGCGCCCCTGCCGCACCCGTCAATCCCATGACGCTGGCTTCCCAGGAAGATCGTCAGAAGATGTTGGACCTGCTTCACATCGCCACCCTGCGGCGAGGGGCCGACGGCAACAACAAGTCGTCACCCTATTACGCGAACTACGACGAATCGAAGGCCAATCCCTATCCGACTCTTCCGGACCCGCTTGTGATGAAGAACGGCAAGAAGGTCACGACAGCAGCCCAGTGGGAAGCGCGCCGCAAGGAAATCGTGGAAGATTTCGACCGAGAGATCTATGGCCGCGTTCCGGCCGTGACGCCCAAGGTGACGTGGGAAGTTGTGAAGGTCGCAAGTGAGAAGAACGGCGACGTGCCGGTGATTACCAAAACGCTGCTGGGCCACGTGGATAATTCCGCGTACCCGGCGATCTCCGTAAACATCCAGCTTTCGCTTTCCACCCCGGCCAACGCGACCGGGCCGGTGCCCGTGATGATGTACCTCGGCGGCAACGCGCCGGGCTTCCCCGGTCCGGCCTTCGGCTTTGGCGCGATCGGCGGCTCGGGGCGCGGAGGCTTAGGCGGCTCCGGACGCGGCGGCCTCGCCTTCGGCGGTTCCGGTGGAGCGGGGCGCGGACGCGGTCCGACGGGCCCCACATGGCAACAGCAGGTGCTGGCGAAGGGCTGGGGCTACGCGACCATCGGCACCAGCAGCATTCAGGCCGATAACGGCGCGGGCCTGGCGCAGGGCATCATCGGCCTGGTCAACAAGGGCCAACCGCGCAAGCCGGACGACTGGGGCGCACTGCGCGCCTGGGCGTGGGGCTGTTCGCGCGCGCTCGACTACTTCGAGACGGACAAAGCCGTGAACGCGAAGATGGTCGGCCTCGAAGGACATTCGCGCTGGGGCAAGGGCACGCTGGTCGCCATGGCTTACGATCCGCGATTTGCGATTGCCTATGTCAGTTCGTCGGGCGAAGGCGGAGCCAAGCTGAATCGCCGCAACTGGGGCGAACTGGTGGAAAACGTCGCGGCCACAAGCGAATACCACTGGATGGCTGGCAATTTCCTGAAGTATGCGGGACCTCTGAACTGGAACGATATGCCGGTCGATTCCCACGAATTGGTGGCGATGTGCGCACCGCGGCCGGTCTTTATCAGCGGCGGCTCGGTGGACGCGGGCGATGGTTGGGTGGATGCCAAAGGCATGTTCCTCGCGGCCGCCGGCGCGCAGCCCGTTTACAGACTGCTCGGCAGGAAGGACATGGGCACCAATGAATTCCCGCCGATCGAAACGGCGTTAATCGACGGCGACATCGCATTCCGGCAGCACAGCGGTGGACATACGGATGTGCCGAACTGGCCGACGTTCATTACGTTTGCCAGCCGGTATCTGAGATAATCAGGCGCGCGCGATTCAGGGCACCTTCTGATATCCGGCCGGCATTTCAAACAACGAAGCCGGCTGGGGCCCTTCCTGGACGTTCTGCAGTTCGTAGGTGAGCGAACCCTGCATGTCGGATTTCAGCACGATGCGCAATCGCGTATCGATCCAGACGTTCACCGTCAGCGACTGGCCCCTTACGCTGGTCTTGAGTTCGTACTTATCGGCCGTCCGGCCACCAATGGTTTCCGTGCCGGTCTTCGCGCAAGTCGACGTGGCGGAAGCGCCGGGATTCCGGGCACACGGGTCGCCGCCGTACTGCGCCAGATTCGTACGAGCCTGTGCGGGAGACTGTTGAATCACAGTCTTCCGTCCGGGGCTCACGACGACGCTCGTCTGCTTCGCCACATCGAGAATCGTGTAGGCTCCGCTATCCGCCGCGGGAGTCCCCGGTTGGTCGTTCGCTTCAATCCGAACTTTGCCGCCCGAGGCAAAGACTTTTGCGGTAATGGTTCCCGCTCCTGCGTGGGTAATCCCCTGAGCGGAAAACTCCTGCGCGAACGCCGGTACTGAAAGCACCAACGCCCCCGCGATCCGGCAATACGTAACAACAGATCTGAGTCGCATCTCTTCTCAACCTCCCCGATCAGTTCGCCGCAACCGCAATGTAAACACCCGGACTGCTGTACGCCGTGCCCACCTGAATATACACGGGGACCTGGCTGCCGGTTTGCAATCCCTGGGGTATCTGAACGTTCACCTGCATCAGCCCCGCCACCGCGCCTGGCGCCGCTCCTGCATAAGCGACGTTTGCGGCGATTCCCCCAATCGTGGCCTGGACCGCGAGGATCGGCGCGGGCAGAGGTAACGTCAGAGGGGCCAGTTTGCCATCCACGCCGGGAGGAGATGTCTGCCCCTCACCCGTAGCGAACAGCGCAATATACTGTCCGATCTTTACAGGACTCGCAGCCGTGTTCAGAGAGCCATCCACGACATTCACAGCGGCCGCCTGCCCGATACCCGTACTGTTCGCGGTAAAAATCGCCGGCGACGCGCTCGCGACGGGCACCGTAAAACTGGAAGTCTTGCCCTGATAACCCACCGATACCTGCACCGCGGACCCACTGATTTCATACGGCACGATCGCTGAAACCTGCCCTGCCGAAGTGTAATAGAGTGGCGCGGGGAAGCCTCCGAAAGTAACAGTGGTGCCGTCTATTTGCGTCCCGAATACGCCGCTTACCGGAGCATTCACCGCGAGAGCCGACGGCCCCAGGCCGGAGCCATAGATCACCACAAATTTACCGGGCGCGACCGCGGTCACACTCTCGCTGGCGGCGTCCACGGCCGAGCAAACCAGCGCGGCCTGACTTGGTTGCAGCCGGCGAACGGCGTTGTTCCCGGAATCCGCTACGTATACGTTGCCCGAAGTATCCACGGCCACATCGCGCGGATAATTCAACTGCGCCGCGGTAGCCGGCCCGCAGTCTCCCTGAAAACCGGAGACACCGCTGCCCGCTATGGTCGCAATCGTGCCGCCGGCCGAAACCTCCCGCACGCGGCTATTGACAGTGTCCGCAATAAAGACGTTCCCGGCCGAATCGACAGCCACGCCCAGCGGGACCTGCAATTGCGCGCTCACTGCCAACCCGCCATCGCCGGAAAAACCGCCCGTGCCGTTTCCGGCAAATGTCATGATCACACCGGCCGCGGAGACCTTACGAATACGGTTGTTCCCGGAATCCGCGATGTATAAATTGCCCGATCCGTCGATCGCTACGGCCTGCGGCCCGGAAAGCTGCGCCGCTGTGGCGAGACCGCCATCACCGCCAAAACCCGCCGTGCCGTTGCCCGCCACCGTAGTGATCGTTCCCGTCGCTGAGACTTTCCGAATGCGGTTATTACTCGTATCCGCAATGAAAATATTGCCCGCGCCATCAACCGCGAGGCCACCCGGCGGATTGCCCAGTTCCGCACCGGTAGCCGACGAGCCGTCTCCGGAATAACCGCTGGTGCCGTTACCAGCCACAGTTGTGATCGTCCCATTCGTCGACACCTTTCTCACCACGTTAAAAAAGTCGGGGATGAAGATATTGCCCGACCCGTCCAAGGCAACGCCTTCGGGGCTCACGGCCGTAGCGTTGGCGGCCACGCCGGATGCCGAACCACAACAGGTGCCGTTACCCGCCACGGTAGTGATGATGCCCGTCGCCGCGATCTCCCGCACGGCGGCGTTGTCGGCAATGAAAACATCACCCAGGCCATCGGCGGCAACTCCTAAAACCGAGGCAAGCTGGGCGTTGGTGGCCGGTCCGTTATCGCCCGAAAACGTGACGCCGTTCCCCCCTTCCGTGCCGATAATTCCGCCCACCACTTTCCGGATCTTGTTGCCGTAGAATTCCGCGATGAAAAGATCTCCCGCAGTGTCCACGGCCACGCCATAGGACCCGGCAATCTGACCGCTGGTCGCCGCGCCTCCGTCACCTGTGCTGCCGTTCGTTCCGTTACCCGCCACGGTGTTGATCACTCCGCCTGGGGAGACTTCCCGCACTCGGTTATTAGAGGAATCCACAATGCAAACGTTGCCCGAGGCGTCCACTGCAACGCCCTCGGGATCCTGCAATTGGGCACTGATAGCCAACCCGCCATCCCCGCCGTAGCCCGCGGCGCCGGTACCCGCAAATGCGGAGATTACCCCTGCCGCCGAAACCTTCCGAACGCGGTGGTTGCCGGTATCCGCAATGTAAAGGTTGCCGGACCGATCCACGGCCAGATACTGCGGCACGGAGAGTTGGGCATTCGCGGCAGACCCGCCATCGCCGGTATTACCAGCCGTGCCGGTGCCAACCACGGTAGTGATGATTCCGGTGGTGGAAACCTTCCGAATGCGATTGTTATTGGAATCCGCGATAAAAATATTGCCCTGCGCGTCCACCGCAAGGCCGTTCGGGCCGTACAGAATGGCGTCGGTAGCTAAACCTCCGTCCCCGGGAGCGTGAGTGCCACCGCCCGCTACAGTCGTGATCACCCCATTCGAGATCTTCCGGACACGACCGTTGCCAACCTCCGAAAAATATATGTTCCCCGCGGCATCCAGAGCGATTCCATTCGGCGACGCGAGCTGAGCCGCCGTGGCCGCGCCGCCGTCTCCGCTGAAGCCTGCGCGCGACGTTCCGGCAAGGCGCGTGAGTATGCCATTCCCATCGATCTTGAAGACACAATTGAGACTGGTGAAGTAGACATTGCCCGCCGCATCCGCCGCCACGGAATTCGGGTTCCCGATTGCCGAAGTTACCGCAAGCGCGGGCGTAAACGGCGGCGCACCGCCGGCGATCGTCAGGATCGAATACGTCTGAGCCCACACGGACGCGGCGAACAGCAAGCCTGCACAAGTTCCACGGATGGCGTACATTGGCAATTCTCTCTTTCCGGACAGTGTACCCCGCTTTGAGGTCCGAATGCTCAACGGGTCAGCGCATATAAGAACAACGCCACACGGCGCGTCTGATAAGTCTGCGAATTCAACTCCACCGTTTCGCCGGGTGCGTGCGAACCCTTCCCGAAAGACCCCAGCCCCGAAATCCCGGCCGTGTACGGCGCCACAAAAGAGAGATCGCCCGCGCCCCGCAACGTCGGGTCATAAGGCTCCATCACATCCAGACCCAGCGAACGATTCACGCCGTTCAGTTCGCGCAGCAGTTCGCGATTCGCCTCCGTCTCCGGCATCGAGGGATACCCTTCGCCGAAAGTCAGCGTCGCCGAAGTGCCGGCCAGGTGTTCCGCAACAATCTTCTCCATGTGGTGCCGGATCTTCTCGTATTGCTCTTCCGTAACCGTCCGCAGATCGCCCGAAGCCTGCGCCGCCGCGGGGATGATATTGCTCTTGCCCGTAGCCGAGATTGAGGCGTTTCCGGTGCCGGCAGTGACCGTCGAACCGCCCGCGATCAGGCCGACGTTGTAAGTTACGCCTTCCTCGCGCAGTTCCTGACGGAAGCGGTCGAGAATGCGGGTCAACTCATAGATCGCGCCAAAGCCGGAAGACCCGAACACGCCCGCCGAGTGCGCCTCTTTTCCCGTCGTATTGAGAGTCCAGGAATACGAACTGCGTCGCGCGATACTGGCCTCATCGTGCCCTGCCACGCGCACGCCGGCTTCGAACTCCAGCGCCGCATCGCTGCTCTTGCCGGCTTCGATGAGGTCGCCGCGCGAGATGGAGACCGGATTCCCATGCCGCTCTTCGTCGCCGGTAAGGAAGACCGTGATGTTCGCGCCATCGAGCGCGCCCGCGCTGTTCAGCGCTTTGAGAGCGCTCAGCATGATGACGAGGCCGCCTTTCATATCTTCGCTTCCGGGGCCAGTCGCCTTGTCTCCGTTGCGCACGAACTTCTGGAACGGACTGTCTGGCTCGAACACGGTATCCATATGCCCGATCAGCAGCACGCGCTTCCCGTGGGTGCCTTTCCTCTCGGCTACCAAATGTCCGGCACGCTTAACCGCATCCATGGGAATGAAGCGGCAGGTGAAGCCCAGCGCCTCGAACTGAGGGCGAAGAACGTCCGCGACTTTGCGCACGCCGGCCGTATTCAAAGTTCCGCTGTTGATATTGACCAGTTGTTCGAGAAGCGTCAGGGACTGTTGTTCATCCGCGTTCACCGCGTCGACGATTTTGTTTTGCAGGGGCGAGAGAGGCTGGGCACTGGCGCAGACCACCGCCAGCCAGCACGCGAGGAGGAGGTTTCGCACGGGCATAGGTACAGTATGCGATGCGCACCGCGCCACGTGCCATACAATGCGCGTACTG
>Ga0302319_10022278_pt1 | contig 11372 bp, 11 predicted proteins | sample Bog_T0_2_FD_203319 | JGI IMG/M metagenome (GOLD analysis project Ga0302319, IMG submission 203319) | Peat permafrost microbial communities from Stordalen Mire near Abisko, Sweden - Bog_T0_2 | ecosystem: Environmental > Terrestrial > Soil > Wetlands > Peat | place: Sweden: Abisko, Stordalen Mire...
GGGCGGCGGCAGCATGAAGGAACCGTAGCGGTGCCTCGCCGGCGCGTAGTCCCAGCGGACGCGATACGATCACCGACCCCGACATTGTCCAAGGGCACGCCTATTCAGCTCCGCCTCCAAAGCCCGAAGTGCATCCCGGTGAAGAGCCTCCATTTGGACGAGGACATGGGCGAGTACCAGGGCTCCCTTTTTCTTAGAAGCGCTGTTTCTCCTGGCGGCGATCTTCACCCCAGTACAGAAGTACCGCTAATTTGCCGATAGTCTGAACGTGAATACCTGGCGTCGATCGGCGCTAATCGTGTTGCTGCTGATTCCCTCGGCATGGCTCGCCTGGACTTGGCGATCGATGCCGCAACTCGGTTTCTATCACGACGACAGCCTGTACTGGGTGGGCGCCCAGAGTATCGCGCAAGGCCACGGCTACCGTATCCTCAGCCTGCCGGGCGAGCCCTTTCAAACCAAGTATCCGCCCCTGTTCCCGGCTCTTCTGGCACTGGTTTGGAAGGTCTATCCAGCGTTCCCCGCTAACGTACCGGCCGCCACTCTTTTAATGTGGTGCATTTTCCCGATTTATTTGACGCTGGCGTGGAAGTTCTTCCAGCGCCTCGGGTACGTCGGCGCTGAGCAATTCGCTCTCACCGCCATCGCGGCGCTCAACCCAATGGCTCTGCTGCTAAGCATTTCGATGATGCCCGAACTCCTGTGTACCACGCTGCTGCTAGCCGTCTTCCTGGTCCGTGCTCCCGCACTCCGCGGCGGGCTGGCCGCGCTGGCGTATCTCGCTAAGTCCGCTGCGTTGCCGCTGCTCGTTACCATCCCGCTGTTTTACGCGATCCGCAAGCAGTACCGGCAAGCCGTGCTGTTTGCTTCAGCGATGCTGCCGGCCGTTCTGCTTTGGCAGGCCTGGGTGCAGTCCCATGTTTCGAGGTCTCGCGACCTGGTCACGCTGTACTATACCAACTATCTCGGATTCCAGTTCTACAACGTATCGTGGCGCGACCTGCCATTGGTGGTTTGGTATAACCTCGACAGTTTTCTGATGGGCATGGGTAAGCTGCTGACCTTCGACGTGGCGATCTTCGAATCGAAACACCTGGAGCGCGTGGTCGCCATTGCGGCAATCGCCGGAGTTGTACGCCTGGCGCGCCGGACCCAGGAAATCGAGTACCCGGTCTTCGCGGCCGCGTTCTCGCTGATGTTGCTGGTGTGGCATTATCAGCCCGATCAGCGCTTCGTCTTTCCGCTCTATCCACTATTGCTAGCCGGGCTGTGGACGGAGTTGAAGAACGTCGGACTAGCTCTAAAAGCATCGTGGATGCGTAACGCCGCCGGCGATAGAATGGCTGCCGCTGCGTTTGGTTCGGTCTTAGGCGTATTCGCCCTATTCGTCGTTTCATCCAGTCTGTTGGGCGTCTTCATGTTCCTGCCCCGGCTGCTCGAAACCTATCGGGACGATCTGGAAGCGCGCCGCCCGGCCTACACCTGGCTGGCGAACACAGCACCAGCCCAGGCCGGCGTGTTCGCTTATGACGATCCCCTGGTATATCTATACACGGGACGGCACGCCTGCAATCTTCCGATTCCCACCAAGCTGTATTATCACGACGACCAAGCCGCGCTCGACCGTATGGTGGATGACGTTCCCGCCTTTGCCGCAGATCACCATTTAGACTATCTCCTGCTCACGCCGACAGACTTCTATCGCGACTTGCACCAGGCTCGGGCCCAACGCCTGAGTCGTGCCTTGACGTCCGATCCGGTCGCGCGTGAGTTGTATCATTCTCCAGCGGCCACGATCTTCTCCATCGCTCCCATCACGGCCGCCTCTACCGCTCACTAAATCAGCTCGCGACGAATGGGCCGCTCTAAACGTGAGCGGTACACTGAAGTATTAACGTGCATGAAACAAAAAATTCGTTCGACGACAATCCTCTGCGTGCGCAGAGCGGGAAAGGTCGTCATGGCCGGCGACGGACAGGTAACGCTCGGCCAGGAAGTCTTGAAGGCCTCTGCTAAGAAACTGCGGCGCCTTTATAACAACAAAGTTCTAGCTGGATTTGCCGGGTCCACTGCCGACGCGTTCGCGCTTTTCGCGCGCTTTGAGGCCAAACTGGAACAGTTCAATGGGAACCTTTCTCGATCGGTGGTGGAACTCGCCAAAGACTGGCGTACCGATCGCGCGTTGCGTCATTTAGAGGCGCTTCTGCTGGTGGCCAACGATCAAAATACCTACATCGTTAGCGGCAATGGCGACGTCATCGAACCCGACAACGAAGTTGCCTCTATCGGCTCCGGTGGTCCCTTCGCGAAAGCCGCTGCGACGGCCTTGATTGAAAATACTAAACTAGGAGCGAAGGAAATAGTAGAGAAGGCCATGGCCATCGCCGGCAAAATTTGTATTTATACGAACGAAATCGTCACCTTCGAGGAACTGTAGATGGTCATCTATCTACCGGGCCAACCCAGTGACGACAGCCCGATTCTGGATGAGTTAACACCCAGGGAGATTGTTCAGGAACTGGACAAGTACGTGGTTGGGCAGGCCGACGCCAAGAAGGCCGTAGCCATTGCACTCCGCAATCGAATTCGGCGGCAGAAACTGGAGCCGGAAATGGCCGAGGAGGTGATGCCCAAGAACATCCTCATGATCGGACCCACCGGTGTCGGAAAAACCGAGATCGCCCGCCGCCTCGCGAAGCTGGCCAACTCGCCTTTTCTGAAAGTGGAAGCCAGCAAGTTCACCGAAGTCGGCTATGTGGGCCGCGACGTCGAAGCCATGATTCGCGATCTGGTTGACATTTCGATCGACATGGTGCGCGAGCAGCGTTTGGAAGAAGTGGCGGAGCGCGCCGAAAAGAACGCCGAGGAGCGGCTACTGGATCTGCTGATGCCGCCGCAGGCCGAAACCACCGAATCGGCCGACCGTACCCGCGAGAAGCTGCGCGAAAAATTGCGTTCGGGCAAACTGGACGACCGTATGGTTGAGATCGACGTGAAGGACCGCGGGCCCACGTTCGAGCTATCCACCAGCGCCGGCCTGGAAGAAATGGACATCAACTTGAAAGATGTTCTTCCCGGTCTGTTCGGCCAGCGCACCCGCAAGCGGAAGATGCGCGTGGCCGAAGCCATCGAATACCTGGTGCAAGAGGAAGAGCAAAAGCTGATCGACATGGATCAGGTAACACGCCTGGCTCTGGAGCGCGTGGAGCGTAGCGGCATCATCTTCCTGGACGAAATCGACAAGATCGCGGGCCGCGAATCGGGTCACGGTCCCGATGTCAGCCGCGAGGGCGTCCAGCGCGACATCCTGCCCATTGTCGAGGGCACCACCGTCAACACTCGCCACGGTTTCGTGCGGACCGATCATATTCTGTTCGTCGCCGCGGGCGCATTTCATGTCTCTAAGCCGAGCGACTTGATCCCTGAATTGCAGGGCCGCTTCCCCATCCGCGTGGAGTTGAAATCGCTTACCGAGGCCGATTTCATCCGCATCCTCAAAGAGCCCAAGAACGCCCTGATCAAGCAATACACGGCGCTGCTGGATACGGAGGGGATCAAGCTCACATTCACCGACGATGCGGTGATCGAGATCGCCACCTTTGCCACGCGCGTGAACGAGATGGCCGAGAACATCGGCGCGCGCCGCCTGCACACCATCATGGAAAAGTTGCTCGAGGAGATCTCATTCGCCGGCCCCGATCTAAAGAAGAAGAATGTTCGGATCGACGCCGTATACGTTCGCAAGCAGCTCGCCGAAATCATCAAGGATCAGGACCTCACGCGGTACATCCTTTAGATGACGCGCCGCTTCTCGATGTTACTGGCAGGGGCCGAGGCGCTGGTTCTCACCGCTTGCGGATACATCGGTCCTCCCCTATATCCAGCACTTAACGTGCCGGTGATTGTTACGGACCTGGCGGCAGTGGAGCGCGGCGACGGCTTCGACGTTACCTTTACCATTCCGTCGCTCACCACGGAAGGACTCGCGGTAAAATCGCTCGGGTCCATCGATCTTAGAGTTGGGCCGAACACTGGCAATCCCTTTCGGGTGGAGCAATGGGCCGCTTCCGCCGCTCGCGAGACGGTGCCCACGCCCTCCAGGCCAGGGCCGGTGCAGACCCGTATTCCGCTGCACGGTTTCGTTGGCAAGGAGGTCGTTTTCGCGGTTAGAATCTCCAACGAAAAAGGCCGCTACTCGGACTGGTCGAACCTCTTTACCGTGCCGGTGCTTGCCCCGCTCGCGCAGCCGGCGGGATTGGCCTGGGAGAATGTCGCTGAAGGTGTGCGCCTGAAATGGACCGAGCCAAACGTGACGTCGTTCAAGATCTTCCGCAAAGAAACCGGCGATCCCGAACCTTCTCAGATCGGCACCTCCGATCAGCCCGATTACAGCGACAAAACAGCGGTCTCCGGGAAGACCTACCAGTACTGGGTCCAAGGCGTGCATGACAAGGCTGAGAGTGAGGCGGCAGGACCTATTTCCGCCACTCCGAAAGATGAATTTCCGCCTGCCGTGCCTACCAACATCACAGCGACTGCGGGTTTGAACGCCATCGAATTATCCTGGTCGCGCAATGAGGAACCCGATTTCCACGGCTATCGCATCTATAGGTCCGAGGGCGACGGCCCGTTCAAGTTGATCGCAGCGGATATCCAGGCCCCGAACTATTCCGACAAGGGCGTCGAATCCGGTAAGCACTATCGCTATGCAGTAACATCCGTGGATGAAACCGGGAATGAAAGCACTCGTTCGCAAGTGGTGGAAGCTACCGCACCCTAATCAATCATGAAACTTGTTCGCTTCAGTCTGGACTTACATATCGAACCGACGGCCACCGACGCTCATCCTAGCGTGCTTCGGGGCCAGTTAGAAGATTTGCCCTCGGGCGCAAGGATGCTTCCGCCCTGCTGTCCATCAAAGATCGTTTGCGTCGGGCGCAATTATCCGGAACACGCCAAGGAACTCGGTAACGAGCCGCCGAAGGAACCGCTGATCTTCCTCAAGCCCCCGTCATCCCTGATCGCCTTCGGCGACAACATCGTGTACCCATCCATCTCGGAACGAGTCGATTTCGAAGGCGAGTTGGGAGTGGTGATCGGAAAGCGCGCTCGCAATGTCTCCGCCGCGGACGCCGATGAATACGTGCTCGGCTATACCTGCGTAAACGACGTCACCGCGCGAGATCTCCAGCGCAAGGATGGGCAGTGGACGCGAGGCAAAGGCTTCGACACTTTCTGCGCCGTTGGACCATGCCTGGTCACGAAGGACGAGGTCGATTTCGACATACTGCGAGTGCGCACGCTGGTGGATGGCGTCGTCAAACAGGACGCATCGGTGCTGGAGATGATGTTCGGGGTGGGTGCTATAATTCAGTTCGTTAGCGCATTCATGACTCTGGAACCGGGAGACCTGATTGCCACCGGTACTCCATCCGGGGTCGGCCCACTGCAGCCGGGATCTACCGTTCGCATCGAAATCAACTCAATCGGCGTTCTGGAGAACACCGTCGTCAAAGGATAAGAATGAAGTTTTTTCTCGACACAGCCAATCTCGATGAACTGAAGAAGGCTCTGCCTTGGGGCATCTTGGATGGCGTGACGACGAACCCCAGTCTGATTGCCAAGGAGGGCGTGGCGACTGAGGATCAGATCCGGAAAATCTGCGACGTGATCGATGGCGACGTGAGCGCCGAGGTGGTTTCGCTGAACTCGGCTGAGATGGTCGTAGAAGGCCGCAAACTGGCCAAGATCCATAGGAATGTCGTAGTAAAAGTGCCCTTGACTCGAGATGGTATTGCCGCCTGTTCCGCTTTGAGCAAGGAGGGCATCCGACTCAATGTCACCCTCTGTTTCTCCGCTGCCCAGGCGATGCTGGCCGCCAAAGCTGGAGCCTACATTGTTAGCCCGTTCGTCGGCCGCGTCGACGATATCGGTTGGGACGGACTTACTCTGATTCGCGATATCGTGCAAATCTATAAGAACTACAGCATTAAGACCCAGGTTCTGGCGGCGTCTCTGCGCGGCACGGCTCATGTGGTGGAGTGTGCCAAAGCGGGCGCCGATATCGGAACGCTGCCGTTCAAGGTAATCGACATGATGTTTACTCATCCGCTAACGGACAAAGGCCTGGATTTGTTCATGGCCGATTACAACAGGGTGTTCAACGAGCAGTTAGTCGGAGCGAAGTAACTCAGTAGTTAAGTCGATGCAAATCTGGGCGCAACTCGGGCTTCTCCTGTTGGTGGCTGCCGCTCTGACTGCGGTTCTCGTTTGGCTGTTGCCTCGAGTCCGGCGGGATCCTGTGGAGAAGGAGCGCCGCCGCCGGCTGAACGTAAATCTGATCGGCCGCCTGGGGGACGCTGTGATCACCGAAGTTGAAGACAACTCGGTGTTTTATTCCTACTCCGTTCGCGGCGTCGCTTATACCGCGGCACAGGATATCTCCAGGCTTCGGGACTTCCTTCCGGAACAACCCGAGCGTTTGATCGGGCCCGTGACGTTGAAATACGCTCCCGCCAATCCCGCCAACTCCATCATCATCTGTGAGGATTGGTCGGGCTTGCGTCCGGTTGTGCGGATCTCTGCTCCTCGCAGTTAGACACTGAGCGCTTCACCGTGGAATGGCCACGCAAGCCCCTGCCGCGCAGATCTGCCCGCTTGCGCATCGCCGGATTCGGGCCACGCACTTAGTCTCGGTATTCTCACAAACGGATGATCCGGACTCGACGCAACTCTTCAACCCTTCGCACTTCGCATATACCTTGTCCTCACATTCACCCTTCTCGTCCTTGCACAATTGCACGCGCCCCTCGGGATCTGAATCGCACTCCCGCACCACCAGACCCGAGGGATCTCTCACTTTAGTATCCGGATAGCGCAACGCGGTTTTGTCGGCATTCATGTTAGCCGCGAAAGTGGGAGTGCCCAACGCATGACACACGTAGACGTTTGCTTTCGCTCCAGGCGCCAGCAGCCCGGTCGATTCGTTCTGAGTTCCATTGGGCGTCAAGAAAATCACGTATCCGAGCAGGTATTGCGAATCGGACGCGTTCCGAACCTGCACCTCCAAGCTGTCCGAAGCCCCACAATGCGTCCCCCGGATGGTCTTGCTGGCGACCAGACAATCCGCGCCCCGGCAATGCGAATTCTGGCCCAATAACTGGATGCTGCAAACTCCGAGGAGTAAAGCTGTTCTCATTTTCGTTTCGCAGGGTTAGGTCAGCCGACCGATCAGCAAATTGAAAAAGCGCTCTGCATCGAGGTCGACGGCGACCTTCACGTTGGGGGTGGAAGGGCCGCTAAAATTGCCGCCGGCCGGAGTGTTCGCCATTGGCGCCGATCCCCGCATGGGAGCCTTATGGTAAGCGACTGTCTCACCCGCGGTTAGCTCCCCGGCGGTCTCAACCTCTACATGCACGCCTTCCAGCTTCACAACGTCAGGATCGATGAACGCGGCCATCGCCAGCGAGTCGTGCATGGTTGGCCGCCCCATCGCTCGCGCGATCTTGCCTGCGGCCCGTCCCTCCGGTTTCGTCGAGTTTTCCAGTCGCCGGATATGTTCCTCCCGCAGCACCGCGCGGCGAGTCACATCCAGACCCACCATGGTCAACGGAACACCCGAGCGAAACACGATCTGTGCCGCTTCCGGATCGACGTAGATATTGAATTCGGCGGCTGGGGAAATGTTCCCACCGGAGAGCGAACCGCCCATAATCGTTAGGTTCGGGATAAGACCGGGCAACTCGGGATCTTCACGAAACGCGGTCGCGATGTTAGTCAAGGGCCCGATGGCAATGATGCTAATCTGATGCGGCGACGCGCGAACCATGCGGCGGATCAACTGAGTGGCTGTCTCCGCCACCGGTTTCGTGGTGGGTTCGGGGAAGGGAATTCCGCCCAGTCCGTTCTCGCCATGCGCATATGTGGCGGTTATCAGTCTTCGGACGAGCGGACGGTCGGCTCCCGCGGCGACTGGAATCCCGGTTTTACCGGCGATCTCCAGGAGCCGCAGCGCGTTGGGCAGCGTTAGCTCCAGCGGCACGTTCCCTGCTACCGGAGTCAGCGCTTCCACCTGCAGTTCCGGTGAATTCAGTGCCAGAAAAATCGCCAGAGCGTCGTCGGTTCCCGGATCGGTATCGATGATGATACGGTGAGGTCGAGTGATGGCGGCCATGGCAGCGGATCCGATAAAGTCGCGGCGCGTCATTGTTGATAAATGCGAGCTTCCCAGGGTCGCAGGTTGAGAGTGGAAGTCTGTTCTTCGCTGCCGCCGGATTGGTTCGACAGCATTAGACGCCCGGCTTTGGCTCTATGCGGCAGCTCATAGTGAACAGGTTTCTTCGAGAAGTTCAGAACAATCAGGTACTGTTCCGGGCCCTGGCTGCGCGTATACGCGAAAACCGATGGGTGGGTGGGATCAAGGTCCAGGTAGTCGCCGTAGACCAACGCAGGAGTGCGCTTGCGAAATTCGATCAAGCGCTCAAAGTAGTGGTAGACGGAGTCAGGATCGCGCAGTTCCTCGGCCGCGTTAATCTGAGCGTAATTGGGGTTGACGGCCAGCCAAGCCTTGGGAGCGGTGGTGAATCCACCATTCTTCGATGCATCCCATTGCATAGGCGTTCGGGAGTTATCGCGGCTAACCTTGAGTAAATTGGCGAGATAGGCAGCGGTTGTCACTTTGCCGGTCTCTACCTGTGCCTTATACCCGTTCCGGGCCTCAATGTCATCGAAATCGGCAATCGATTTGAAAGGATAGTTCGTCATGCCGAGTTCGTCGCCCTGGTAGATGAACGCCGTGCCGCGCTGTGTTAGCACCAATGTCGCCAGCACTTTCGCAGACGCAGGCGAATCGTCACCGAATGCCGATACGACACGCGGGTTATCGTGGTTTGAAAGGAAGATGGTATTCCAACTGTGGGCATCGAAGGCCTGGTATTGGCGCGTATAGATGGCTTTCAACTCGGGCAGCGTCCAATCACGCCACTGCGCTCCATTACGGTTCAGCCGTACGGCGTCGAAGTTGAAGACCATGTTGAGCTCGCCGCGCCGGTCGTCCACTAACGACGGCGTCTGATCCAGCGAGACACCGAACGCCTCCCCGACTGTCATCACGTCATACTTCGATAGCACCTGCCGGTTCATCTCATGCAGGTATTCGTGCATGTGCGGACCTTGCGTGTACGTATATTCGGGACGTTGCAGTTGGACCGGTGTCAGGTCGGGAAATCGCTGGTCTTTCGAAATGAACGGTACCACATCCATGCGGAAGCCATCGACGCCCTTATCGAGCCAGAAGCGCATCAGGTCGTACACTTCCGTCCTTACCTTCGGGTTGTCCCAGTTCAGGTCCGGCTGCTTCTCGGCGAAGTAATGCAGGTAGTATTCGTTGGTAGCCGGATCGAACTTCCAGGCCGATCCTGAAAAGAACGACGGATAGTTGTTAGGCGGACCGCCGTTCTTACCCGGACGCCAGATGTAATAGTCGCGATATGGATTGGTCTTGGCCTTACGGCTCTCGACGAACCAGCGATGCTCGTCGCTGGTGTGGTTGACCACCAGATCGATCACCAGCTTCATGTGTCGCTGCTTGATTCCCGCGAGCATAACGTCAAAATCGTGCATGGTGCCGAACTCGGTCATCACTTTGCGATAGTCGCGAATGTCGTAGCCGTTGTCGGCGTTTGGAGAGTCGAAGTGGGGACTCAGCCAGATGACGTTCACACCGAGATTGTGTAGGTAATCGAGCTTCGAAGTGATACCGGGAAGGTCGCCGATGCCGTCGCCATTCGAATCCATGAACGACCGGGGATAAATCTGGTAGACGATCGCCTCCTTCCACCAGCGGTGCTGGTCTTGTGACATGCCAAAAGTAGACAGCAAGCTCATAACCAGGAGTGCGCGTTTCATATTTCGCGTTTCATATTTAATGACCGACCCCGACCTTCAAGCCATGCAGCGATTCCGCTTTGGCATAACGCGGCCAGGTGAAGCCATAGAATGCCACAAACATAAAACAGAACATGGGAACAATGAACCCCCGCGACATGTCGAATTTGTCGGCGACGAAGCCCATCAGCTTGGGAAGCAGAGCTCCGCCCATGATCGCCATCACGATGAATGCCGAGGCTTGCTTGGCCCTCGCGCCCAGCCCGAAAATTCCCAGGGCGAAGATGGTCGGGAACATGATCGACATAAAGAAGTAACTCAGGAAGATACATGCCACCGATAGCCATCCGAGCTTGCAGAAGATCAGGAACGTCGCGATTACATTGGCCACCGCGTAGATTCCGACCACGCTGTGAGCGGCAAACCGCCGAAGAATCGCCGCCCCGCTGAAGCGTCCTGCGAGAAAGAAAATTAAGCCGACCGAGGCCAGGTTCGACGCGCCCTTGTTGCTTAGCGCGAGTACACCGGCCCTGTTGGTTTCAAACCAGCCGCTCAGCCAGCCCTGGAGAAATCCCGCATGAGCGGACAACCCATCCATCGACGAGGCCCAAGAGGCTGGAATAGAGGGCACCTCGGCGGTCAGGTAATTGATGAAGAAGCTGAAAATGCCGGCCTGCGCGGCGACGTAGAAGAACTGAGCCGCCACGGCGAGAACGAAATGCGGGTGCGACCAAATGGAGTGCGAGACGCCGGCAGCCGCGTCGTCCAGGTGGTAATCGTCTTCCATTTTGATGTCGGGAACATTCGCGAAGAAGAAGACGACGGCCAGGACCAGGACCACCAATCCCACGCCTACATAGGGAACATACAGCGTTTGGCTGCCGGTGTTGTGGCCAAGCGAATCCTTCGAGTAGAAGAACAGACTGCCCACGATGGGGCCGAGAATCCAACCGACGCCGTTGCATGATTGGGCGAGATTGATGCGCGTGGCGGCATATTGGAGATCGCCCAGCACGGTGGTGTAGGGATTAGCTATGGTTTCGAGGAAAGTGAGTCCGGTAGCGATAATGCAGACTCCAGCGAGGAACGCCACGAACGCGGTGGTGGACGATACGGCTCCGCTATGGACGAGCGCATTGATGCGGGTGGCGGGAATGAACCAGAATCCGCCTAAGGCGACTAGCAGCAGGCCGGCGATGATGCCCCCTTTATAGCCGAGTTTGACGGCCAGCCATCCGGCGGGCAGCGACATCAGAAAATAGCCGAGATAGTGCGCGAATTGAACCCAGGCGGATTGTGCCTTGCTGAGTCCCAGTTCCTCCTGGAAGTGCTTGTCCATGACGTCGATCATGCCGTTGCAAAAGCCCCACAGGAGGAATAGGGTGGAGACGAGGGCGAACGTGAAGATCAGATTACGGCCATCGGCGGTGACGAACAGGCCTTGTTTAGCGGTGCGCATGCGTTGGCAACGATTCTATCAGTCGCCT
>Ga0302319_10022279_pt1 | contig 11372 bp, 4 predicted proteins | sample Bog_T0_2_FD_203319 | JGI IMG/M metagenome (GOLD analysis project Ga0302319, IMG submission 203319) | Peat permafrost microbial communities from Stordalen Mire near Abisko, Sweden - Bog_T0_2 | ecosystem: Environmental > Terrestrial > Soil > Wetlands > Peat | place: Sweden: Abisko, Stordalen Mire...
CTTGCGCGGGGAGTAAAATTGGCCGTTTCCAAGGTGATGCCCTTTTCCACCTTTTCCGGCGCATCCGCGGCTTTTCGCTCGGCTTTGCCAATCGATTTATCCGTCGGTAATTGGTCGGAAAAAGCTACCCCCCCGCTCAATACCATTTGCCGGACCTGTTCCGAATCCACATTTAGCTTCCGCAAAACCTTGGCCGCGACGCCATTCCCCTCACGAAGCAATCCCAACAATAGATGCTCGGACCCAATGCGAGTGCGATTTAGATTCTTTGCTTCCTCCCTTGCCAGGGAAATTACCTCCCTTACGCGGGAGGTGTTGGCGAGGGTTCCTAATTCCTTTTCATGCGGCACACTGGCGACGAATACCTCAAGTTCTCGGCACAATGTTTCCAAGTGGAGGCCCATTGTCTTAAGGATAGTAATAGCACCACCACCACGCAGTTGGATAAGTCCCAAAAGAAGATGTTCGGTATCGACAAAATTGCGGTTAAAACGATCCGCTACCATGCTTGTCTTCACAAATGCCCGCAGCGTATGACGGGTAAAAACCCACCGAACGTCTGCATTCGTTCCCAATTCGCGCACTTCGGCAACCATTGAATCAAAATAAGCTTGGACACGCCCCAAGCTGATTTTGGCCGGAGCAGGAGACCGAGGGCCGCCCGCGTTCAGAATTTCCTGCCGGGCGAGCATAAGGTCCACCTTGAAATCACGTAATACTTTTCCCGCTTCTCGGTCGTCCTTGCGGAGCAAGCCAAGCAACAAATGCTCGGTGTCAACCAGGTGAGCACCAAGTCCCCGAGCCTCCTCTATCGCCAGCGCGAAGATTTTCTTAACCCGGGGTGTATAGGGAAAAATACCGGAAACGGCCTGATCGGGTTTTAGCGCAATTTGCCGCTCGGTTGCCTGGCGAATGGCATTGGCATCTACTCCCAAAGTCTTGAGGACCTTGACCGCCATCCCGTGCTCCACATCCAGCAAGCCAAGGAGCAGATGCCCCGATCCGAGAAAGTTGTGGTTTAATCGGCTGGCTTCGTTCCGTGCCGAGGCGAGAACCTGTTGCGCGCCCGGCGAGAAATTGGTTATTTCACCCTCGCTCATTCCGGAAAATCATATCCCCGATCCGGCGCCTCATTAAGGCCCTTCGGGAAACACTGCCCAACGCCGGCCCGTCCTGCGTGCTCAATTGCTCGCTGTCGGGGGCTTGGCCACCGGCCGATTGACGCCCTTGAGGCGGTCGCGCACCATGTCGGCACGCAGTAAATCCCGTTCCTCAGCGGATAATTTGTCGGAAAGCTGCTTTTGCAAATGCGCCGGCTGGGTCACCAGAAACAATTCATCGACGAGCGACCGTTCCGCACCGGAGAACAACCCCATGTCCACTCCCAGCTTTAACAGGGAGAGCAGATTCATCGTTTCTTTGGAGGTGATGCTGTGGGCGTTGGCCAAAATCCCATAGGCACGGCCGATCTGGTTGTAAACCACCTTCGGCTTCTTCTCCAGCAACGTCAGCCGCGCATTGTCCTCGTGCTCGATGATCTGGGATAAAACTTTTTCCAGCCGTTCGACGATCAGCGTTTCGCTCTCGCCCAAGGTCATCTGATTCGACACCTGAAAAACGTTGCCCAAGGCTTCCGTGCCTTCGCCATATAATCCACGCACGGCCAGGCCCAGTTTGTTGACGGACTGGATGATCGGGTTGATCTGTTCCGCCAGGACGAGTCCCGGCAAATGCAACATCGCGCTCACCCGGATGCCCGTTCCCAAGTTCGTGGGACAGGCGGTCAAATATCCCAGATCGTTGTCAAATGCGTAATCGAGCTTCTTTTCCAGCTCACTGTCGAGATGATCGATGGCGTTCCACGCCTGGCGCAACTGCAGCCCGGGACGCAAGGCCTGCATCCGCAGATGATCCTCTTCGTTGATCATGACGCACAACGTTTCCTCGCGATTTAGCACCACCCCGCTGCCGACGTTCTTGGCGGCATGTTCCCGACTGATCAAATGCCGCTCAACGAGGATCTGCTTGTCCAGCGCGGTTAAATTATCCATGGCCTCCGAATACGCCGTGGCCATTTCGGGCAGGCTTTCCACGGCCGGACGAATGGTTTCGTAAACCTTCACCCGCTCCGGTTTCTTGGCCCAGCCCGGAAATGCCGAATCCTTCAGGTTGCGCGCCAGACGTACCCGGCTGGACATGACAATGCGGTCATGCGGGCCGTGTCGGCGGGCGGTTTCCGCCGGCGGACAAAGAAATGAGTGGATGTCTTTCATTATTCAATCCCGGTAAGTCGGTCCGGCGAAACCTTCAGCGGACCTGAATTCACTGACGAACACTTTTCCGGTAAAAATTATCGGGCCTTGGCGGCTGGGGCATTCAGCACCTTTATCTCATCGCGCAAGGCGGCCGCGTCTTCAAAATTCTCGTCTTCAATGGCTTTCGCCAGCTTTTTTTGCAAGCTCTTGAGCCGATCCACCGTGTCGCGCGTCCGGCGCAAGGCTTCCGGAACCTTGCCGGCGTGTCGCACGCCTTTATGCATCGTCTTGAGCAAACCTTCCAAACCTTCGGCAAAGGTCCGGTAGCATAGCGGGCAACCCAAGCGCCCGGTCTTCTTGAAATCAGCCTGTGAAAAACCGCATCGCGGGCATTTCAGCTCCGAGCCTACCGCCTGTTCCACCTCTTGGGCCGCCCCCAAACCCAGCATGAGATCCGCCATCGCAAAGGTCGTGGCATCGTTAACGCCCTTGGCTTTGGCGCATTCCTCGCATAAATCCACCTTTTGCATCTTGTCACCCACGATTTGGGTTAAATGTACGGTAGCGGGTTTCTCTTTACACACGGAGCACAACATAATTTCTAATTACACATAAATACATTATCCTTAAGTGAATTGCAAAAAAATTGACACCTCCACAATTGTCTTTTATGAGCCATTGACGGCCTAAGGTATTTAACCGGTGAAATATAGGACCAAAAAACCACCTCGCACCCGAGGCGCTATTCGGCTCAGTCAACGCCGGTATGCGGGCGAGAACTGCGCTGTTTTGGCGCTAGCCATCTGGTTTCGGGCGCTTTGCCAGCGATCAATTTATTGGACCCCAAACTAAGCTAAAAGAACGACGGTTTCCTGGTGAACGCCATTGGACAATAAGAAAAAAGCCAAACCACATGAGTGGCTTGGCTGAATAATTTTTTCAACCGGCGCTATTTCGCAAAAATCGGCTCGCCGGACACCTTCGTCAACGCATGATAGTCCTCAACCAGCTTTTGGGTCAATGGGCCGGGCTTGCCCGTGCCGATCACCCGGCCGTCGATCTTGATCACCGGCATAATCTCCGCACCCGTGCCGGTCAGGAAGCATTCGTCCGCATTAAACATATCATAACGGGTCAAATTGGGCTCAGTCACTTTCATTCCGAGTTTCTCCGCCAGTTCGATCACGGTGCCGCGCGTGATGCCGTAAAGGGCGCCCGCCGAGAGCGGCGGGGTGCACAGCGCGCCGTTCTTGATGATGAAAACATTGTCCGCCGTGCCTTCCGTGACGAATCCTTCCGAATTCAACATCAGGGCTTCTTCCACCCCCGCGGTGTTGGCTTCGATCTTCGCCAGAATATTATTCAAATAGTTCAGCGATTTAATGGCCGGATTCACCGCGCTGTGCAGATTGCGCACCGTCGGCACCGTCACGATTTCCATCCCGTGCGCGTACAATTCCGCCGGATAAACCTGGATTTTGCCGGCGATGATGATCACCGACGGTTTTTTGCAACTGCGCGGGTTTAAGCCCAGCGTGCCGTTGCCGCGGGTGACCACGAGGCGCACATAGCAATCACGCAATTTGTTGGCGCGGATCGTTTCCACGGTGGCCCGCATCATCTCGGCATGACTGATGGGAATTTCCAGCAGGATCGCCTTCGCGGAATAATACAGCCGGTCGATGTGTTCCTTCAGTTTGAAAACCCGGCCATTATAGGCGCGAATGCCTTCAAACACGCCATCACCATACAGAAATCCATGATCGAACACCGACACTTTCGCATCGCGTTCGCTGTAATATTTTCCATCAATAAATATCTTCATGCCAATCAGATCAGCTTAACCAAGTGACCCTAGCCACGCAATGGGAATTCGGCCAATTTCCCTCACCTGTACAGGCCAACGCTATATTTCCTTATACAGATTTCCGCTACCGCACGGGCAGGATCGTGAAAGTGTGGATAGTCACCGGGCCAAGCAGGCCGGATTTGGGCAGCGGAGAATCTTTGGTGAATGGCTCGTACGAACTCCACGTGAACCGCTGCGATTCCGGCAGCGCCGCATCGCCAATCATGCGGTTTGGCCACAGATTAGCCACGCGCACTTCCAAAACATTGTCGCCCGGTTTCACGACCGCCGTAATGTCCACGCGGAACGGTGCCTTCCACAGGACACCCAGGTCATGGCCGTTCAATGTCACCCGCGCCATTACCTGGACCTCGCCGAGATCCAGCCAGGTTTCGGTTTTTTGTTTGCCATCTGCAGCGGCGGGCTGCCAATCGAATTCCTTCGTATAGGTCGCCGTCCCGGAGAAGTATTTCACTCCGGGATTGGTCGATTCACTCAATGAAATCAAGTGATCCAATGTAATCTGTTCCGGCACCCCCCATTTCGGCGGAAAGCGGACCGCCCACGGACCGGTAATTTCCCGCGGCGCGGGGACGGCTTTAATCTCCACCGACCGAGTCTGACCGCTGGCCCGGGTCAGTTCATAATGCCCCGGCTGTGAGGCGACGATCTCGACCTTTCCTGCGGCGTCACAACGAACTTCCGCCGGTCGGTCGGCGGCCTGAATGGTCGTATTCAAGCTGACGCTTTCCGGGTCCCGGCCGCTAATCGTCACCGGCTGGCCGTCCACGGTGTATTCCACCACCAGCGTCTTGACGGTGCCGTACGCCGGATCATCCCCCTGCGCCATCTCACTGACGCGGAACTCAAGGTCGCCCACATCCACTCGCGCCTGCACTTTGGGCAGCACGTCGCGTGTGCGCGCCGCATCGCCCGGCACCCCGTAGGTGGCTTTTTGAATCTGGATCAACGGCGGCTTGGTCAATGATGCCACCGGCTGTCCCTCCCGCGTAAAACTCACCACGGAATCAAAAGGCTCCGCCGCCGGAACAAAAACCACGAACGTCGAGCCGCCCGCTTCGAGCCGCAAGGGCATGGCAATCCCGGACCCGGCTTCCTGATAAATCGCCACGGGCCTCATTTCGCCGGTCTGGGGATTCCACCATTCGGGGCGCAATCCTTTCACCCGAAATACGCAATTGGCCTCCACTGCCAGTGCCTTTTCGTTGGCCACAAAATAAAAATTCGTTTCACCCGCCTGCCGGTGAATCCAATTCAGCTTCACGCTCGACATGAAGTCGGGGGGCGCAGCCAATTGTTTCAGCAACCTGCCCAGCGGTTGCCCCCAGACCACCCTGCCCTTGCCCAAGACATGTTCCGTGACCGCACGTCCATCGCAATCACCCCACACTTCGCCTGCCAGCCGGGTTACGTCCTCATCGCCTTTCGGAAAATCCGCAAGGCTCGGCGAGGCCATGGGACGCGGACCAAACACCGTCGCGCCCGCTTCCACCAGTTCCTTGATTTTTCCGGCCAGCGCCGGCGTCATCAATCTCGTGTCCGTCGGCAAAACCAGCAGCCGGTAGCTCATGCCATCCGGCAAAACCAGCCGGCCGTCCTTCACTCTCATTCGGTGGATCAGCGCTTCTGCGCTGCATTCGTCGTATTTGTAACCAGCCGGTATGGCCGGATTGGGTGTGAAATAGGTTTGATCCGGCTGCTCGGGCCGCAGACAGCACAGGTCGGCCACAAACCTTCCCTGTCGCAACATAAACTGGCAGCGGGAAAGGTATTCGTGCCACGCCGTGGACATCTCCCACCACGTCTGCGTGCGCTCATAGTGCAAACCCCAGGGCCCCATGGTCGCACCCGGAAAGCGGTCCAGATACGGCTGGTGCGCATAGCGGTGAATCACAAACCGGTTGATGCCCTGCGAGAATTCATAATCGCCCAGCGCCTTGATCGTGGCCGGATGATACATCCATTGTTCATTGTCGCCCGAGGTAAACGCCTCCGCCCCCACAATTCTGTCACCCATGATATGCGCTACGGAAGCCATCTGGCGGCCTTTGGCCATATTTTGACTTCCGCCCGTTGCCCAAAATTCACTCATCGGTTCGTCCGCGCGCTGGGTGTAAGTCGCCTCGTCGCCAAACGGCAAATCGTAACCTTCGAGCGTCAGCCGCAGACCATGTTCATGCGCCAGCTTCGCCAGCTCGCCCACATAATTCTCCGCCAGCAATTCCGAAATCGTCTCCCTGAAATCCCAGCGAAAACGAGTGCCCACCTCCGCATCGCCGATCGTGCCGTGAAAACCCAGGGCCGGGACATCCAGCAAGTATGGGACGGGATCGTATCCGCGCCGCTTTTGGAATTCCGCGCGAAATTTCGGCGTCCAATTTTGTACTCCCACTTCCCAGCTGTCGATGTGCGTGGCTGAAAATGTCGTCCCGGCCAGCCGCCCCACGCTGGCCGCCAGCTTTCCAATCATGTTGGTAAAATGGAGCTCCATCGCCTCCCGGCTCAGCTTGTCGCATTCCAGGCCGTTGCCGCCCTTGACCGGCGGACGGGTCGAGGAACCTGTCGTGGTGTGGCCAATGCGCTCAATCATCCATTTGCCGGCCGGAACCTCCCAATCCAACTTTCCGTTGGCGTCCAACTCATCCGTCAGGTTGATCACGTCGCCGGGCGGCACCCTGCCGTTCGTTGTTTCCGGAATGGCCAGCACGGCCACGTCGCCGTAAAAATCATCATATTTCACCGTGCTGCCAAAACCGTCATGCCCCTGCTTGCTCGTACTGGGCCGCGGCAAGACCGCGGAGAAATGCACCGGTCCTTCCACCGGCAGATTCGTGCTGACGAGCATTTGCATCGACATCTCGGGCGTGATCCAGGGTCCGCTGCTGCCACACCAGCCGGGCCCATTCGTCATGTTGATTTCCAGGCCCAGGCGATGGGCCTCCGCCACCGCAAAACGAAACAGTTCCTGCCACTCCGGGTTCATGAAATCCGCGGTGCCCGGCGGCGGCGCAAACCGCTCGACCACATCCATGATGATCACGCCCCCGATGCCCGCGCGCTGCATTGCTTCCAGATCCGCTGTTATTCCGGCTTTGCTGACGTTGCCGTTGTTCCAAAACCAATAGACCCAGGGCCGGGCGGACGGCGGCGGACTGGCAAAGTTCGACGCCATATCGCCGGCCAGCAATGGCGTCGACCAAAGGGCCCATAGCAGGGCAAATAGGTATGGCAGGTTTTGCTTCGGCAGATGGACAAAATAATTCTTCATCGGTGGTGGCGCTCTGTGAACACCTTAAGGTAGGCATCGGCCGATCGGATTTCAATCCCGCGCTTCTGAAGCTACCCGTCCTTAGCCTGACGCCCTCGCCCGGCGCCTGCCGGGCTTGGGCGGCCCACCCGGAGAATTTATCCCCAGCAAACCCGGTGAGATCCGTATTGAGAGGGGAGATCACGGACCCCAGGGAAAACCAACGCCGCTTTACGCTTCCCATTCGTCTAGTATCCCACCACGCGGTAAAACTTTTGCGCCGCCATCAGCGCGGAAATGGTAAACACCGCCTCGGGCTGTGTCGCCAGAAAATTAGTCTCGGCCACCCAAACTCCCGAGGCCAGATTCGTCGTGCTTTGGATGACGCCGTTTCGACCCGCCACCAAGCCCACGATATTCATGACGACACTGTTCGGCCCCAGGAAGGTGGCGTTCAGGATCGCCGGAACCGCGCGCGCAAGGCTTGGCACCCCGAACACCGTGATTCCCGCATAACCACAGTAGCCGTTCTCCGAGCCCGGACTTGTAAAATCGAACTTCACCGCGGCCACGTTGGTCGCCAGCGGCCCGAACGATTCCGTCAACGTCACTCGCGTCGCCGACTGTATGCCGGCGCCAATGGACGGATTATAATTCACCGCCGCCAAAGAAATAAAATCGGCCGGCGCCGTGACGGTCGAGTACGAAACCGTGTACGCTTGCTGATCCCGTCCGTCGTCCGCCCAACCACCATAAACCGTGATGTTCGTCAAATCATAGCCGTTCGTCGAGCCCGGTAGCGGGTAAATTATCGTGGACCCCGCGCTGCTGCCATCCGGGCCGGGCCCATTGCCACAGGTCACATAGTTCGTGCTCGTGGTGATGCCGGAGGTGCCGGTGATCAAGCTAATCCCCAAACTCCCGCCCGCAGTAAGCGAGTCGACATTCCGCCCCGGAACCTCCTCGCTGAAATTGCCCAACGCCGTCCCGGGTGTTTCGCCAGCAATCAGGCTGCCGTTGGTCACAACGGCCCAACCAGGATAAAAAGCGCCCGTGCCACTTCCGATCTGGTTGGTCGTGGTGATGACCACGTTCGGCATGACCGGCGGTGTTGGCGCTGAATAGGGAGACGAAAATAAATAATTTCCGGAACCTACGGTGTAAACGGCCGCGCCGTTGGTGACCCCGGTATAGGTGACTCCGGCTGAGCTGGCCGCCGCCACGCCACTCTCCGTAATCGCCCCCGCATTAGTCGTCGGCACATGAATCTCCGCCGTGGTGTTGGCGGGAATGGTGACGCTGAGGGTCAGGGTGGCATTCGTGAATTGCCAGGCCGACGCGATCCGGCCGTTAATCGAATCGTAGTATCCTTGCGCGAAAGTCAGACCGCCGCCAATCTGGGGATCAATGAGTATTTTCGTAAAACCCGGCTGCAGCAGGTCAATTCCCAAAATACCGCGATAAAACCATTCGGTGCACGTTCCAAGATTCGCATGGTTCAATGAATCCATCGGATAATTGTAGCAACTGGTATTGAAGGTCCCATCCGCGTTTAGGCTGTTCCATTGCTCCCACATGGTCGTGGCTCCCAGATTGATCCAATAACCCCAGCTCGGATAATCCGTCTTCGCCAACATGCCGTAGGCGAGGTCGCTGCGGCCAATGCTCGTCAATGTGGGAAACAGCCAATGGGTCGTCACCATGCCGGTGGAGATGTGGCCGTTCTGCGCCTGCACCGCGCCCACCAGCTTCGCCGCGGCCAGAGTGCGCTGCGCCGGAGTCAGCAGGTTGAAATAAAGCGCCAGGACGTAGCCGCTCTCGGACCCTGATCCCACCGTGCCGTCACCGGCCACAAAATTGGCCCGGAAAGCCGCGCAAATATTGGTAAAAAGCTGGCGATACGTCGCCGCGGCGGCGGTCTTGCCCAGCGTCTGCGCCAGCTCGGCCATTTCACTGGCACAGCCGGCATAGAAGGCGGTGGAAACCAGATTGCCCGGCGTTGAATTGTCCACCGCCAGCCAGTCTCCGTAACTACCGCTTTGCCCGATGAAGTTGATCGCCGTCGCGCTGTAATGTTGCAGGTGATCGCCCATGTCCCCATAAAACCGGCTGGCCAATCGCGTGTCGCCGTATGTTTGATAAACCCAATAAGGCAGCAGGACCGCGGAATCCGCCCAACCCGAGGCAAAACCAAAACCCTTGTGCGGCGTCGGAGCCATTTGCGGAAAGGTCGTCGCGTCCAGCTTTCCATCCACCATATCCTGATACCATTTGCCCAGGAAACTTTCCTCCTGGCTGGCAAACATCCCGGAACGTATGACTTCGGTCCCGTCGCACCAGCCCATCCGTTCGTCGCGCTGCGGGCAGTCAGTGGGAATGTCAAAAGAATTGGCCCGCATCGTCCAAAGCATGTTCGTCCAAATCCGGTTGATCTGATAATTGGAGCATTGAAACGAACCGGCCTCAGCCAACGCGGAATGGACCACTACCCCCGTGAAAGTGTTCGTCGTGGGAGCCTGGGCCAAACCCTGCACCTCCAGATATTGAAATCCGTGATAGGTGAAATGCGGTTCCCAGGTCTCCACGCCGCCTTTGCATATATAAGTGTCCGTGGCCGCCGCCGAACGAAGATTGTCTCGGAACACGGTGCCGTCCGGTTTCAGCCATTCCGCAAAATGCATGACAATCGTGCTTCCCGGCAGCTGATTCGTGAGCGTGAGGCGCGCCCAGCCGGCAAAGTTTTGCCCGAAGTTCACGACATGGAGACCCGGCTGTGGCTGGGTGATGGCAATGGGCACGATTGGCTGATTGGTGCCGACCGGTTCGGCGGGCGCCGCACTGATGCTGGGCGAGAGCGTCGCCCCGCTCGCAACCGGCACCCATGAGGCATTGGTGAATCCCGGGCTGTCCCAGCCAGCCATCTCCAATCGGGCGTCATAAACTTCCCCGGATTGAATATCGCTTTGCCGGATGGGACCAAATCCCGCCGTCCAGGAACCGTCACTCAAAATCACCTGGTTTGTCCCGCTCGCATAAAACAAATGAAGCTCGGCACACAGCCGGGTGGCCGTCCCATAATAGTTCTGACCCAGAATGCTGATGTTGCCGCGAAACCATCCGTCTCCCAGTATCGCTCCCATGGTATTTGCCCCCGCTTGTAGCCGGCGGGTCACATCGTACGCCCGGGAATAGACCCGGTGGTTATAGTCGGTCCAGCCGGGCACGAAATAGTCCGCCCCCACTCGGGCGCCGTTCAGGTGCGGTTCCACCAAACCGAGGCTCGTGACATACATTATGGCGCGCGTCGGCAGTTGCGACAAATTGAAATCCTTCCGGACCTGTGTCGCCGCTAGATAGGTTTTTCCGTCGTTCGTATTTCGGTAGGAAGGTGCGTCATCCCGCCCGATCCATTGCCCGTTCCATTTGCCCACGACCACCGTGGGGCCGGAAGGCGCGGACGGCGTAGGGTTCTTTTCCAAAAGAATTGCGTTGTATTGGCTGTTTTCGACTCCCGAAAGATTTTCAACGGTATAGGACTGATTCGTGGCAACGGCCGTAAACGTTCCGATAATATAACCGCCGACCGCCGGTGAACCGTTGGCAAACGCATACGCCTGACTGGGGCTGAAGTTCACCCCGTCTGTGACGCTGAAAGTGGTGCCTCCGGCGGCGGCGCCCCGGGTGTCCGCCAGCAGCGCCAGCACCGTATACGCCTGGCCCACGGTGAGGTTATTCAAAGTCCCGGTATTGGCCGTCGATCCATACAAGCCGTAAGTGAGAATCGCGTTCAATGCGGCATCGCCCGTCGTGGAGCCTCCGGTCAAATAGCCGCCATAGAGCCCATACCCCCCTCCCGCGATGCTCATGTTTCCCGCCACCGCATAGTCCGAAAAGGTATAACCGTTCGCCGTCTTTTGAGTCCCCGCCCCCCCGAAATCAACTCCGTAAACCTCATTCGATACCGCGCCCGCCAAAGCGAGAACCGAATCATCGCTGAAAG
>Ga0302319_10022282_pt1 | contig 11371 bp, 9 predicted proteins | sample Bog_T0_2_FD_203319 | JGI IMG/M metagenome (GOLD analysis project Ga0302319, IMG submission 203319) | Peat permafrost microbial communities from Stordalen Mire near Abisko, Sweden - Bog_T0_2 | ecosystem: Environmental > Terrestrial > Soil > Wetlands > Peat | place: Sweden: Abisko, Stordalen Mire...
GGACCTGCGGATCGTTGACGCTGGACGTGATGCCGCTCGACGAGAAAATCCTCGGCTTTTCTAACCGCTGGTATCGGGATGCAATGCAGGCGGCAGTCGCCGTTACGATCTCCGAAAACCTGAAGGTGCGGGCCATTACAGCGCCGTACTTTTTTGGCACAAAGCTCGAAGCGTTTCACCGTCGCGGCCACCTGGACTATTTCGCCAGTCACGACCTTGAGGATCTGATTGCCGTCGTTGATGGGCGGGCTGCTTTGCTCGATGAAGTTGCAGCAGCGCCAGAGGACTTGCGCATGTTCATCGGCAATGCGATCCGCGCATTGGTGACATAACCGCGCTTTCAGGATGCTCTGCCCGGTTATCTGTTGCCAGACGCGGCCAGCCAATCCAGGACTCCCCTGCTTCTCAGACGGCTTGAGGGTCTCGCAAAACTGTAAATTCATCGCGAGGATGAAATGCATGAGTCCAAAGCAACAACGCCCAAAGAGCAAGGCACAAAAGCCCTCTCGAAACGACGGCTGGACAGTTCTGAGTTGGGACGATCTTGCCGAGTTGGCAGGCTCTCGTTCTGTCGATCGTGGCAGACCCTCCGCAACGATGCCCCATTACCATATACACGCAGTCGTTCCCGGCGGCGGACTGTCAGCCGACCATCAGCGCTGGATCCCGACCAGTCATCCCATGTTCCTCGTGCCGGTTCCCGTTCTGCGCACCGTGTTCCGCAACAAGTTCCTCGTCGGTCTCCGCCAGTTCTACCGCAAGGGACGGCTCAACCTCAGAGCCCCAGCCGCTCCTCTGCGTGATCCTTCGGCGTTTGATCAACTGAATCCATAAGCACATCTAAGATCACCGATCACCGCGACCGCGGCGCCTGCGCCTTCCTTCTTACCACCAAATCGAAAACTTCTCGGACACAGTTCAGAGGCTTACTCCAGACTCGTCGCCGAGGCGTTTACGATGTTGGCTAACGGTAATTCGCCCGGAACTCGACTGGTCTTTCGTAGAACATAAATCTCCTGAAGTCCTGATTGTGTTTTGAGGATGGTCAGCATAGGCTCTGAACAATGAATCTCTCGCCGAGCTCCGATCCGACCTCAACACTGCTGGCCGTGATTCAAGACCCCTCTCTTGCAGCATTGGCGGCCAATTCACCTGAATGGTGGGAGCAGGTCAAGCGCGAGGCCCATCACCATGGTCTTTCCGCAGTGCTCGCGACACTTTGTGGTGAATATCTGCCGGCTGACCAGAAGGCTTGGCAAAGAGGGGTGGTGGCGACGCACCTGGCCTCTCACAATCGGCTCTTGCGGGAACTGAAGACGATTGTCTCGGCGCTCGACGCTGAGGGAATTCGCTCAGTTGTTCTCAAAGGGCCGGTGCTCGGGGAAAGGTATCTTGATCCGCCATTCCTGAAAATCTCTGGCGATTTGGACATTCTTGTGGATGAGGCTAACCTTCAGCGAGCCTGTAGATGTCTTGAGCAATCGGGTTTGAACGAGGAGCGCCATGCATCGCCTTGGTGGGCGTGGAAGAGAATAGCGCATCACGTGACACTCACGCCCTCGTCGCAGCTCAAGGAGGGTGCATCGGTAGACCTTCACTTCCGACTCTTCTGGCATCACAAGCCAATCAGCGGAAGGGATCTTCTGGATCGGTCGGAGTTATGGTCAGGAGCAAGGGGTCTCCAGGTGCGGGTGCTCAATCCGGTGGACGAAGCAATCTATCTTGCGAACCACGCTACACGCCATTTCTTTGTTCGGTTGGCATGGCTTTATGACGCTCTCATGGTGTTCCGTAAACTGTCGATGGTGGAACGCAGCCAGGTGCTGGCACTGGCCCGGAAGGCTGGTAAGATGACTGTCCTGTCAGCGGCGAACCGTGCGGCCATTGAGTTTTTCCATGAGCCGCTTCTGGCAGATTTGCCTGACTTTCCGGACTGGCAGGAATTTCGCCGCGAGTCTTCCCAGGTAATAGAAATCAATGACGGCATGTTGTGGCGCGAGAAGTGGCATCAACGAGTTCTGCTGCGGAAACTATCGCTTCAACTCGCCGGCTCACCGCGAGATCTTTTAGGACTAGCTGAGAAGCACTTTATCGGGCCCGCAATTGTGCTTGGAAACTCGCTTGTGCAGAGAATTCGTTCTTGAGATGGACTTCAATGCGATGAGACTCTTGCGGAAATGGCTGGCACTCCCAGGGCAGGAAAAGCGCCTGTTTCTTGCGGCGTGTTGCCTGCTTGTCTCTGCGAAACTTGTCTGCCGGCTGCTTCCGTTCCGGCAAGTCTGGAAGATCGCAGGAGGAGCGGATACCGAAGCTGTGGACACGGCTCCACGAGCCAAAATCGAGAAGATCCGCCGGGCAATTGACCGGGCAAGCGCACGTGTTCACGGCAGTACGTGCCTGACACGTGCGCTGGCCGGGGCGCTCATGCTTCGCTTTTACGGGCTGCCCCACCGCATGGCGATCGGCGTCCGCAAGCCCGGTGGCGGCGAGTTCTCCGCACATGCCTGGCTACTAAGTGGAGGCGAGATCGTGACAGGTGAACTGCCCGACCTCGCCAGCTTCACGCCCTTGCCTCTTGGTGCGACGCCCCCGCCAGGCATATAGGCCAAGGCAAACGCATCAAGGTATCGTTGAAAGGTCCTCTGTGCCAGCGACGTCGAAGGACAAATAGAACGTGTTGCACGTAGCCAGCAGGATGCTAAAATTAAACGGCCCGGTTTGATCCGGCCCAGCAAATAATGGAAAACCGTTTGACTCCTGGAGCAGTAGATTCCCTCCTGACAGAGAGATATTGAGCGGGTACAAAGTAGTAAAGTACAAAGTATCACTCACTTCATTATTAAGGACAACGGTGGCTGTGAGGGTCCCTCCTGGCACACAAGGTGGATTGTCGGTGCTGCCGCTGATCGATACCTGATCGAAAGCAACGTCAACCACCGGAAGCTGGGCGCCTATGGACACGGTCACCGAACTGCTTCCAATCAAAACAGTGTCCGAGATGTCGGTAAGCGTTGCAGTGTTCACAATCGACGGTCCTGCGGTTCCGGAAATTGTCGTGTCAATGGCGAATATGGATGTTGAAGTCCCCGGGGAGCCCGCAGGGACCGTGCAGGTCACAGTTTGCGAACTGACCGTACATGCCGGGGACACGCCGGTAATTGTGAAGGCTGGATCCAATGTGTCGGAGATGGTTGCTACGCCGGCCGTCGGGTATCCACTGGAGTTGATGACATACAACAAGAAACTAGCCGGCCCCAACTGGAAGTTGGGGGAGTCAAGAGACTGCACGATCGTTAGCGCACCGGAATTGGAGCCAGCCTGTTGCGCAAACGCGTATACCGCGCCCTGCCCGCCATTGCTGCCTACCTGGTGCGCATTTGCGCCGATCAAAGCGTTCGTCCCGCTCACGGCGACGGCAATGCCGTACTGATCGCCATCGCCCCCGTCAGGGGACGTTAGTTCATCTTGCAAAGTCCACGTGGTGCCGCTTTGCGCATATACGTACGCCGCTCCGTGAGGATTACCATCGAAACCCGATTGGCCGTACGCTCCAATCACCGCCGTCGTCCCGTTCAAAGCGACAGAGTCTCCGAAATAATTGTAAGTGGAGTCGGAGGTGGTTAGTTCCTGCTGCAAAGTCCAAGTGCTGCCGCTTTGCACAAAGATGTAAGCCTTCCCATAGGTGGGACCTCCAATCACCGCCGTCGTCCCGCTCAAAGCGACCGAAGTCCCAAAACCCTCGTTATCGGCCCCATCGGAAGCGGTCAGTTCCGCCTGCTGGGTCCAGGTTGTCCCACTTTGCGCGAAAACATACGCCGCACCCTCCGACACGGCACTGCCTACCTGGTGTAAGTAAGCTCCAACCACTGCATTCGTCCCGTCCACAGCAACCGAAATCCCGAAGTTATCGTTGGCGGCCCCGTCGGATGCGGTCAGTTCTTGCTGTAGGGACCACGAACCATTGAATCCAGAGCCGGTGAACACATATACATACGCCGCGCCTTGATCAGTATTAGTGCCGACTTCAAGATTCGGGGCCCCAATCACTGCGGTCGATCCGCGAACAGAGACTGATTGCCCGAATGCTTCTCCGGAAACGTTAAACTCCTGCTGCTGGACCCAAACAGGGAGGAAGGAGAATTCCTGCTGGAACACGTAGGCGCCGCCGCTGCCGGGAGCTCCGATCACTACCGTGGTCCCGCTGACCGCAACCGAATAACCGAATAGATCGCCGGCGGCCCCGTCGGAGGCCGTCAGCTCCTCGAACTCAGCCCATCCGCTGCCACTCGGCTCAAAGAGGTAAGCCACACCCTGACCGTGATTATTGCCTACCAGGTGGTTTGGGGCTCCAATCACCGCAAGGTTCCCGTCCACTGCAACCGAAGTACCGAAGCTATCGTTGGCATTCCCGTCGGAGGCGGTCAGTTCTCCCTGCTGCGTCCAGTTCGGGTCCACCGTCAGCGGGTACTGAGCATGCTGGTCTTCCACAAGAATCCGGATCTGGTTGTTGCGCGCTTCCATGTGGGCAGGTATGGTGCGCCCGAGCGCGTCACGAGCCGAAAGCCCTTCATAACGCAATACTGTTGACTTGCCGGATTTGAGCAGCACCGCGCCGCCCTGCTGGCTTAGACCCAGGCTGCCGGTTACTCGCAGTGCGATGGTCAGCGGCTGGCCCGTGTTGGCGCCGGAAGGTTTCTTCGCGAGTGTGAAGCCCTGCTCCAGGCCCTGCTTTCCGTTTACATACCACTCGGTAATGTCGCCGCGACGATATTCCAAACGTGTGCCGTCGCCGGAGAGCTTTGGAGATTCGGGCTTCTTGAGCATGTCTCCATACCCATAGCCTGCCAGGTGGAAACCGACGCTGCCATCCGGATGTTTCAGGCGCGCCTCGTGCGCATCGAACTCCATCGAGAGCCTCTGCGCATCGTTCGCGCCGCTGAATGTTCCGTGGCCGGAGTCCTTCAGAGAATAGAGCGCTTTCTCGAAGGCTTCCCGCAAACTGTTGTCCGCACCCGCCTGCTTCCATGGGTCTTGTTTTGGCTCTTGTTTTGGGTCCTGTTTTACAGCCGTCTGCGCCAGTGCACTCGTGGCGCAGAGTCCGGCGAAAATCGCAATCAGCGTCAATGATCTCTTCATGGTGGGTTACTTCTCGCTTTCTTTGGGCAGCGCGGAACTGACGCGGATTGGGTTTGCGCGGGGAGGATCGCCTACGGGAGTCGAACGCAGGTAGGTAAAGCTCGCGCCAAAGTAAGTCTTGCGCCCTATGGAGTCGGCCGTGGGGATTAAGAGCGCTTTGGAAGCAACCGACAGTCCGCCTCCATAAACCACCGCGGAGCCCGTCGTGACGCCAGGTACATCCGACAGAACCGAACTGCCCGCCGGAACCAGGGAGGCAATGGTGTAAGTCACGCCAGGTTCGAGACGGACTTCGCGCACCGCATGGTAGTTGAAGTGGCCTTCAAGGGGATCGCGGGCGGAAACCGTCGCCGACGCCAGCAGCTTCTCCGATTCGTCCCACAGGCTCACCTGCAATGAAGCGGGAAGAGCACCGAAGATGGGCTTCAAGGACGATGATTCAAGTACAGCACCCAGGGTGTTCAAAACGACGGGGTCCTTCACGGTGAACTTATAGCCGGTAACGAAAGGCACACCAACCTTGGAAGCATTGGAAGTGGTTGTGAACTCGACGGCCGGTTCGCCTGACCTGGCCCTGATCGGGGTTGGAATTCTAAAATCGGAATCCTGCGACAGCAGAGCCGCCGGCGCCAGGATCACTACAGTCAAGAGCAGAATCAAACGCTTGTTCATTGGGGCCTCGCTTGGGAAGTCGAAATCAGACTTTGGTTTTTGAGATCGTGGATAAATTCGCTCAACGCTCCAGAGGCGGCGTCTGGAGTGACTTCGAATCGGTCAACCAGTTCCCGGACGATGTCGGCATCGCACAACGAGCGTTCCATCATCTTCCAGATGATCGAACCGGTCTTGTTCAGGCTGTAGTACTGGCTGGTGTCCTGATGAAGCAGGAGGACATCTTCGTCCGGCATGGCCACGGCGAGCACGCCTGGATCATGCTGCGGAATATAGGTCATTGCATTCTCCTTCCGAATAGGCCAACTGTTGAACGAGCGCCGCTACCCGCTCCGGATTGCGGTGGACATCGGTTCCGTGCAAAAGGCGAAAACCGCGCGTCGACCCCGCCAGCCTGGCAAGCACCGCCATCTGGGCAGTCATCGAAGTGCGATCGTGAAGCTTCGCAGCGCCACTCTTCAGCAGGTGCACCAGAGTCTCGGTGCCGCTGAGCGGAATCGCCCTGGTTTGAGATTCTGTAGCGATCTCGGGAAACAAGATCACGTGCGGCCGCATCACCTTGCGAATTCGGTCCGGGTAGATGGAATCAACTTCTACCAGGCGTTTGCCCGTTGCCGGCGAACTGGTCTTCGCGACGAGCTCGGGGAAGTGGTTGAACATCGATGGAGCGCAGTGGAACGGACGCCCCAGGGCCAGCGACTCCACTCCATTGAGGGTGTCTTTGAGCAAAACGGAATCGTCGGAAAGGTAAGACCAGCCGGAGCGTGTTAAGGCCCACGTCAATGTAGTCTTGCCGCTTCCTGAGACTCCGGCCAGCAGAACGCCTTGGCCGTTTGGAGACATGACTCCCCCAGCATGAAGCGCATAGAGTCCGCGTGCCGAGAGCAGCAGCAGGAACACGAAGAGCAGAAGGCCGCGCTGCTCTTCAAGCGGCGCATTGAGAAATGCATCGGAGAGCGTTCCCACCGCCACGCCTTGATTGAGGTCGAGCGATAAGAACGATTCGTAAGAGCGCAAATGGTATCCGCGCTCGGTCCGGATGGAGCATAGTTCAGGCGCGTCAAAGACTACTTCGCCGGATATGGAGCCTTCCGCGGCATCGCCGATCCGGATCTCGATACCCGGCCCGGAGACTGAAGGATCGAACGGCGCAAGAGAAAAGAGCGAATGCAAAACGCGCATGACGCGACGCTCGACAGATGTCGCGCAGCATTCGAGACGCAGTGGAAGACCGCAGAGGGAATAATCCATCGCAAGCTCCTGCCGTTAGTCCTGGTCGTCGTTCGGCGTGATACTGCCGCCAAATTGGGCGGTCAAATCGACAACTGCCCCGTGGCAAGTGAGCTCTGGCTTCACGAATGGAGGTTTGGGGGACACTGGATTGCTGGGATCGGTTGACAGACCGTTCTCAATAGAAAGCTCGTCGTTGTTCGGGTGAAGATCATATGCATGCATGTTCACATTCCTCTCAGGAATTCGGTTGGTCCGACACTGAGACGCTCCGCAAATGTTCCGGCCATCGGAGCGCGCCGCAGTGGCTGAAGGCGCATTTCCCGGAAAGGCAACCGCAGAATCCGGAATGCGCGATGGGCGTCAAAGCCTGGAGAAGAGACACCTGCAGGCAAGCTGGGTAAGGTGATTCTTCCCGGGAAACTTATCATTGAGATCGTTGTTCCTCTCCACGGGGCGCAGCCTGAAGCTGCTCGGAAAGGATGTCGCAAGTTTCCGATTTGATGGTCAAACCGGCAATGCACGCGCAGTCATTTTTGGGTCATTTTTGGATCATCTCTACTAACTTGCTGATAATAAAAGCTTTTTAAACGATATCCCCGCCCGCGCTCGAGCAAGAATGCTTTAATTCGCAGTCTGCATCAGTCTCTGAGGCTGGCGCCCGGAGTTAAAATCGTTGCGATATAATCACATTCTCCGCACATTTTCCCCCTCCTGTGCGCTATGTGATGAACACGCAGCCAACCCGTGTCCGCTTTGGGTCGTTTGAACTCGACCTAAAGTCAGGAGAACTGTTGTCGGTGCCGACCAACGGCTCCGAGCCCAGGACCGTCCTCGCGCGACAGCCGTTCAAATTGCTGCGCATGCTGGTTGAGCGCAATGGCACGATGGTTACGCGCGAGGAGATCCGGACCAGGTTTTGGCCAAACGATACCATTGTCGAATTCGATCACAGCATTAACGTAGCCATCGGCAAGCTGCGCAAAGCGCTGGGCGACTCGGCAGAGAAGCCGGAATATATCGCGACCGTGGCCAGCCGCGGCTATCGGCTGATGGTGGCGGTGGAGTGGATTGCGGACGAGAGAGATCCCACCGGTGAGCCTGCTGCTCATGCGGCAGATGTGGTCGGCACGGCAGAGCGGTCAACAGCAACATTTGAGCCTGGACAAACGATTTCGCACTATCGAGTGCTCGATATTATTGGCTCGGGCGGTATGGGAGTGGTTTACCGAGCCGAGGACATCAAGCTGGGGCGCCCTGTCGCCATCAAGTTTCTGCCCAACGAAACAGTGCCGGACTCGCGAGCGCGACAACGCTTCGAGCGTGAGGCACAGACCGCCTCGTCATTGAACCACCCGAATATCTGCACTGTTTACGAGTTCGGAGAGCACGAGGGGCAGCCCTTCCTGGTAATGGAATTGTTGCAAGGTCAAACTCTTCGTGACCGATTGTCTGTCCGTCAAGAGGGAACGGGACTTCCGCTCGAAGAGTTGCTGGACATTGCGATTCAAGTTCGAGGCGGTCTGGAAGCTGCGCACGAACGAGGCATCATTCATCGCGACATTAAGCCGGCAAATATCTTTCTCACCGACAAAGGCGCGTGTAAGATTCTGGACTTCGGATTGGCCAAGCTGCTGGAACCATCCGAAGCGGAGGCCGAGTCGGAGGAGGCTCCCGAATTCCAACCGAGGACGCCGCAGGAAGCAGGCCTAAGCCGGGTCGGCCTCGCAATGGGCACGGCAGATTATATGTCACCGGAACAGCTGCGCGGTGAGAAGTTGGACGCGCGAACCGATCTATTCTCGTTTGGACTTGTTCTGTACGAAATGGCTACCGGCAGGCACGCGTTTGGCGGAGAAACCGCGGCAAGGGTTCACGATGCAATCGTTCATCAGCCGCCCGTCAGAATTCGCGAATTGAACTCCAATATCCCGCCGAGGCTGGAAGCAGTTATCAGCGCGGCGCTGGAAAAAGACCGAGGCAAGCGCTGTCAATCAGCGGCCGAGATGCGTGCCGACCTGCAACGCTTGCAGCGCGACACCGATTCCGGGCGGTCGGCGGTATATCGGGACATTAGTTCCGATTCGCAAGAGGTCGCGGACCTGAAAAAGAGCCACAAGAGAGCGCTCGTTGCGTTGATGGGTGGCGCGTGCGTGATCGCCGCCGCAGCGCTGGGATGGGTTTGGCGCTCAGGCCGGCATTCGCCCGAACTGATCCAGGTAGCGCTAACCCAGAATAGCTTCGAGGCACCGGTAGTCGATGCGGCGATTTCACCGAACGGCAATCTCCTCGCTTATGCGGATGCGAGTGGTCTGAACTTGAAGGTGATCAGTTCGGGTGAGGTTCACTCACTGTTCAGTCCCGCGGCTGCCCGGATCGCGCGGATTACATGGTTTCCCGACAGTTCCAATCTGCTGTTCACCTCGATCCCGGTACAAAGCGCGCAACGCCAGCTCTGGTCCGGGTCCATATTCGGAGGTGCGCCACGCTTGCTGCGGAACGACGCGGATGACGCGTCGGTCTCTACGGATGGATCCGAGCTGCTGTTTACAAACGGCGCCCATGACGAGATCTGGGCAATGGATACGACAGGGGAAAATGCGAGAAAACTGGCTTCCAAGGACGGCTTTTACTTCTATCACCCTGCCTGGTACGCGGGGCGCCAGAGAATCCTCTACCTGCTCGCAAACCACGTGAGTGGAGGTTCAGCGGTCGCGGATGCTTCCCTCGAATCGCTGGACCTGAAATCAGGTCAGCTCCTGACCGTGTGCAACCCTTGCATGGAGTTCAGTCTGCTGCCCGGCGGGCATCTCATCTACGCCACTAATTCTTTCGTATGGAAAGTCCCGATCGACGAGAAGACTGCAAGGCCAACGGGTCCACCTCGCCAAGTCAACGGGATCCCGGTGATCGACCATCCGACAGTGTCCGCCGACGGAAAGCGCCTTGTGGTCTTGAAGGGCAATAACGAGCCTGCCAGCGGGCTTGCGGCGGTTGTCTTTGTGGGCGACCTGGAAGCCAGGGGAAGGCGTCTCAACAACGTCCGGCGACTAACTCTGGGAGGTGGCGATTACGCCCACGCCTGGACACCCGATAGCCAGGCCGTGGTATTCGAATCGCCGCGTAATGGCGGTTTCAGTATTTTCAAGCAAAGGCTCGATCAGGGTACGGCGGAACAAGTCGTCGCGGGAATCGAAAGCAACTCTCGCGGCCGTTTCTCGCCGGACGGAGCCTGGTTCTTTTATGTCGAGGGCAACACGACGAGCAGTTGGCGGCTGATGCGGATGGCGGCTTCGGGTGGACCTTCGGAACTCGTCATCGAGGGTCAGGATCTGGAGAATTATTACTGCTCAACCGCTGCGGCCAACCTGTGCGTTGTAGCGGAACGGGAGCAGAACGAACTGGTGTTTTATGCCTTTGATCCCGCGCAGAAACTCCCGGCCGGAGGAATCCCGCGGAAGGATTTGCGAGAGTTGGCACGAACGGACTATAACCCCAATGATTGGGGTATCTCGCCGGATGGCTCCAGTATCGCGATGGTCCGTCCCAGCAACCGGGAGGGGCGCATCCACATTATTTCGCTTGAAACGCGCGGTCACACTGGCCGAGGTGTGGGGACAGCGCCGGCGCACGACGTGCTCGTTGACGGCTGGACGAATCTCTTTAATTTGAACTGGGCTGCGGACGGAACAGGATGGTACATCTGCAACCAGTCCGATCCCGCAGGCGCAACTTTCCTTTACGTCGACTCCAATGGCCATGCCACGGTTCTGCAGTCGCAGCAGGGGGTGGAGCCGTTTTGGGGGGTGCCGTCTCCCGACGGACGTCACCTGGCGTTCTCCAAAACTACGTTTACAGATAACGCCTGGCTTATCGAGAATTTCTAGCTTCTCGAATTGGCATGTGAACTTGATCCCCGTTGGAGCCCGCCAGGCCATGGCCCGGAACTGATGTAAGGCCTCGCCAAGCCAAAGGCTTCGCCGCCCGCTCACCTTTTCAATCTGGCCTGTGGACGGGTCGCAGATTGCAGTTGCAGTCGAACGTTAACGGTCCACCGCGTTCATCCGGCTGCGCAATCCTTCGTCGGTCTGGCTCGCTCGCTTTCCGGCAGTCAGCGACTTTCCGGCTACCGTAAACGGTGAACCCGGTTTGCGATGCGATGGCATTGAATGCGATCAGCATCCGGTGGCGCCAAAATCGCAGAACGTTGAGTCCACCTGATTAGGATCGGTAACGGAAAACGCCGATGGAACTGAGGATTTTCCGTCGAGTGATGGTCGAGAGATTCGAGTCGAGATTGGGACCTCAGACTTCTTGCACGAGCGGCAATGCG